>Ga0308159_1000967_pt1 | contig 49061 bp, 44 predicted proteins | sample PhyCR1_FD_201040 | JGI IMG/M metagenome (GOLD analysis project Ga0308159, IMG submission 201040) | Phyllosphere microbial communities from UC Gill Tract Community Farm, Albany, California, United States - DLSLC.R1 | ecosystem: Host-associated > Plants > Phyllosphere > Unclassified | place: USA...
GGCCGTTTGCAAATATTTTCAGTTGAGCAAAGAAAAACTCAGATGTTACACAAAGAAACAGTTACACCAGGGACACTGGATCTAATCCAGACACTGATGCAAGACCATCAGCTCAACTCCTTTTACCTTGTAGGCGGTACCGCATTATCTTTGAGGATTGGACACAGGGAATCCATAGATATCGACCTTTTCAGCTCTTCGGACTTTGATGGTGATGGACTCGCCGTACACTTAAGGAGCAGCTATGGCGCAGATGTAAAACGCCACAAGGGCAACTATGTAAGTGGTAGTATTGGCGAAGTTGATTTTTATCTCGCACGAGTATCCATCTATCAGGCCAATAGAAACAATCGAAGGCATAAGGATGATGTCCAATCAGGATATATCGGCCATGAAGATCAATGCAATTGTGAATAGCGGGCAAAGGATCAAGGATTTTATCGATATGCATTACCTGTTAATGGAAATGCCTTTGAATGAAATATTGGATTACTACTGCCAGAAATCCCCAAATGTCGATCCCAACACCGCTAAGTCATCCCTGATGTACTATAACGATATCGACTTTAATGTTCCCGTAAAACTGATGGATGGAAAGCTAAAATGGCAGGATGTGCAGAAAAGCATTTTAAAGGCAGTACGTGAATACAGCAGTCTACTAGAAAGCAGGGAATTGTACCGTAAGCTTCAGGAAGCAAAAAATAACCAGAAAAATGACCGTGGCAGAGGGATGAGTCGTTAGATTTACACAAATAACAGGGACAGGTTATCACAATTCGTGATAACCTATCTTAAGGTACCAAATTGGCACCTTAAAATATGAAGGTATTTTAATTGGCTCATTATTGGTTCAGACCACATTCTGCGCGCCGAAGGAACTCGCGTTTATAGCCTGCATTTATGCAAGTGGGACAATTGCTTTTTTCCACTTTCTTAAATATTGTAAGCGACAACCGCAACTAAGTTAAACAATTGAAAAAAGCTGAAGAGCGTCAGTTCGGATCTAGGCCAAGCAGGTATAACCTGGGAAGCTAGCCATTGCTCAGCATTTTCGTTATGTTTCTAAAAAAACGTTGCAGTAAAGAGCTTTCTTCCGTAATGATTTCAGCATCGGCCTGCATCCCATTCTTCAGCACGATCTTGCGCTCGGGATCTTTATTCTCAAAATGTTCGAAGCTTACTTTTGCCACAAATACACTGTCACGATAGGCGACATCTGAAATATAGGTGAGCTTACCTCTGATCATCCCGTATTGTTCATAGGGATAACTTCGCAGTTTAATCAAAGTACTCGCACCCATTTTTATTTTCCCCATGTTGTACTGAGGAATCTGTACCTCTCCAAAAAAATCCGTATTGCCAGGATTGATCACAAAAACCTCCTGGCCTGTCTGTAAATTCTGATTTTCTTGGACAATCCCTGCAAAGCTGACCTTACCGGAAACAGGAGCAACTAAAATATGTTGCATCATCCACATATTACTTTCGGTAATGCATTGATTTAAAGCCTGGACAAATTTTGCCTGTTCTTCCGCTATGGTATGACGTAAATCTAAAAGCTCTTTCTCCTTGGCACTGTAAATCCCTGAGTTATTGAGAATAGCCGTTTCACTCTGCTGTAAAGGGTATTTTGAAGCTAAATATTTGTTTTCCTGCTGCGCAAACTCGCTTCTTGAGATGACCTTGTTTTTGTACAATTTTTGGTATGCCTTATATTCTTCCTCTTGATTAGCATATTCAAGTTTTTGTATTTTTTGTTGCTGCAATATATGGCTGTTCAATTTCTTGATATCGCCGAGGTCTTTTTCTAGAAATGACATACGGTTAAGGTAGTATCCATTTTTAGTGGTAGCCTGGTACTGCAGATATTGTTGGTAGAAGTTCTGGTAACTGCCCTGTATTTCGCCTAGATCCAGGCCTTCAGGTAAAACGATTCCTTCCGGGTTACGCTTCAACAACTTGGATTGTAAGGACTTCAGCTCATGGTTTAACTTCAATACATCATTTGCACTTGCAGTACTCTCAAAGTAGGCCAGGGACTGTCCGGCTGCCACCGTCTGTCCTTCTGAAACAAGTAGCGTAGTTAACTTTCCCGTCTGCCTGGCAAGCACAGGCTTTGGGGCATTAAGGCAATTGACCTTCAAGCTCGTTTTAACTATATCGGGATAATTGATAAATGATGAGAGCAAAATAATACCTGCCAATATACCAAACACTAACGTAATTCCCCACCGCAAAATCCAGGATGGTACAGCAGTTATAATTTCATGTACTTCCTCACTATTAACCTCTTGTTCCAATATAGTCTCTGGCATAATATAAAGATTTAGTTCCCCAGCTCTAGCTGATTTTTTACCAATAGATAGTATTCCCCCTTGCTTGCAGTGAGTTCGGCATGAGTACCTTGTTCTATGATCACACCTTTATCCAGTACAACAATATTATCGGCATTTTTCACCGTGCTTAAGCGGTGTGCCACAACAACTACAGTCCGTCCCTTAAAAAACGTTTCAAGATTTTCCATGATTACTTTTTCGTTAATGGCATCAAGCGCGTTGGTAGCTTCATCAAAGAAGATATATTTTGGGTTTTTATAAATGGCTCTGGCGATAAGTATCCGTTGCCGCTGTCCCTGACTGATACCGTTGCCTTCGGCACCGATCTTTGTGTTTAACCCCAAAGGTAGATTTTCTATAAAGTCGGTGATATTAGCCATCTCAACGGCATGTTTAAGTTTCATCATATCCGGATATTCATCACCCGCTGCAATATTTTTGGCGATACTGTCTGAAAAAATAAAACCATCCTGCATCACCACACCACACAGACCCCTCCAATAGCGGAAACTGACCTGATTAAGATAACTGTTCCCCACCTTTATATCTCCTTTTCCCGGCTCGTAAAAACGGAGCAAGAGTTTCAATATAGTTGTTTTACCGCTACCGCTCATCCCCACTATAGCTGTGGTTTTGCCCTCAGGTATTTCCAGGTTTACATTGGACAGTACCGGTTCATTACCGGCACCGGGATAGGTAAAAGTTAAGTTCTGAAGGGAAATGCCCTTATCAAAAGGCAGTTCTTTAATAAAAGTCTTGTCCACAGGTTCTTCATCATCCATCTCACGGATTTCGTTTAACCGCTCTAAAGATATCTTGGCGTCCTGAAACTGTTGGATAAAGCCGAGCATTTGTTCTATCGGACTGTTCAGCTGACCTATAATATACTGTACGGCCATCATCGCCCCCAGTGTTAACTGACCGTCGACTACCGATTTTGCAACCAGAAAAGTAATGATGATATTTTTGCCTTCATTGATGAAGAAGGCACCGGCTTGCTGGTATTGGGTCAACTTTAAACTTTTGATATTAAACCGGAAAAGGCCCGCCTGTAACCGCTCCCATTCCCATCGTTTCTGTTGCTCACAGTTGTTGAGCTTTATTTCCTGCATGCCGTTTATAAGCTGCACTACAGCGCTCTGGTTTTGTGATGAAAGATCGAACCGCTTAAAATCCAGGGAGCGCCGCTTTCTTAAAAAAAGCATTACCCAAACGCTATACAATGTAGTGCTTACAATAAAAATAATGAAGATAGTAGTGTTATAAAACGCCAGGACAAAACTGAAAACGATCAGGTTGAACAATGAAAAAATAACAGTAAGGGTAGAGCCCGTAAGAAAGCTTTCAATTCTTTTCTGGTCATTCATCCGCTGCATAATATCCCCTGTCATTTTGCTGTCGAAAAAATGCATAGGCAGCTTCATCAGCTTGATTAAAAAGTCGGTAAGGATAGAAATATTAATACGTGTACTGATGTGCAGCAATATCCAGGAACGGATGAAGTCTACGCTTGTCCTTCCAATAAATAACATCGTCTGCGCAATAAGGATAATATAAATAAAATTAATGTTCCGCGTGTTGATCCCGATATCAACCACAGATTGGGTGAGAAATGGCAAGACCAGCTGTAACAGACTACCTACGCCAAGTCCGGTGAAAAGCTGGATCACAAGTGCTTTGTAACGGTAGAGGTACTTTATCAGGTACGAAAAATCCAGTGCTTGCGTCTTATCACCGTCTTGCAGATAAAAATCAGGAGCAGGAGAAAGCAGAAGTACGATGCCTTCATTATTCTCATTATTTGCCCTGGCACCCCAATGCTTTAAAAATTCACTTTCAGAATATTGCAAAAGCCCTTTGCTGGGATCGGCGATATAAAAAGAACCTTTCTTAATCTTATACAGTACAACAAAATGATTTTGATCCCAATGTAAGATCAATGGAAATTCTGATTTCTTCAGCTCATCCAAACCAATCTTCGCCCCTGCTGTACGAAAACCAATCTTTTCGGCTGCTTCGCTTATCCCCAAAAGAGAGACCCCTTCACGGTTTAACCCGGATATATCCCTAAGTTTTTGCAAGCTAAAGTTCTTGCCATAGTGTTTAGCCACCATGCGCAGGCATGTCGGCCCGCAGTCCATCTGGTCGGGTTGTTTGTAAAAGGTGAATATTTTCACTTGTGTAAATTAAAAGTGGAAGCGTTTCTTTCTCTGCCCCTGGTTGGGCTAATGTTATATCTTTAATTATTTACCGGAGAACAGCTGCTGTAACAACTTACTGAGACTGTCCCCGTTCAGATTTCTTGCTATGATGATTCCATTACTGTCGATCAGATAGTTTGTGGGAATATACTTGATGCCATATGTTCTTTGAGCCACATTTTCAAAATCGCTTAACTGGTACCAGATGTATATCTTATCCTGTTTAATAGCTCTGAGCCAGTTTTTTTTTAATGCCGGACTGTCCCTGCTAATACTGACAATGCTAAAGCCTTTACTGCTGTGCTTTTTAAATTCCTGTACCAATAACGGGGCTTGCTGTCGGCACGGGCCGCACCAGCTCGCCCAAAAATCTATCAAAATGTACTTAGCCTTTATCCTCCTTATATTGACAGCTCTACCCGAGGTATCCAACAACGTCACATCCTGGAACTCTTTACCTACGGACATCCGCTTTGCGAGCTCAATATTTCCTTCTAGGATGCTAGCGGTCGGCATTTTTCGCACATCGTTCCCCATTTCGCTAAGGAGTGCGCTGATCTTATCCGGCTCGGTCTTGATGCGTTGATCTGCTATTGGCCGATCCGCATACCGTGTGAGGGCGTACAAACCAATTGCCTTATTTGGAAAAGAGCGGATGGTCTTCAGGTAAATTTCATTATCAATCACATTTTCAATTGAGTCCCTGATTTTTCCAATTTCCGATTCTACATCTTCGGTTTTTCTGTTCAGATAATTGACTTTTCTAACTAAACTGTCTGATAAGGCTTTATAGGATTCGACACGGTTATCTAAGTTTGATACCTCGGCTGAGAATGTACTACCTGAAGCAGCTAGTAATTTAGCTTCATACTTGTCAGTCACTGAAATATCCGTTTTAGATCCGCTCCAAAAGGATATGGATGTCTCAGGTTTATCGTTCCACTGGATGGTTACAACGAAGAACTCAGGTTCTTTAAAGCTGCTGCTGTATGACACCTTCTGGTGCAAAACAGCCAGCGTATCTTTCTTAACGGTGTAACCGTCAAGTGCCACTTTTTGTAAAATGACCATTTTGGGATTTTCCTTTATTGCCGCGAAGTCGATATCAAATTGAGCAGAAGAATCTTTCTGTTGAGCACCTACCCTATAGGTTAGCATCAAAAGTATAATGATCGTCGTAACGGTTTTCATCTTTTCAATCCCTATTAAATACATGTACTGTTATAATGCATCAATGCTCTTCTTTAACTCGATTCCGTTGGGACTTTTCCTAATTCTTTCGGACAACAGGGAATATAGAACTTTAAGAGGCTGTTTCTTTTCCATATCTCCCCTTGAAGGAGCATCGTTCATTTGAACCATTTTGTCGATCATGGATAAGCTTACGGGTGAATCGGGATATTTCTTTATAAATTCAACACTTTTCCCCTGGGCAACCGCTGGCTTGCTTTCATCCCACTGTTTGGTTAGCTTACCTCCGGAAATGACTTTTGAAGTTGATGCCAGCTGGGCGTTTTCGATCTCAAAAGTTACTTCTTCAAGAATCACTGGTCTCAGATTTTTCCTCCCATTGATCCAGATTCCCTGTTTTAGCTTGGAATATAGCTCATCCATGGTGATGTTGCCTCTTTCATCAACAAACAGTACTGCGGGTTTAAAATTTTCTCCTTTTAAATCTATTTTGCCTGAGAAACTGAAACTATTATTTTTAATTGGAGCGACTTTGAACATTTCTTTATTCTTTGCAACAACAAGGTAGGCAAATCTTGCTGTTTTGTCGTTTTTAACAACCCCTTTAACCAGATAACTGGTTGTCTGTGCATTTATCAAAAGGGGTAAGAGGGAAAGTAGTATTATTTGCGTAATGTTTTTCATAGAGGAAATTAGTAAATATTCTCTGGTACGACGAATCATACCAGAAAAATAATTAATTAGACAAGGTTATCCACAACGACCATCACAATAATCGTAAACACCATCATCTGTAGGATCTGCTTCCTGGCCTACAACAACACAACAGTTAAAGCAGATATCATAATTATGATAATCTCCTGTTAGACAAGGATTGGAAGCGTCAGTCTTTCCTCCCATTACATTTTTCATCTCAGCTCTGCTGAGTAAATTCATTTTTTTCATCGGTTCAATTTTTTATTTATTTTCTAGTATTGTTGTCCCTTCACGCAGGGTCAACTTAAGCGATGGAGGTAAACGCCTTCATTCGTTTTTGGGCAGTATCGTTTGCAACCGTGCTGCCCTTTGTACAAAATCTTAGTCTCCCTTCTTTAATGAAAGGGGTTAGTCAATTAAATACCTTAAATCTGAGGGATGGTAAGGCTGTGGCAGTTTATATCCATTGACAAGTATTGTCGGTGTGAAGGTTATGTCCGCCATTTCACACCATTCATTTTGCCGGTCAGTGGCTGACACCGTTTCATTAATGTTCGACGGATATTTGGCTGCCCAGGTTTCATACTTTTTATGTTGATGTTTGTACCAGTCACCTATTGCATCCCGGACCAGTGTTTTATCCGGCAGCTGGTTTAAGGAAGTTAAGTGCCTGGCTACCTTTGTCCGTTCCTCTTGATTATGACCGGTAGTGGCAAAGAGAACTTTGACTTGCAGGTCATCCCTGCTGTTTAAAAGCTCTTCCAATGTTTCATGTGCCTTTCCGCATGGTCCACAAAATGGGTTACTAACCATTGTGATTACAGTTTCAGCAGCAGGATTACCTAAAATAATAGGCATCAGTTCATTGGTTACAGCGTAACGTACCTGACTGGTCAATGTTTTTTCAAACAGCCCTTTGTTGTATTTGAACTTTTTTAGCTGTTGTCTAAGTGGTGCCACCTGGGCGGCCCCGTACAAGAGCGGTTTTAAAAACGACCAGACCAGAATTGGCAAGAGAAAAGAAACGGGTAAATAATAAAACAGGGGAAGCTGAAAACTTATTTGATAAGATGCAGATGTTACATTAATCAACAACTCCAGCCAGAGGACAGCTTGTATGCTACAACACAGGACACACCAGTTTTTTTGCCTGTATTGATAGGCAATAGAATAAACTGTATACGGAAGAGCAAGCACATTCAACCAGGCAAGAATGCCCAAGGAAGGTGGATAAATAAACAGGAGCAATAAAGATCCTGTAAAATAAAAGAAACCGACCTCACTCCAGCTTAACCAGTGGGTCAACTGAGCCGCATCGGATTTCAGAATAGCATTACAGTCATTTTTACCAAGCATTCCACACAGATTCTGGATGAAAGGATTCCGGTTATCGCTACTCTGTACCAACAATAATGTACCAACACCTGCACCCAGGAGCTTAACCAGTGCTAGCAGTAGATATGGCCAGGTAAATGAAGCAGAAGCTGCTGCCAAGATAAATACAGCTATTCCCAAAACTACAGAAATTGGTACGGACAGTCTTTTCAAAAAATAGTTAAAATAATGCTGGCTGTAATTTTTTTCCCCGCTATTCATCTTTTTTTCTGCATGCAAGGCAATGCCGTCCCACCGTTTTAGCAGTTCATTCTCACCCATGACCAAATTCTGCTGCTGCCCGTCAGCGTAATTTACTTTTCCTTCATCAATGCTCAGTATTAGAATAAACTGCCCACCATTTTCTCTAAGATGTGCCAGGAAAGGGAAAAACAGTTCTTTGGGATCGTAGCCATTCTTTTCTATCCTGTACGTCTGGTTCTCGACATTCCATTCTGATAGGCAATCACTCAATGCGAGTACACTTGGGTACTCCGGGTGTTCCTGAATGCACCTGTCACTCGTAACAGGGGTAACCCTGATTTTTAGTTGATTTAAAAGGGTCCTTAAAACACTTTCCAAATTGTAATACCTCTGTTTGAACAGTTTCATATCTTCTACGCCTCTCATTATGACTAACATTTGTAAATAGCCTACTACGTAATCATCTCATTTTTACTAGATGCTAAGTTTGATGTTTTTTGGACTAAATCAAAGACACAAAATTATCTAATACACCAAATCCGTTCTAGGATGGATGAACTCACTTCCTGAACCGGACGAACTGGGTAAAAAAAACATCTTTTCAATTGATCTTTTAGGAGAAAAACCAGAAGGGCACACAAAAATTAATAAAAGGTTGCGATATTAAGTCAACCAAATATACCCGATTGGTGTAAGAAGGATAAAGTACTAAGTCATCTTCTGAAATCTTGCTGACGACGGCATGATTTTTAAAAAGGTATCTTGACACGTCCTTACAAAATGGGTATTTCGTCCTTAGAAATATCCATTTGGTTTATTATGTTTGGAGGCTACGCTAATAAATTATACTTTTAATTAATTTCAAACATACTTAATCTATAATCTTATGAACAAGAAGAAACTAGTAAAAAGAGTACAATTTATTTTTAAAAGGAAGGCGGTCATGAATCTTACCCATGAGCAAATGCGAACCATAAGAGGCGGAAACGCTACTATAACAACTGAGGGAGGTCCATCTACCGAACCTGGTTGCGTAGAAAACAAACCAACGATTGGAACCGTAAGCAACTAGTAAAGTCAAGCAAGCATTACTAAATCATAAAACTGAATACTGATAAAAGTTAATATGCTCAACTATGTAAGGAATCTCATTCCATTGTTTTTTGTTTTCATTTTTTTTTCTTCAAAAGCTCAAAACTGCAACTGTAGAGACAATCTGAAATTCATTATCGAAAAAGTAAAAAAAAACTATGTTGGTTACAGTGACAAAGTAAATATTTCAAACCAAAAAAGATTTGGAATATTTACTGACAGTCTGTTAAATGAGTCTACCAAAGCTCCCTCTTATCAATGTCTGCCAATTCTCAGAACATGGCTTTCTTTCTTTAATGATAAGCACATGGGAATCAGTTATGACGACAGTAATTACAGTAAAGAACAAATAAGAAGCTACTATTCAAACGACGAGAAAACGGATTGGACAGATTCGCTCTTCGCTTCTTATCTAAACAAAAAACAAAGTGGTCGGGACAGCTTGGAAGGCTTGTGGAAAGATAATACCGGAGTTTACCAAATAGGGATAGTTAAGGATAAAAAAAACAAAAATGATTTTATTGGTTTTATTATTAAGGCTGATGGTGCGCGATGGATACCCGGGCAGGTAAAACTAAAGATTACCAAAAAAGACGGCCAGTATTTCCTTAAGTCTTATAAAGCTGTTGATCACTCGCTAAATTCCCTTCCATTTACGAAAAGAAAAGATACACTAACACTTGGCGATGGCAATGTTACTTCAAGGTGGTATAGAAACTCAGTTGTTGTTCCTCAGGCATCTCAAAAAGAGCAGACCACTGGTGTATCTTCTGTGTTTAGGATTTTGGATGACAAAACCTGTGTAGTTGAGATGCCTGCATTTGCATCACTGGATAATGTAAAAGTGATGGATAGTCTTATCAAAAAAAACGCTGGTGAATTAGGCAAACGAGATCATTTAATAATAGACCTTAGAGACAACTATGGCGGCTCAGTGCTCGGTTATGACAAATTGATTCCGTATCTCTATACAAATCCTATTTTAACTGAAGGCGCAAGCGTACTGGCCACGGAGGAAAATATTCGGGATTATTATAGCCATGTCCCATCAAATGCTTCCGATAGCAGGAAAAAGGTATTGGAGAGAAATCTCAGTATTCTCAAAGCACACGTTGGTGAGCTTTATCCTTTATATCCTGTAGATACGGTCAGAATGCCTGAAGTACTAAGTTATCCAAAATATGTATCTCTGATCGTCAACAAGAGCACAGCGAGTGCTGCGGAACTTTTCATTTTACAGGCAAAGCAAAGCTCGAAAGTAAAGCTCTACGGCACTAACTCTTCTGGGGCTATCGACTATTTGGAAGTGGTAAGGACTGAATTACCCTGCGGTTTTTATCGCCTGGGTTATCCGGCCTGTAAATCCTTAAGATTGCCTGACTATCCACTCGATAACATTGGAATCAAGCCTGATATAGAAATACCATTGGAAACGTCTGACTGGGTAGATTTTATAAGAACGCACAGGGCAAAATAGAAAACATGAAAAAAAAACACAGAATAATAATATTCCATGTCATTTTTTGGCTGGTGTATATGCTGATAAGTACCCTTATTGAATTTGCACTTAATCCAAAAGACTATGTTTTTAGTATCGGGGATTTTTTCTTTTCCCAGTTTCCTAATATATGCACCTTCTACTTATGTATTCTTGTATATTCAAAATATATAAATCCCCTAAAAATCACTTCATTAATAATTGTCATAATCTCTGTTTACCTGTTTTACTATCTAAACTGGTATGTAACAGCCTATCTTATCCGTCCATTGATAAAAGCCAATGGCGGCCCGACTTCGACATTTCATGTTTGGACATTCGCTGTTCCCGTTCTTTGGTTGTATATTAAATATTCATTTTTTGCATTCGGATATTACTACGCCAACGAAAGCATTAAACATCAAAAACGTCTTCGCATCATTGAAAAAGAAAAGCACCATGCGGAGTACGCCTTCCTGAGGGCCCAGATCAATCCTCATTTTTTAAACAATACCCTTAACTTTTTCTATGCTAAATCCTTGCCGGTATCGGCAGAACTGGCCAATGGTATTATGACCTTGAGTGAGATTATGCATTACTCGTTAAAACAGGATAGTGAGGATGAGACTACACCGATCGATGAAGAGATTACGCACATCAGGAATGTAATCAATATTAATCAGCTTCGCTTCAACAATGAGCTGCAAATAAGTTTTGAGGTACATGGGCGTTCAGCAAATATTCGTATTATTCCCCTTATCCTTATTACCATTGTAGAGAATGTATTGAAACATGGCAACTGTAATGACGCCTCAAACCCCGCCAAAATCATCCTAGACGTTAATGAAGAAAATGGCCTTGTGCATGTGAAAACCTATAATTCAAAGAAAAAAGGTCCTAAAGAGCTATCCAGCGGCATAGGCATGAAAAATATCAGAAAGAGGTTGACCCATCATTATGGGAAAGATTGCATCCTCTCTATTCAGGAAACAGCAACTGATTATTCACTTGAAATGATATTATATGCCTATTACAACAAAAAAGCAATATACAATACCGATAATCTATCCCCTTTGTTGCAACCTGTAAAAACTAAACCACAATACCCTTTACCATGATAAACTGTATTATTGTTGATGATGAGGCACACGCTATAGAAGTTTTGCAGCATCACATCAAGTCTATTCCCCAACTGAACCTGGTCGCCAGTTTTACAAAACCCACCGAGGCTATTACTTTTCTCAGCGGGCAGCAGGTAGAACTCATATTTCTAGATATTCATATGCCTGAGATCTCTGGAATAGAGTTCATCCAGACTCTACGCCACGAAAGTTACCATTTTATCCTAACCACGGCATATCGCGAATTTGCTCCCAATGGATTTGATCTCGATGTCGTTGATTACCTTATTAAACCTATTCCTCTAACCAGGTTTTTGCAGGCGGTTACAAAAGCCCAGAAGACAATAAACCAGTCAAAACCTGATTGGATTAGAAATCCTATAGAAACTGAATATTTCATGGTTAAAGGACAGATTAAAGGCAAAATGATTAAAATCAACCTCATTGATATTGATTACATCGAGGGAATGAAAAATTACGTTGCTTTCCACCACAACGGAACTCGTACCGTCGCTCTGACGACCATGAAGGACATTGAAGGAAAATTACCTGAGGAATATTTTATCCGCGTTCAAAAGTCCTTCATCATAGCAATAAATAAGATTACTGCTCTTGATGGAAACAGGGTCATTCTCAAAAATATTTCGTCAGAGATTTTAATCGGAGAAACTTATAAGCAACATTTCTTAGAAACAATCAAAAAAAAGCAGATTATATGATTATCCGTAAGGCAATAATTTTTGACTAATCTTTTACACGACTTTTAACTATTACTATTTCTAGGTATCTTGAGAGATTTACTCAACTTGAAAAAACCACTGTATTCTCATTTAGTATTTGGACCTTGAGAAACCTGCAACTAGGAAACCGATAGTCAATGCGCCGAAAAATGCCTCTATGAGTGCAACCGCACGCAACCATCCCATAGGGCTCATATCCCCGTAGCCTAATGTGGTGAAGGTAACCGTACTGAAGTAAAGCATGTCCAAAATGCTTTTTTCCTGTTTAACTGGGTGGATGTTTGATGGATTTGTGAGGTACAGTCCAGCACAGATCATAATAGTTGCGATCGCAAAGTAGATGACGTATTGTGGCTTTTTACCATATCCCCAATAGTAGTAGCTTAAGGATTTGGTGATATAGCTCCAGCCCTTTGATTTTTCTCTTTCATATTCTTTTTCCCTGATATAATATTCGCCTGCAAGATCATCGTCTCCCTAGTCGTAGTATACTTTCTTGAGCAGGATGTAGGCCTGTCAAAATATTCATGCTTAGCGCCCTGATGGGTGGCTTTTACGTTGGTAAATTTCGTTTCCTTGATGTAGGGATCGAAAGTACCTCCATAGATGCTTACGTTCTGCAGCTTTGAATCCCTGATGTCACCTTGCAGGTCGCACTGCCAGAACTTCCAGCTATTGATTGTTGAATTCTCGATGTTGATGTTCTCTAGCGTACAGTTGAAGAAAAACGGACTGGGAGATTCCTTTAGGTTAATGCATTTAAGGTTGTCCACTGCGCAGTAGGAGAAGTTCAGATTTCCCTCTTGCCCCGAATAGATGGTTCCTGTGAGCTCCAACCCGCAGGCATTGACAAAGTCCAAATGCTTTCCCCTTAACAATATGCCAAAACAATTGATAGGCGGCTTTCCGCCGCCCATTTTTAGCAGTTCAAACCCAGTGTCCAACCAAACCCTCTCCATCTGATGTTCTGGTGCCTGCCTCTTGGTGACATTGAACAGGTCAAACTTGAGCTTATGCTTATGGCACCAGTCCTCATAGGAAAGGAATGTTCTGATCGGTCTGTAGGACTCGCTATTTTTTGGAAACATGGCAGGTTTTTTGGAAAGGTCGGCATGGGCAACTATCTTCCTCTTTTTGCCGTCAAAGGTCTGCTCCATATAGTATAACCAAGGCTCTGTTGGCTTGAAATCGGCCTGTTTGAGGAAATCGGAAAACCTGCAGGAAGCGAGTTCTTCGTCTGTCAGTCCAAACTCATTTTTCCATCTTACAAAATTAGGCTTGTTCTCGTTGAAGGATTGGATGAGTTTGGGATAGTCGTTGTTGCTGCGCCATTCCTGGAACCTTTCTTCTGGCAGGAGCCACAGCTCGTCTGTGGTCGGAGCGGACTTAGCAAGTATCGCCAGGTATTTTTCTTCGTTTTCGCGCTCGAACTTTTCATCGATTTCCTTTTGCAGTTCTTCATAGGTTTTGGCCATGTCTTATGCTTTTTGGATTAAAAACCCGGGATGAAAGACTTCAATGAAAGTACAAGTGAGGCCACGGATGAAAGGTCAGCCGCCATGCCGATGAGGTCTGTTAGTCCGCGCTTTGGAATTTCGTTCCTGGCTTCTGTATAACCAATGATCTCATCGATCCTTTCCAGGGCGAGTGCCTTCGTGGCTTCAGCTATACTGCTAGAGCTTTTGATCTGTGATTCTATTTTTTTAAGCGTTTCTGCGAATTCATTAATGGTATTATGCTGTGAAATGGTGGTGGCAGTAGATCCGCTGACAAGGTTTGCCTGGGGACTGTTGGTAATATGGTTGTTGGTAATCTGGATAAGCGGTATGCTAGGCTGGGAATGGGATTCGCTTTCACAATATTCAAGGCCGTTACTGGTAAGTTCTATCGATACACCATCCCTGCTACCGATCAGTTTGACAAGTCCCTCTCTCTCCAATCTTTTTCCAAGTGCAAAGTTTTCCTCGAACGACACCTCGACCCCAGCTTCGGCCAACAATTCCTTCACATCGAAGTAGCCCATACTCTTATGTTCCAGATAGCCAGTGTAAGCATTTCTTAAGATAGCATCCAATTTTTCTGTCTGTTTCATTATCCGTTGTTTAGGGTTTTGGCACTTGAACGCTGTTGCACAGCTCGATTTTTACCAAACTGGCGATGTCGAGACCATTATTGTTCCAGATACAGGTTTTAGACCCCCAATATAGGTAATGGGTTTTCGTTTTTCCAGTGTTAATGCTGCTTTTGTATTTGCCCGGGCATGAGTAAACCCTGATCCAATCACCCTTTTTAACTGCAAGCTTGTGAAAGACATAGATGTGCCTGAATTCATTTGACAGGATTTCATTTTCATCGAAAGTGCGGTCTACTACTGCATATCCCTGGATATTTACATCTGCTGAAGCTTGGATACGTACATATTCTTCTTCTGGTGTATTGCCGTTGACAACGGAGATAAGTTTGAGAGCCATCAATATTTGGTTTAAGGAACTAATGCATTTTAGTTGCCTGTATAAAGGTAATCAAATCGGATCTTAATGACATAACTTGTTGAATTATTTCTATAATCAGACGCAACCAAATAATTAAGAATTTAGGCTGTAGTTCGGTATATTTGTTATGTGTCCCAGAGTGTAGGTTGCCCATAGTGAGCCCATCCCTGGAAACTAGCCGGTTAAACTAGAGAATTGGGCTTTAAATTTAAGGTTTCAATGAACTCATCTCACCAAAATTAAGGAAACAATAACCTACTGGCTTACAACTGATTTTCCCAAAGCTCAAATTTGGTGGAACGGGTCAATTAAATTGGTTTATCCACTCTAGTAGTGAAATCACAAAAAACTCTACTAGAGAACTTTCAATATTTGTTATCCAATTCATTAGCCAAATTAATTATACGTTTTAAATCGGATACAAAAGTGTTCGAGAAAATGTCAGTGAGGTTCACGAAAGGCGCAAGAATTGCGCCTTTTCTGTTTAAAAGATATTTTAAACCGCAATTCCGAAAAAATAATAAATCATTTCAAACCATCTTAAACCATACAAACTGGTGCCCTAACTGGTGCCCAATTGTAATCGGTAAATTTGGGCGCCAGTCATACCTGATCAAATTGATTTAAAGTAAGAAGAACAATCTGAAAACAAATAAAATGTTTTACTAAAAGATTGAGAAATGAAAAGTAACCAAACCCTAAAAATCCTATTCTGGCACCGTAAGTCAAAAGCCGATTCAAAAGGCCTTGCCCCTATTATCTGTCGGATTTCTATTGATGGAAAAGATGAAGAATTTTCAACATCCCAAAAAGTACATATTGCGGACTGGGACGTTGAAGCAAAAAAAGTAACAAGGTCGGCTGATTCTAAAAAAATCAATAGATTAGCCTATTACAAAAATACGGAAAGAGGTGGTGGTTTTAGAACTCTTAACATCAATGCTGACAAGGAATTAGTTAAAAAATAGGTGATGTCCTTAGTGAAACCCTGCTCCTGCTATGAACAGGGCTTTTATTTCCCACTAATTAACGGGTTTTGATTTAAACTCTGCCTTGGAATTGGTTCTATATTTTTTGCCTGATACCACCCCATGGTAATACTGGTCATTTAGATATTCAAGCATTGCACGGCATTGGCTAAGCTGGCTTGGAAAGGTTATTTTTCCGTCGACCTGAACGATTTCAATATCGAAGTCCTTACCGCCCTTGATGATTTTTTTTGTAAGTTTCTGGCTAAGTACGCCAGTTTTCTTGGTATAGGTAATGAGTTTTCTCAAAGTAATGTTCACATTGTCCAAAAGCCAGGTTTTATCAATGACTATACTATCTAGGTCTGCAAAAGCCTCCAGGTCTTCATTGGTGGCAGCTTCGAAAAACTCCACAAGCGGAAAAATTTTATTGGCATTGGAATAGGACGTGAACAAAAATTCTCCCTCGGAGTATACTGCATTAACGGTATCATCGACAATGAATGCATTCGTATCGAGCTTGTTATAGGTATTACCCCCAAAGAATAAAACGCTTTTGTTTCGGAGCAGTTTCCGGCTGTCAAAGTTCTGGAAATAATAATTCCCATCATCATACCAGAAAAGGGTTTTAATTTCGTCTTTATCCAGTTCTAGTTCTTGGGTACCAATTGGATTCTGCGCTGCATGGGTGATGTTATCAGGCAGGTCAAGATTGACAAATACGACCTCCTCCTCCCTTGGCACCAGTTCCCCGGTAAAGTTTGTTTTAACGGTATTATTGTCTAACATCCAGCTGCCCTTTAGAAATGTACCCTTTATTTCCCTGGTTAGTTGTTGTGAGAGGCTTATCTTACGGACTTCACCGTTTTTCAGTATAGAGAAGAAATTGTTGATGGCTTTTGACATATCAGTTTATTTTTCAGGATCTAGAATGATAAAATCAGCGAGTTTGATGTAGGCCCGTATATCTTTGGTATTAATCAGGTGTCTTTTGCTCATCATAATGTAGGTAACTTCAGCTCTGGTTTGCACTTCAAAATGCCTATAACTGAAGAAAACCGAAAGAAATACATTGGTTGAATAAGTTCTTCTGTTACTCCAAGAAATAATAAGCAGAATAAAAAGAGAGGCAATGGTATAAATGCCTTTCCACTCCAATGGCGCAAATTTGGCGAATGGCAGAATGTAGCTTAAATAGACTGTATTCATCTGAAAATCGTAACTTTTAATTGATTTTGTTTCAATTGGCCTGACTTCCGCATTTTTTCGAATTGCTTTCAACAGCAATGCGGTCAATGGGATGAGTAGTATAAAACTTAGAAGGTACAAGCCGCCCGCCTGAAAAAAAACGTCCAGTCCAGTTAAAAGGCTTGCTTTGCTGATAGGCAGAAAATGGAGGTCATAGTGCTTAAGGAAATCGACTCCAGCAACCAGTCCGAACACTAAAGCAACTGGGGAGAACCCAATCAATACTAAATAAAATTGTAGGGGTTTAGAGAGCATATATTTTTATTTTTTTTAAATATAAAATTTTTTAGGTAATTATCTTTTTTACGGATAGGTTTAATACATTGATTAAAATCGAGCCTCCTTTCAAATCCTAGTTCAACACCTCATTCCATTCATCCTTGAATAAATTAATGGATTAACTGCAGGTAGCTTGGATTTGATAAGTCCTAAAAACTCTTTCTTCCTTTCATTTACTGTGATGGCATGTCTATTGGTGGTTTGTCTCCTAGATCATTCTGCTGTCTCTAGCATAGTTTTGAGGATACATTTTTCTTTGAAGATGCCGATGATTGTATTTAAAATATAATACCACTCGTCGAAATGATATGGTCACCCCTTCCGAAATCTGCAACCAAGTAATTCAATTATAATTAAACCTCTATTAATTTTCATCCAGTCCCTTAGAAAAACATTTAAAGCACTTAAGGCGCCGACATAAAAATGCCCTCTCCATTTAATTAATGAAGTGGGCATTTATATGCTATTACAGCTTAATTTAACGCTTCTACGCCGTTTTGGCAAAGCTACCACATAAATCAAATGCAGTTTGACTTCTTTGTAAACCAGTTCCGTACATGATTGATTTAAATTTATATTCATCGTCTTTATAATTTCTTACATTTTGAAAATAACCCGTCACCGCATTGTAAGCACCAAACACAGTTCCTTTTGTACTCACTTCCTGCTGGGTCGGACTTGTTAACGCATATTCCAAAACATTATTTTCTATATTGGTATATGCACTTGAAAAATCATCCTGTTTATTGGTTTTAAGGTTGTTCAAAGTTCCTTTATTTGGAGCCATTGCCAACTGAACCAATCTTTTAACCTGCCTATCCGTAATCCTAACTTTCGACCAATGGTTAAAAACCTCTTCTAATTCGTTAGCCAATTGGTTGGTAATTCCTAAAAGTTGGTGCGCCTGTTTTAGCCTTTCCTTTGCGCTTGCCGTGTGGCGTATCTTAATCGAATTGGTATGATTTTTTAGTGCCGCATTTAAGGTGTTTTGACAACAAATTCTAACAGGGGTAAAAGATGCAGTAATACTACCAAATCCATCATGGGAGGAAGTAAGAAACAAATATTTTTCAATGCAGTCCATCCTACCTACACGGATATAGTTTTTTTGATTATATGCAGGCATTTCACTCTACTATAGGCTGTGAATTCCGAACACGCTTAGCTGTAGGAAGTGTTAGCTAAAGTCAAGAATGTCGTGTGTGACTAAGAATAGGAACTTTATATAAGGCGCGATAGTATGGATGATGTTGCAACAGAAATGGAATTCCAATACTGCAAGGACACTATTACGTAGATACAGAGGCTATATCAAATAGAGATCAGATTGTCTTAGCCTGGGAGAGCTGAAGTAAAACTCTCCATCTATGCTTAGAGCGACGATGTAATCCATATTATTGTATTAGCTGATATCTTTTGGGATTCTTCCTGCAATCATATTTTCTTTTTTATCCGCAAAATTATGATTATCCCAATAGTAATATTCAGTAGCACGATATTCGCCAAGATTCAAAGTGTCAAATTCATCAGCTAAATGCGATCTTTTAACACCTATTTCTTTTAGAACATCATTTATTGACTTATTTTCTATAGTTAAAGTTCCATTTTCATATAATGATGCGGATTGTGTCCCAACTCCAGCAAAATAATCTGTTTGAATTAATGCATATTTAGACATTTTCAATTCTTTTGCGAAATAGAATACTAATTCACAAGCCCAATCAATTTTTTCATTCACGCTTTCACTACTCAAATTAAGTTTTTGAGACCAATAAAAAACTGAATCTATCTCCAATATTACGATTGCAAATTCATCTTCAAATGCCACAGCCAATTGATATTTCATTAAAATATTTTCATCAATAGGTTTTCTTGAAATTAATGCACAAATGTTATGTCCCATTCTTTATTGTTCTGATATTGAAAAGATTTGGTAGCCTTTTATACCGCTAAGAAAATTCGCCAATGCACCTGTAAGTAGTCTTGTCGGAACCATAGATCTGCTGGTTTTCATTGCCAATATACTAAATTATAACCCATCAATACGACTTTCTATTAATTCCAGATTTTAGTATCCAAGCGTAAATTTTCTCATTTTGCTATCGCTATATATTTAAAAATTATTTGTGTTCTTCCAACGAGGCCCTCTTTACTAAAAAATGCATCAAGCGATTTAAAGAATTGCAGAAACTATAGTATACCAGAGTAGTGAAGTGATAGAGAGCTTTATTAGAGACCTTTCAGTATTTATCATTCAATTCATCAGCCAGATTTATTATACGTTTTAATCTGACACAAGAGTATTCGAGAAAATCCCAGCGGGATCCTACCAAACACCATCAAAACCTATAAGGCCCTACAATCACACGATTGCATGGCTTTTACTTTTAAGGAGTTACCAAAAACCCCATGCACTCAAAATAAATTGTAACTAAGGCGTTTAAAATTGACTTACCGAATGAGAGCTAACCATAGAACAATTAAATTGTCACAAGTAGAACAAAACGAATTTCCTCCCAATCCAACTTATGCAATCAATCTAAATACGTTTTAAGGTAAGACCAGCAATCATTTCAAATAAGCATTTTGTGTAAACCACTGCCGCCTCTAGTTTAGGCTATTATTTAGAATTATAAATTAAGTTAAACAGAGCTTTAAAATCCCATTTCTACCTTGTCTATTAAAATAGGAATGTATCGATCCCTGTTTCTATTTGTGATCCCCAAAGTTTTTCTAGAAGAGAGATTCAGGATTTTAAACACAGGAGATTCCAGCCACTTGCTGATACCACCAGTGGTAATGCCCATTTTCTTTAAATCGGCTGCATTTGTAGGCAATAAGAAAGTCATGGTGTAAAATTTACCAGCCTCATTTAATACTGGTGTATAAGACCTGATATTATAATAATTATCAAATCCTGCGGGGGTAACTAATTTACCGGGAATGGGTTCACCATCAGAAACTATCGGAATGGCTACACCTACGTTCGCTATATCTGTACCCGTATTAAAAGGTAACACATCAATATTAATTTCCGGGCCTTCCAGGCTCTGTTCTTTAAATCTGGAAGTACCTATAACCTTACTGGCTGCAAAAGTAATTCTTATCACTTTCAGCCCCTTCAAACTTGAATTTTCTAAAGGATAGAGCATCAGAAGTGAACTTAATGAGTCTTTTGGAAGATAAGGGTAAATCTTTGTCGCCTTAGAAAAGCCAGCATCAGCTACCAGGGGTAATTGTTTAATTGTACCCTCCCCAATATCGCCCTTCCAATTTGCAAACTGGGTATGAAGCGCTTCACTTTGCTTAGCGAGATTAGTAGACAATGTGGTGTTTTTCCAAGTGGTAAAGTCATCCGTAATATATCTTAAAGGCAAAATTTCAGTAACATTGCGGGGCGCTAACTTCACCTGATCTCCATCTCGATATACAATTCCTACCAGACTATTCACCTCTCCAGGTAAGTTTTGATTGATGAAGGTTGCCTTGTCAAACACCACACCTGCCATTACACTTTGCCCGTCTCTAACAGTAAATTTGTCACTAAAAGTTTTATTAGCAGAAAATAGCTCACAAGCTTTTATAGAAACCAGACTTCCATCCCACGCTGCCTTATTGGCCTGGAGTTCACTAATACTGGTTTCGCGTGGTATGATTTTTCCTACGCCTAATTTTTTCACGAGATTATTAGCAATGTTTTCCAGAAAAATGGATCCATTGATGGAATTCAGAGACTGATCATATACATTAATCTCAAGGCTGTCATTTACCTGGTATTGGTGGGCCGCTTTTAAAACAACTTTAATCGCTACCCCACCTGTACCTTCTTGCAAGAATAACGTGTTTTCATTATCCACATTCTTTGCGTATGAATCAGAAATCACAACGCCTCTGATTACACCTTTACTTGTTATTTTAACAGCCTTATCTGTTATTGATGATTTAAGCTCGGCAATGGAAACCCGATTTGCGCTTGGAACCGGATCTACCGGTTTCGGTTCGCTATCCTTTTTTTCGCAAGCGATCATGGTCATCAAGGTCATTAATAGCATTAACGTGCTAAAGCGCAGCATTTTAAAGTGCTTATTCATATGAAATTTTAAAATAAAAAGTAAAATCAGGGTAGCAAGTTAAAGAATATTAATCGATAGGATGATTTTTTAAGAATAATAAAGTATTCTTACAGATACAGCCCATTAATGGGTTTAGCCATTTTATACACCTGAAATTCTTACATAGATTACGCCTGTTTCATCTGCTAAGGTACATGATGGTTACTCGTTGCAACGTTTCAGATCGCGTTACAACTATTGAGCCCTGCCGAAAATCCGTTGAAAAATGTTTCGGCCTGGTAATTATTGTAGATTCGAGAAATAAGTGCCCTTTCACAACAATTGCATAGGCATATAAGTCCCTCACGATAACAACATTCGATAGGTTTTAAAACTTAACTCATTTTTAGTTGCAGGAACCACGATCAACATGCATGATCCAACAAATGAAAGCGAAACACATCGATTCCCGCTCCTACCAACCCAAATCAAAAACGCCAAACCCAACCCTTCTTTTTGAGTAGAAAAAAATTTACAAAGCTTTTAACAATTGAATACTTTATTTATTATTGTATAACCAAACAAAAAAACTAAATGCAGAAAATCGCCCTCAAATTTCTGACCCTTATGCTGTGCATTGGGGTTTCGACTATTTATGCGCAAACCTCACCTACCGTAAAAAGAGAATTTAAATTCGGAAAAATTGCACCCGCAGAATTCGACACCAAGGCAACAGGGAGAGATTCATCGGCCGCAGCCATAAAATTATTCGATGTAGGCGATTGTTATTTCGAATACAGCCCGGCCGGTGGTGGTTTCAACTATGTTTACGAAAGGCATATTCGTTATAAAATTCTAACCAAAAGCGGTTATGACCTCGCCAACTTACAAGTGCAATTATACAGGCAGAGCAGCCAGGCCAAAGAAGATTTAAGCTTTATGGATGCGGCAACCTACAACATGGCCGATGGTAAAATGGTAATTAGTAAGCTTAATAAAGACGCCAAGTTTACCGAAGAGTTTAATAAAAATTATGTGATCAAAAAGTTTGCATTGCCAAATGTAAAAGAAGGATCGATTATCGAATTTAAATACAGAATAAAATCTGATTTCATTTTTACGCTTCGCGGCTGGAAATTTCAAAGCGATATCCCTACGCTGTGGTCAGAATATAATGTTAAAATACCAGAATACTTTAACTACAAGCACAATACAAGCGGGTATTATCAAATTAGCCATCCCTTACACCAATCTATAAATGCCACCTATGTAACCGGATTACCCACTTCTGCTACCTATGATAAGTATGTGGTAGAAAATGCGCCGGCACTTAAGGATGAACCTTTTGTAACCACGATGGATGACTACATTCCAAAAATTGCTTTCGAGTTGCGGGGAACCAACTTTCCACAGGATATTTACCGCGACTACAATGGCTCGTGGGGTAAAATTGTAGCCAATTTGAACGAAGATGAAAACTTTGGTTCTTTCATCAACAAAAACAGCTACGCAAAATCCGTTTTACCAGGAATTATAAAAGGAGAAAAAGATACACTGGCCATGATCAATTCCATTTTTACCTACGTAAAAAACAACATTAAATGGAATGATGACCATTCGATCTACACTTCGCAGTTGAGTCCTAAAACCGTTTTTGAGAAAAAAACAGGTTCATCTGCAGATATTAACCTTTCTTTCCTGAGTCTACTTAAAGAAGCAAAAATCACGGCTTACCCGGTATTAATCAGCACCCGCGAAAATGGAGAACACCCTGGTTATCCAGTTATCTCCAGCTTTAACAATGTGGTTTTAGTAACGCAAATAGACAGCACGGTTTACTTTATGGATGCCACTAACAAAGATTTACCGATAGGCATGTTAAGTGATGAAAACCTGAACCGCCAGGGGTTTTTTGTTAACCTGAAACAGCTTGCGGGTAAGTGGATATCTACCGAGCCAACTTCGCTTAATGAAAAGATATTTTCTTATAGCTTAACTTTAGATAAAGAAAATAAGCTGTCAGGACAAATCAATCAATATTCGAAAGGTTATTTGGCACTTGCCCTAAGGGAAAAATATCGCCGGGCAAATAACGATGCCGAATTTGTAAAAACCTTTAAAAGCGACAAAACAGGCTTGGAAGTGAAGAATTATAAAATCCAGAACCTGGATAATTTGAACGAACTGCTTACCGAATCTATGGATGTGGGTATAGAAGATAATGTAGAAGAGGCGGGCAACCTGGTTTATTTTACCCCACTCCTTTTTGAACGTACCAAAGAAAATTTATTTAAGCACGAGGAACGCAATTTCCCTGTAGATTTTGCCTATCCGTTTAAAGAGACCTACCGGATGACATTGAACTACCCGGAAGATTATGAAATAGATAAATTACCGAAAGGCGGAAACTACAAGCTGCCTGATGAGAAAGGGAGTTTCTCCATCAACTACATTGCTGAAGGCAAAACGCTGATGGTTAGAAGCATTATCAATGTAACTAAAGCGCTTTATGCCGCTGATGAATACTTTGATCTTAAAGAATTATTCAAAACCATTGTAGAGAAACAGGCAGAACAAATTGTATTTAAAAAGAAATCGTAATGAAATACCTATTCACCATATTGTTATTTGGTGCCTGTTTAAGTAACGCATTTGCGCAGGGCATATACGATGTAGCCAAAATTCCTGATGATTTAAAGACAAATGCCATTGCCGTGGTACGTAATGAAGAACAGTTCTTTGATGTTAAAACACCGGGTAGCGGGCAGTACGATTATAAAGTTGCCCTCACCATTTTAAGTAAAGCGGGAGATGGCCTTGCCAACATGAGCGAGGTATATGATAAATTTATGAGCATCTCTAACATCAAAGCCGCTATTTACGATGCCACCGGCAAGAAGATAAAAGAGTATAAATCTGCTGATGTGAAAGACCAGAGCTTAACCTCAAACTCTTCCATTTATGAAGAAAACAGAATGAAATCGATCAATTTTGTTGCGCTGAATTATCCTTATACCATAGAATATAGTTTTACCAAAGAATTTAAAGGCTTATTGTATTTCCCCTCATGGAGAGATTTAATGGGCTTTAATGTTTCTGTAGAACAATCTAGCTATACCCTCCAAAAAAACAAAAACTACCAGCTAAGGTACCTCACCAGCGCCAACCTGAAAACAGATTCGGTTACTATTGGAGATAAGATTCAATACAAATGGAAAAGCCGGAACGTTGCGGCATTGGAAAGCGAACCTTTAAGTACCGGAATAGATAACGTGGCCAGCTGGGTAAAAGCAGCACCGAACGAGTTTGAATATGATGGCTCTAAAGGCAATTTCAATAACTGGAAAAGTTTTGGAAGCTGGATGTATGGATTAAATGAAGGTGGGAACAGACTCCCTGAACCGGCAAAAGCAGTTGTTCAGCAACTGATTAAAAATGCTAAAACACCAAAAGAAAAGATCAAGATTCTTTACGACCATTTGCAGCAGAATACCCGTTACGTGAGTGTGCAGCTAGGGATAGGCGGATTCAGGCCCATTCTGGCAGAAAAAGTTGCACAAGTAAATTATGGCGATTGCAAAGCGCTCTCTAACTACATGAAGGCTTTATTGAATGAGGCCGGAATTGCCGCTAATTTAATTGTAATCGGCAACGGGATGCCAGGCTTAAATCCAAATTATTCTAGCATGGGCCAGGCCAACCACATGATTCTGTGCGTACCATTAGAAAAAGACACTACCTTTCTGGAATGTACCAGCCAATACGACCCAATGGGCTTTATCGGCAACAGTAATGCAGATCGGAATGTATTAATGGTTACCGAGCAGGGCGGAAAAATAATCCGCACACCCATCTATAGCCCTAAAGATAATTACCAGATCAGAAAGTCTACGCTTGTGCTTGCAGAAGATGGTACTGCCCTGATGGATATGAAATCGACCTATGCAAATGCGCAATTTGAAGACAATTTAGGCATGTTGTTGCTGGAACCAGGTGAGCAGCGCAAACGGATTATTGCCGGTATGCATATTCCGGTAGCGGAGTTAACCAGTTTTAAACTTTTGCAACCAGATAAAAGCAAGCCACTTATTAACGAAGAGTTAAACTTTAAAACAGGCCAGATTTATACAAAATCTGGTGATAAAATCTTCTTAATCTTAAATCAGGTTAACCGAAAAGAAAATGTTCCGCTTAAGGTAGAAAACAGAAAAACTTATTTCTCTGTGCCTTATGGTTACAACGATCAGGATGAAATAAACTTTACCCTGCCAAAAGGTTACGCGCTAGAATTTCTTCCAAAAGATATTGAGATTGTTTCTGAGTTTGGAAGTTATACTGCCCGTTTTATTGCTAAAGACAATAACATTACTTACGTGCGTACGCAAACCATGACGAACAAAAAATACCCGCCAGAAAAATACAATGCTTATGTAGACTTTTATAAAAAAGTGTACCAGGCAGATAAACAGAAAGCGGTTTTAAATAAAGTTTTATAGTTTTAAGCAAAAAAGACATGATAACTGAAAATCAATATTTTGAAGGCAATGTGAAGTCGTTAGGTTACACCACCGCCGAAGGTAAATCAACCATCGGCATCATTAATCCAGGCGAATATGAATTCGGTACCGCTGCAAAAGAGATTATGCACATTGTAGAAGGAGAATTATCGGCATTGCTACCTGAGCAAACAGATTGGAAACTTTTTGCAGCCGGCACTCATTTTGAGGTTCCTGCAAATGCTTCTTTTAAAGTAAAGGCAGCCGTGCAGACCGCCTATCTTTGCCAATACCGCTAAACAAAAAAACGGGCAGAGAAATAAATCCCTGCCCGTTTTTTATCGCTTAAAATTATTACTTCTTCCCTACCACAACTTCGGTAAAGTCTTCTGTATTTAAATATTTATGCGCCAGTAACTGAATATCTTCTGCGGTAATTGCTTTTACTTTGGCAATATAGTTTTGGTAATAATCGTAACCTAAACCGAAGAAATGAATGTTTTTGAATTTATCTGCATGAGAGAAAACATTTTCAAGGCTTCCCAACATAGATCCAAGCATATAGTTTTTCACCAGGTTAAGTTCCTCTTCACCCACCAACTCGTTTTTGAGTATTTCAATTTCTTTATAAATTTCAGTGAGTGCATCTGCACAAACTTCTGCTCCTACCTCTGTGGCAATAAAAAGGTAGCCAGCATCTTGTAGAGAAGATATTCCAGAACCAATGCCGTAGGTATAGCCTTTATCTTCGCGGATATTAGCCATCAGGCGGGAGCCAAAATAACCACCCAATACGGTGTTTAAAATCTGCAGGCCCGGAAAATCTTCATGCGCACGGTTCACGGCTAATTTCCCGATTCTGATAGCAGATTGTAAAGCATCAGGTCGTTCCTTATAAATAACCGCTTTCGGTGTAACGTTAAAACTGAATTCATTCTTCTTCGCCTCACCTGGTGCCCAATCTTGTCCAAACTGGCTGTTTAACAATTCAAAGCTTGTATCTTCAAATTTACCAGAAACAATAATGGTGCAATTGTTCGGGGCGTAGGCCGCTTTAAAATAAGCGGTTAAATCTTCGCGCTTCAACTCATCATAATGGTTCGCCTGGATATCTACCCCATAAGCTGTATCGCCAAAAAGTGCATGTGCAAATTCTTTTCGGGAAAGGATGTCGTTCTTTTTCAGGTTTACCTGCAGTTTCTGCTTCTGGTTCTGAATATAAATATCAATCTCCTCTTGTGGAAACTGGCTATCGGTAAGCACATCTTTAACAATGGGGAGCACTGCTGCCAGGTGTTTATTCAACGTATAAAGCGTTACCGAAGAATGATCCTGTACATATTCTGTCTGAAAAAATGCGCCATAAAAATCTATTTTTTCTGCAATTTCTTTGGCAGAAAGTTTCGTGGTGCCATTGTTAATCAGCGCACTCACTGCAATGGCCTGCAACGGTTTTTGTGCGTTCCAGTTTACATTATCAAAAATAAATTCAATCCTTACTAAATCTTGTTCTCCAGAGTAAATGGTATATACCGGAACATTATTGGCTAATGTTTTATGGCTGGGCTGAATAAAATTTATGGTTGATACCTGCTTAAAATCAGGTGCAAGTTGTCTGTTAAGCATGTTCTTCGGTTAAATAATATAAAGTTGATGATTGTTGTTTACGAAAAGTTTCGTTAGCAATTCTTTTAATGTCTGCCGCGGTTACCTTTAAAAATTCTTTAGTTTCCTGGTTTAATAAATCAGCATCGCCTAATAATTCATAGTAAGCAAGATTCATGGCTTTATCCAATAAACTCATTTCAGAAAACACCAATACAGATTCTACCTTGTTCTTAACCTTAGTTAACTCATCTGTAGTAACCAACTCGGTCTTTAGTTTCTCCAATTCGGCCCAAATGGCTTTTTCTGCAGTTTCAACCGCTACACCTTCTACCAGTTTGCCTTCAACAATAAATAAACCGGCATCTAAACTACTGGATATGTAGGCATTGATATCGCTAAACAATTTCTGTTCTTTAAGCAGGCTGTTATACAATCGTGATGACTGCCCCCTTGATAAAATATCAGAAAGTAAATCAAACGCATAATAATCAGCGTTTAACCTTCCGGGCATTTTAAAAGCTACATAAATGGCATTTAAGGGAACTTTTGCTTTAACAGTTTCCTGTCTGGCTGCTGTTTGTACCTCTTCCTGAATCAAATTCCGTTCATATTTATCTCCTGCAGGAATTGGCTCAAACCATTTTTCGGCAAGCTTTTTCACCTCTTCTGTTTTCACATTTCCACCAACAACCAGAATGGCATTTTGAGGCGTATAATGCTTTTTAAAGAAAGCTTTAACATCATCCATTGTTGCATTTTCAATATGCGATAACTCTTTACCAATGGTTGCCCAGCGGTAAGCGTGTTTTTTATAAGCCAACGGACGCAGCTTTAGCCAAACATCGCCATAAGGCTGGTTCAGGTAACGCTGTTTAAATTCTTCGCTCACTACATTTCTTTGTGTATCTAAACTTTTCTCAGAAAAAGCCAGGCTTAACATCCGGTCGCTTTCCAGCCAAAATGCAGTTTCTATATTTTCTGAAGGCAATGTAATGTAGTAATTGGTGATGTCGTTACTGGTAAAGGCATTATTTTCGCCCCCTACCCTTTGTAATGGTTCATCATAGCTGGGAATATTTACCGATCCGCCGAACATTAAATGTTCAAATAAGTGTGCAAAACCAGTTTTTTCAGGATCCTCATCGCGAGCACCCACATCATATAAAATATTTAAAACCGCCATCGGAGTTGTTGGATCTTCATGAACCAAAACCTTTAATCCGTTAGCCAGTGTAAAACGATTAAAATCTACCATAGGCAACAAAGATAGCCGAATTGTTGAATTGCTAAATTGTTTGATAACTTAAACAGCAAATTGAGTATTATTTTTTTCTATATTTTTTTAGACGATGTAAATACGTTTTGTAATTTTTTTATTACATTTAATTAATTTACTTTTAGAAAAAATTTAAACCACAACAACATGATCACTTATGTAATAATTTCGCTCATCTTAATTATTATAAGCCTTTGTTTAATCAATTTTAGAAAAGAAAGTCCTTGGCGTCAAAATCACAACCAAACATTAAACTTTATTATTTCGCTCATTTCTACTTTTACGGGATTATTTATTGCCTTATCAGTAAATACTTTTCTAGATAACATTAACAAAAAGGATAACTTAATTAAGCTATTAAATACAACCAATTTAGCAATAGAAAATTGCCAGATGAAAACCAAGGGAATGTATTTAAATACGTCAAAATCTGGAGTTAGTTTAACCGAAACCTTAAAGAAAACACCGGTTACCTTGCCGAAATTATACCCACAACTCGAAACCAATAACCTGGTTAACGATTATTTTACGCCAAATGCTTTTCAAGCTTATATTGTCTGTATAGATAACATGGAAACCTTTGTTAAAAACCTTGGCAATACAGAACAAACCAACAATGGAACTAAAATAGAGATCCTCAACAAGTATTTAAAATATTTAGAATTCGCTAAAAGCCTTAATCAATTAGAGGTTGAAAGACTTGAAGGAAATATAACAGAACAACAAGAAACCAATTCTTTAAAAATAATAGTTGACCAATTTACTACATCAAAATAACATGAAAAATATCATTATCATTTGCCTGTTGGCCTTCAGCTTAACATCATGCAATACCGCTCCAAAAAGCGACGAAAAAATTGATTTCACTAAATCTTATGAATCTGCCGCACTGGCACTTACCGATGCTAAATTAAATTATGATGCCGCGCTGGCCAGTAACGATACTGCAAGAATAGCCGCTGCCAAAATAAAATTAGAAACAGCTAAAACCACCTATTTAAGAAGTAAAACCTATTATACCGCAAATGGAGGTATCGTAAAAGCAGAAGATGAACAGATGCTTGGTAAAACGAATACCGCTTTAGGTAAACCTGTTAATGATACCACCACTGTAGCAACCACTCAACCATTAAGTGAATTGGAGCAAACGCCAGTGGCCGTTGCAGCAAAGAAGTTTATAGATAGCAGTAAAATGAATGCTAACAAAAAAATGAAACAGGTAGCGAGCGCAATAACCACTGGCGAAAACACGGTTAAACATGTTTCTGATGCAGTTAATACTGGCCAAAAAACAGTTAAAAGTAATGTGATCAAGGCCAATGAGAGTTTAACAAAAGCTAGCGACAGCACAAAAAAGCGTTTAGAAGAATTAAAAAAACAAGGAAACGATTTACGAAACCTATTTAAACCTAAAGCAGATACAAACTAAAAATAATTAGCGCTGCCCTGTTTTTTTATAAAACTGTGATTATAGTGCTACTTATTTCGAGTATTTTTGTTGCATGAATACAGCCGATTTACTGCAACGGGCGCTACATTTTGATTTTTTAACGCAAGAAGAAGGCGTACACTTGTACCACCATGCCGACACTGCATCTTTGATGTTTGTGGCGAATGAACTGAGAAAAATTCAGGTTCCGAGTGGCAAGGTAACCTGGCAAATTGATAGAAATGTAAACACCACTAATGTTTGCATTGCCAACTGTAAATTCTGTAACTTTTTCAGAAGACCTGGTCATGATGAAAGTTACATTACCGATATCGAAACCTATAAAGTAAAAATTGAAGAAACTTTTCGCCTGGGTGGCGATCAGCTGTTGCTTCAGGGCGGGCACCACCCCGATTTAGGTCTTAATTTTTACGCAGATCTTTTCAGGAAACTGAAAGAACTATACCCAGATTTGAAGCTTCATGCTTTAGGTCCGCCAGAAATTGCCCACGTAGCAAAACTAGAAGGCATTAGCCATACAGAAGTTTTAAGAACATTAAAAGAAGCCGGAATGGATTCTTTACCTGGTGCCGGTGCAGAAATTCTGAACGACCGCGTTCGCCGTTTAATTTCTAAAGGAAAATGTGGCGGGCAAGAGTGGCTGGATGTTATGCGCGCTTGCCATCAGTTAGATATTACCACTTCTGCTACGATGATGTTTGGCCATGTAGAAACCATAGAAGAGCGTTTCGAGCATTTGGTATGGATTCGCCAGGTACAAAGTGAAAAACCAGCAGATGCAAATGGTTTCTTAGCCTTTATTCCATGGCCTTTCCAGGATGATGGAACGCTGTTGAAAAGGTTACGTGGCATTAGCAACAATGTAACTGCTGATGAATATATCAGGATGATTGCATTGAGCAGAATTATGTTGCCAAATGTAAAGAACATCCAGGCCAGCTGGTTAACGGTAGGCAAAACCACTGCACAGCTTTGCTTACATGCCGGTGCGAATGATTTTGGTTCTATTATGATCGAAGAAAATGTAGTATCTGCAGCAGGTGCACCACACCGTTTCACTGCAAATGGTATACAGCAATCTATAAAAGCAGCAGGCTTTGAGCCTCAACTCCGCGGACAAAAATATAACTACCGCGATTTACCAGAACACCTGGAAGAACAGGTAATTACGTATTAGCATTTTCAGAAACCTGCGAGGAACTTAACCCCGCAGGTTTTTTGTTTTTTCATCCTCATTTTCTAAAGTAAGTGTTCAGGTAGTTACACCAGTATCAGCTCGAAAACTATAGGGTCTAAACATCATCGATTTGAATATCTTAATTCCAACGTCACCCTAAGCCATGATTGTTCGGTTCTTTATTAGCAAGAATAAAGAACAATCCCTTCGTAGGCCACCTAGAGTGATAGTTTGAGGCCGTAGAAAGACGCTAGAATCAATATTTTATCCTACGATTGAGATTGCTTCAGCAAATGAAAAATCTGCTTCGCAATGAAGACTTTTCGCTGGGATGAACACTACCCCCTTCAGCTGCACTCGCTATCACCACCATGCTATCCGGCCTAGGAGATGATTGAAGGAGAAAACATTAAAGCTTCTGTAAAAACTTTCATGCCACCACTACCCCAGGCAGCGCGTACTCCGAGATTTTTCATCGCGGCTTGTGCTGCCGCCATAAAGCTTTAACGAATTTATCCAACATCAGATCCAAGCCTTGATTGTTTGGTTCTTTATTATCAAGAATAAAGAACAAGCCCTTCGGCGGCCAGCCGAGGCAAGCCAAGCGCAGCGGAAAAACAACAAGTTCCAAAACCAACCCACCCTGCGGGCACCACTCCAATGGAGGGGAATTGCAAATGCAGCCTAGCTGTTGCCACCCTGCTTGCTTAAATAGTTTTCCCGCAGATTAAGAAGATTTACGCAGAATCATGATGGTAAATATCAGCGGTGATCATTTAGATTTGCGAGACCAACTTTTGCATTATGCCGTAGGACGGTTAACACTCCAGCGATTGATACCCTACTATAACCACATGCTATTGCCAACTCGCTATCCGGCATAGGAGATGATGGAAGGAGAAGCCGTTGAAATTTTTGCAACAACGTTCAAATCCCCACAACCCAAGGTAGCGCGAACGGCTCCTAAGATAAATCCTTTATTAAAAACAAATCGAGCCCTTGTGCTACCGCCATTTAAATTTCGACACGCTAATCCGACAGCAGATCCGAGCCTTGATTGTTTGGTTCTTTATTGTCAGGAATAAAGAACAAGCCCTTCGGCGGCCAGCCGAGGCAAGCTAAGCGCAGCGGGAAAACATGTCCCAGCTATAGCCACCCAACTATAACCACATGCTATTGCCAAATCGCTATCCGGCATAGGAGATGATGGAAGGAGAAGCCGTTGAAATTTTTGCAACAACGTTCAAATCCCCACAACCCAAGGTAGCGCGAACGGCTCCTAAGATAAATCCTTTATGAAAACCAATCGAGCCCTTGTGCTACCGCCATTTAAATTTCGACGCGCTAATCCGACATCAGATCCAAGTCTTGATTGTTTGGTTCTTTATTATCAAGAATAAAGAACAAGCCCTTCGGCGGCTAGCCGAGGCAAGCTAAGCGCAGCGGGAAAACATGTCCCAGCTATAGCCACCCAACTATAACCACATGCTATTGCCAAATCGCTATCCGGCATAGGAGATGATGGAAGGAGAAGCCGTTGAAATTTTTGCAACAACGTTCAAATCCCCACAACCCAAGGTAGCGCGAACGGCTCCTAAGATAAATCCTTTATGAAAACCAATCGAGCCCTTGTGCTACCGCCATTTAAATTTCGACGCGCTAATCCGACATCAGATCCAAGTCTTGATTGTTTGGTTCTTTATTATCAAGAATAAAGAACAAGCCCTTCGGCGGCTAGCCGAGGCAAGCTAAGCGCAGCGGAAAAACAACAAGTTCAAAAACCAACCCACCCTGCAGGCACCACTCCAATGGAGGGGAATTGCAAATGCGCCCAGCTATCGCCACCCTGCTTGCTTAAATAGTTTTCCCGCAGATTAAGAAGATTTACGCAGAATCATGATGGTAAATATCTGCGGTAATCATTTAGATTTGCGAGACCAACTTTTGCATTATGCCGTAGGACGGTTAACACTCCAGCGATTGATACCCTACTATAACCACATGCTATTGCCAACTCGCTATCCGGCCTAGGAGATGATGGAAGGAGAAAACGTTAAAGCTTCTGTAAAAACTCTCATGCCACCACTACCTAAGGCAGCGCGTACTCCGCGATTTTTCATCGCGGCTTGTGCTGCCGCCATAAAGCTTTAACGAATTTATCCAACATCAGATCCAAGCCTTGACTTTTGCTTCTTTTTGTCAAGAAAAAGAAGAGAGCCCTTCGGCGGCCAGCCGAGGCAAGCTAAGCGCAGCGGGAAAACATGTCCCAGCTATAGCCACCTAACTATAACCACATGCTATTACCACTTTACTATCCGGCATAGGAGATGATGGAAGGAGAAGCCGTTGAAATTTTTATACCTCCGTTCAAATTTCCCCACAACCCAAGGTAGCGCGAACGGCTCCTAAGATAAATCCTTTATTAAAACCAATCGAGCCCTTGTGCTACCGCCATTTAAATTTCGACGCGCTAATCCGACATCAGATCCAAGTCTTGATTGTTTGGTTCTTTATTATCAAGAATAAAGAACAAGCCCTTCGGCGGCCAGCCGAGGCAAGCTAAGCGCAGCGGAAAAACAACAAGTTCAAAAACCAACCCACCCTGCGGGCACCTCCCAATGGAGTGGAATAGCAAATGCGCCCAGCTATCGCCACCCTGCTTGCTTAAATAGTTTTCCCGCAGATTAAGAAGATTTACGCAGAAAAAAGAGAAGGTGGAGATATTGAAGAATAAATAAAAAAATGATATAAATTAAAAGCCCGATCAGAAATGATTGGGCTTAATTCTTACTATTATTTGATTTTCCCTAATTCAATTAACGATAAAACATTACAAAATTAATCAAATACAGTTATTCCAAGAGAGCAGTCGCCCAGATTTGAGCGATATTTTGTAAGCAATTCTATTTCTATATCTCGTGGAAAAATTTCTCTTTCGAAGATATCAAATGCTATCTAGCATTCCTTCCGGTTTCCCGTACCCTCCTCAAAAAAACCAAAATACCCCTAAAAGTTGTAAAGCTAAATCCCTATCTTGATTTTAATTAATCAACTATTTACACCTAAACAAACAGTAAATGTCTAAAACCTATGAGACCGGCCATGCCAAGAATGTGGCCAACTTCGAAATGCTAATTACCTATTTAACCAGCTTCGGCTCAATCTACAACCCCAGTAATGCCAGCATTAACCTAACCAGTTTAAATGATAAAGCAAAAGTTGCCAGGGCAGTTACCGAACAGGTAAATAGAATTATGGGGGCAAACAGCAGTTCAGTTGCAGATCGTGCCAAAGCCTTTGAGCCTTTAAGTAAATTGAGCACCCGTATTTTTAATGCTTTAAAAGCCAGCAGTGTAACAACCGCTATTATAGAAAACGCCGCTACCAACCACCGTAAACTACAAGGGCGAAGGGCAACACCCAAGCTAACAGATGCAGAAAAACAACAGGTGGCAGCAAATGGGACTGTGGTAAAGCAAATTTCAGCATCACAACAGAGTTTTGATAGCAAGTTAGATAGCCTGGAAAAGCAAATTTACCTGTTAAGTACCTCGCCGAAGTATAACCCTAACGAAAACGATTTACGGTTAGATACGCTGACTAAGCTGCATAAAGATTTACTGCAAAAAAATAGTGAGGTAATTTTAATAAATGCCGAATTAAGCAATGCACGTATTAACCGGAATAACGTTTTATACAACCAGGAAGATGGAATGGTTACACTAGCCCTAAACGCAAAAGACTATTCTAAATCTATCTTTGGCACTACCACCCCACAGTACAAGCAAATTTCTGGCATACTCTTTAAAAAGGTTAAAATGTAATCTATGAAAACAATCATCCCTATCCCACCAACCATATAGAAACAGCAACAGAAAAAAATCGGTTGCTGTTTTTATTTCATTCCCACCACAATCTCCCCTAAAAAGATAGTCAATGGCAATTCGCCTCTCTAATGACTAAAATCACATTTACGCCCACCTGATACGGCTTACTGCAACGCTCATGTTGCTTACTGCAACGCTTATGTTGCCTATCGCAACGCTTATGTTGCCTACCACAAAGCTTATGTTGTCTATCGCAACGCTTATGTTGCCTACCGCAACGCTTATGTTGCCTACCGCAACGCTTATGTTGTCTACTGCGACGCTTATGTTGCCTACCACAACGCTTATGTTGTCTACTGCGACGCTTATGTTGCCTACCACAACGCTTATGTTGCTTATTGCAAAGTTTATATTACCCCTAACATCCAACGGTTAACTAAAATTGCTCAACTGTTTACTGCTACCAGAGCTGGTTTAAATTTAGCAACAAAAAAAAGGGAAACAGAACTCAGTTCTGCCTCCCTACCTTAAACTAAACATTACCTAATCAATAATGTTAATGTTGTATTATGCTAGTTTTTTACCAGTTCTGATAAATAAGTTCGCTATTTTTTTCACATCAGAACCTGTTAAGAATTCATCAAAACATTCTGCTGCATGAGACTGCGTAACAGCCGTACCATTAATACCTGTAATTTGAACACCAGCCTGAGTGGTTGTTTGTTCTCCTGCGTAAACTGCATCTACAGCTGGAACACCAGTATCATTACCATTTGCAGTGTAAGCAATCCAAGGTTTTAAGCCAGATGCACCTGTTACATTTGCGGCAACCATTTGGCGAATGTGCGATGCGTGACGCGCTTCTACCGAGTGAATTCTTAAAGCAGTAGTTAATACTGGCATACCTTTCAACACTGGTGCCTGGCCTTTATAAGCCCTAACGCCTGTATCTTCGAAAGCTAATGCTATTTTTAAAAATGTTTGATAGTTGGTATTCACATCAGCAAATCCACCACCTGCGGTAAAATCAAAATCAGCAAAAACATATTGATCTGCACCAGTAATTTGCAATGCACCTTTTAATAAATCTACGTGTGCACGTTCGTGGTTACGAATAGTGGTAATTGCTTGTCTTGCTGGTCCATCAGGAATGTATGTAGAATTTGCAAGCGATAAAGCATTGTTATAATAGTTATATTCTAGGTATTCTAATGCTAAAGCGAAATTTAATACATCGGTAACAGAAGATGGGTTGGTTTGACCATATGCTTTTTGAAATAATGAACCCATTGCTAATGGTAATGCAGCCATAGAAATTTTCTTTCCAACATTGAAAAAATCTTTCATTGCACTGCGTCGCGGACTTAATCTTTCATAGATCTCTCCATCCACTTTTTCTATTTGGTCTAATATATTTAAGATATTCATGATTGCTGAGTTTTAAAGATTAAAGATTAATTACGTTAATTTTAGTTTTGATATATTTACCTGCAGCGTTTGCAGCCAACACTTTATCTGGTGTTAAAGAAGCATCTAAACCACCTGCAACGTCTGCACCTAATGCAGTTAATTCAGTTAAGTTTGCGAAATTTCCGTTATTTACAAGATCTCTGATGTAAGCAGCATGACGTGCCTCCACAGAAACAATTTTACCCGCCGCTACCAAATATGCATCTGTTGTAATACGTACACCTGCGCCATTGTATGCAGCAACACCTAAATCTTCAAATGCTTGTGCTGCGCCTAAAACGCTAGTTGCATTCGTAAAATCGATAGAAGAGAAATCTACTTCTAAACTGCCAATTGCCGCTGTGCTCAATACATTTTTAAAAAACTCTCTGTGTGCAATTTCATGGAATTGAATATCCTGGAAATAAGCTTTCTGTGCAGTTGTGAATGATGATGGTGGTGCAGATGCCACTTTAACATAAAACGCTGCCTCTAATTGCTCTAAAGCATAAGCATAATTTAAAACACCAATTTCATTTTTAAAATCCAAAGTTGCACCAGTCATTACGTTCTCTACGCCACGATCTTTTTTACAACCTGCCGCTACCAAGGCAATACCCGCAGCACTTGCGCCTGCGTATTGAAGGAAAGACCTTCTTCCAAGCGAGCTATTAAATAAACTCTCGTCTTGAAGTTTACTTTTTGTTTCTAGTTCATTGTTTTTCATAGTAATCTAAGTTTTAGGTTTTTTGAATTCGTTTGATGATACATACGTGACAATTTCACTGCTGGTTTTTTCTTTTTCACTTTTTTTTATTAAGTGATTTTAATACATTCACAAACCTATAGCTATGACTACACTAAAAGCCGTTATTGTTGATGATGAGGAGTTTGCCAGATCATCATTATTTTTTTTATTGCAACAGAATTGTCCGGAGGTAGAAATTACAGGAATAGCAAAATCTGTGGCAGAAGCAAAGGAAATTTTAGCCCACCATACCATCAATTTAATTTTCCTGGATATTGCAATGCCTGGCGGAAACGGTTTCGAACTCATCCCAGATGCACAAAAGCATCAGGCTGCCGTAATTTTCACCACCGCTTATGATCAGTATGCACTTAAAGCCATTAAAGCCAATGCGCTTGATTATTTATTAAAACCTATAGATATAGATGAGCTAAAGGTTGCTGTAGATAAGGTTGCTCAACACATCAGATTATTTCAAAATCAGCATGAAAATGATGAACGCATGGCTAACCTGGCCTCAAGCTTAAGTTCTAAATCCGAAATAAAAAAATTAACCCTCCCCTATGGCCAGGGTTTTAAAATGATAGATGTGGATGATATCATCTACATAGAAGCCGATAGCAATTACTCGGTAGTTCACCTTGCCAATCAGGATAAAATAACCGTTTCGAAGGTTTTAAGGGAATTTGAAGAACTTTTACCCTCAGATCAATTTGTACGTGTTCATAAATCGAGCATCATAAACCTCAATCATTTAAAAGAATACAACTCGAAAAATGGCTTGCAGGTGTTTTTAAAAAATGGCGAAAGCATCAACATCTCACGAAGGCGAGCCAGTGATTTTTTTGAGAAAATTAAACTTTTTATAAAACCAGGCAGTGATCATTAAAGCTGAAAAAACACCGCAGGCAGCTCCTTTGGAAGCTAGAAACAAGTGGAAGGTAAACCCATTTGTTATTACCCTGGCATTGATGTTTTATTCATTTTTCACTTCTGTATCTGCGTTTTCTCAAACTACCTATCTTCCACACTACACTTCAAAAAATGGCCTCGCCAGCAATAACTGCTACTATATATTACAAGATAAAAAAGGATTTATTTGGATTGCTACAGACAATGGCATAAGCCGGTTTGATGGTACAAATTTCCAGAATTTTACCATTGAAGATGGCCTCCCGGATACACAAATCCTGCAAATGAAGGAAGACAACTTTGGAAGGTTATGGTTTTTTGCCTTAAACGGCCAGCTGAGCTATTTAAAAGACGGTAAATTTTACAATAAGGATAACGATCAGCTCCTCAAAAAGCTAAATTTCAACACCGTAATTGTATCTTTTTTAATCGATAAATCTGGCAGGATCTGGCTAGGCACCAACTCTAATCTCATTGTTTGTTGGGATGGAAAAACGATTAAAAAATATGTGTCGCCCAACCCTGAAGATAAGTTCATCAATGCTTTTATCCATGAAGATGAACAAGGAAATATCCTGGCATATAGCGATTTAAGCGTTCAACGATTTAACGGAAAAACATTTTCTATCGTTAATTCTAAAGTAAGGCCAATTTCTTACATGACGGCGACCAACCTCCCCAATAAATCATTAATCTACCTGGATGGCGATGGTTTGAAAAAAGTGGAAGCTGGTAAAATCAGTAACATGATTTCCATACCGCAAAACCTCATTAAAAACATGTCTGGCTATTTCTATTACGATCAGGCATTGAAAGAAGTTTGGCTGGCCAATGCTAACGGCACTTTTGCGCTAAATAAAAGCGGCAAAACCATTCAATATCTCCAGGATATTTCGGTTAACCAGGTAACAAAAGATAGTAATCAGAATATGTGGTTTGCCACTTCTACAGGCATTTACATGTTGCCCAATGTGAATAACCGGCTGTCTATTATCGATGCCGAATCTGGCCTGAGTAGTAATGTAATTAAAAGCATTACAAAGGATGGTAAAAACCGGTTATGGCTAGGAACAGATGATGCGGTAATTGACATTTTAGACATTAATAATTTCCAAATTCAGGAAGTTGGCCTGGACGATTTTAAGAAATACAAAACAGTTAAGCAACTCGCTTATGATGCAAAGAACCAATCCATCTATTTCGCATCTGATTATGGAATGGGCGTTTTTAAAAGCATTTATAAAAACACCGATGCGGTAAGTTACCTCAAAGAAGCCAATAACTCGATGTTCGTAATCAAGCATTTTAGCCTAAGCGGAAATAACGATCACCTGGCTTTAGCGCTATCATCTGGTGTAGTTTTCCTTTCTGATAAATTGAACAGGTTTGAGTTTAATTCGCTTAAATACCGCGAGAAAGAAGATTTTTTTAAAGACAGGTCTTACCATGTTTTTTATGATAAAAGCGGGAATTTATGGTTTTCTAACATCAACGGTTTGTCTGAGTTTTCAAATGGAAAGCTCATTAAGCATTTTGAAAAGCAACCATTATTAACCAAACGCATCAACGATATTCAGCAGTTGGCAGATGGAACGCTCATCCTGGCAACAGATGGTTACGGACTTATTTTTTACCGCGAAGGAAAAATTACGAGGCAAATTACACAGGAAGACGGACTCACCAATAACATTTGCACCAAGCTGTTTATTAAAAATAACGAGATCTGGGTGTTAACAAACAAAGGGGTAAATAAGATTACCAATTACCCTCAAGCCCCGGCAGTAGCTAATTTTGATTATGGTAAAGATTTGCTTAGTGATGACATTAACAGCTTATTTATTGATGATAGTACCGCTTACTTCGCTACCAATAAAGGCTTGATCTTATTTAAATACAACAATAAGAACATCACCAGGAATTTGCCTAAAGTTTACGTTACATCTGTTATCAAGGATAATGAACGCTTACCTATTGATAAAGAGAATTTCACCTTCGAAACCGGAAACAGTACCATTTTATTTACGTTTAGCGCTGTAGATTTTACCACCAGCGACATTACCTATCGTTATCGTTTAAATGAACAGTCTGCCTGGCTGGAAACCAGAACCAGGCGACTGGATTTTTCCTCGCTACAATCCGGAGATTATGTTTTTGAGGTCTGTGCAAAAAGCCAGAATGGAAACTGGGGTCCATCAGCCAAGATTGCTTTCACCATTAAAAAACAGTTTTGGCAAAGCCTTTGGTTCCTTTCTATCCTGATTTTACTGGTTGCTTACATTTTTTATAAAGTTGCGGTTTACATTACGCGCAAGCAAAAAGATAAGGAACAAGCACAATTGCTGCTTAAAAATAAAGTGCTGATGCTAGAGCAACAGGCCTTACAGGCAATGATGAACCCACATTTTGTATTCAATGTGATGAATTCTATTCAGCATTACATTAACACGCAGAATACTGCTTCGGCCAATAAAGTGCTAACAGGTTTTGCCAGGCTGATTAGAAAAAATCTGGAGATTTGTACTAAAAGCTACATCTCGCTGGAAGAAGAACTGGAATATTTGAATCTTTACTTAAAATTAGAAAAAAACCGATTTGGCGATAAACTACAATACACCTTTAAAATAGATCCAGAAATTGAGGAAGAAGAAACCTTCATCCCCTCTATGCTGCTGCAACCTTACGTAGAAAACGCCATCTGGCATGGAATAATGCCAAAAGAAACAGCCGGTCAAATTCAGATCAACATCAAATTGCTTGATGCTGCCTACCTAAACATTGAAATTATTGATGATGGTGTAGGGATTGAAAATTCATTAAAAGATAAAAAAGAAACACACATTAGTAAAGGCATGCAACTTACCAGAGAAAGATTGAACCTATTAAGCCAAATTGGAGCAAAACCTATACACTTAACGGTAAGTCAGAATGCTACACATGGTACAACTGTGTCGATTTCGATCCCATTAAAATAGCATTTTTACCGTTTACTCAATTATTAATACCACTCACTAAATAGAACTTTAGAAGAACCTGGTTTAGCCTTAAACTTGTGTTAGAAATAAACGATAGTGTTTATCAAAGACGTTCTTATAGAATTGATATAGATATTTAATAACCTAACCTAAAACTATATCTTAATTCAGGTTTCATTTGTGTGTTGAAAGCGGTCTTGTTTTTTAAAAAGCGAGACCGCTTTTTTTGTGCCTTAAAATTCTATTTTTGTATATGCCTCAGCAAGATATCGCTAAACATGTAGAAGCCCTTATTTTTTCTTCCATTCAAAGTATCAGCGTTCAGGAAATTGTACTTGCCTTAAATGCCGTATTTGAAGGAGAAATTTTAGAAAGTCAGGTTTTTGAAAGTTTAGCGCTCATCAAAGCGAAATATGCAAAAGATGATTTTGCCATAGAACTGGTTAATCTTAACAATGGTTATCAGTTTCTTACCAAAAAAGATTTTCATGAAACGGTGAACCAGCTCCAACTACACCGATCTAAGAAAAAGCTGAGTCAGGCCGCCATGGAGACTTTAGCCATCATCGCCTATCGCCAGCCAATTACCAAGTTAGAGATTGAACAAATCAGGGGTGTAAATTCAGATTATTCTGTTCAAAGGTTACTGGAAAAAGAACTCATCAGTATTGATGGTAAAGCAGAGACACCGGGCCGCCCAATTCTATACAGCACCAGTTCAGTATTTATGGATTATTTCGGTTTAAACCATTTAAATCAACTTCCACAGCTCAAAGATATTGCAAAAGACGAAAACACAGTAGGCGAAAATACCGAGTAAAATAAATTAATTTCTTTGGTTACAGATTGTTATTAAAAAAGTTTTTTTTGTATTTTTAAACTATAAAAGCAATTTTTATTTTTGTGTTATGAAAGCGCCAAAGAAACTCCCGACAAAGCCAACTGCCAAAAAACAGGTAGACGAAGATGATGATCTTGAAGATGACGATATTCAAACTAAAACGAAATCTCAAGACGATGATGAAGATGATTTTGATGTTCCATTAGATGACCTGGATAACTTTGACAACTTTGATGACGACGACGACGATTATTAATATTTAAAAATTATATATTTGAAAAAGCATCCTACCGCTTGGTGGATGCTTTTTAATTTTAAAGCCTTTCCATGCAAGTTATAGCAGTAAACAATTCATCGCTCGAACAAGATTTCTTAAACGTACCAAAGGTTCTGTATCAGAATGACCAGAATTTTATTTGTCCGCTAGATACTGAAGTAGAAAATGTTTTTGATCCTAAAAAGAATAACTTCTTTAACCATGGGAAGTGTACCAGATGGGTTTTGAAAGATGAATCGGGAAAACTAATTGGTAGAGTTGCTGCTTTTATTAACGAAAAAAAGGCTTTTCAATATGATCAGCCAACCGGCGGAATGGGCTTCTTCGAATCGATAGATGATGAAAAAACAGCTTTCCTTTTGTTTGATACCGCAAAAGCATGGCTAATTGAAAATGGCATGAAAGCCATGGACGGACCCATTAATTTTGGCGAGAACGATTCCTTCTGGGGCTTACTGGTAGAAGGCTTTACCCCTCCTTCATTTGGCATGAATTATAACTTTGCCTATTACCAAAAGTTTTTCGATGCTTACGGTTTTACCACCGAGTATGAACAGCTCACCAACCACATCAATTTAACCATCCCTTTTCCAGAACGGTTTACCAAAATTGCCAACTGGGTAAGAAATAAGCCCGGCTACACTTTCGAATATTTTAGCAAGGCCAATTCAGAGAAATACATAGCTGATTTAATGGAGATCTACAATGATGGCTGGCAGGATTTCGAAAACTTTGTACCAATAAAAAAGGAAACGCTACAGGAAAGTTTCAAGAGTATGGAACCGATTATGGATGAGCACTTAATTCAATTTGCTTACTTTAACGGGGAACCTGCATCTTTCGTGGTGTTGATTCCGGATGCCAACCAAATGATTAAAGGCTTTAATGGTAAACTCGGACTGATTGAAAAATTGAAATTTGCTTATCGCAGATGGGTTGGGGTGACAAGAATGAGGGCCATTGTAATGGGCACAAAACCCAAATTCCAAAAGCATGGCCTGGAATCTGTACTTTTTATCCGACTGGGTGAATATGTGCTTCCTAAAAACCAATATAAAGAGCTCGAATTAAGCTGGGTAGGTGATTTTAACGAGCAAATGATTGCCATTCATAAAGCCACCGGAGCTACTTTTGGAAAGAAACACTTAACCATGAGAAAGGTGTTTTAGAGGAAATAAGGATTTAGGAGCAAAGAATAAAGACTAAAGCTCAAAAGCTAATGCAAAAGATAGCAACGCGTTAAAATCTGTGTAATCAATCCATCCGTGTAATCAAACCGAAGGTGAAAAGATTAAAGAGCAAGGAATAAAGAACAAAAGGCGAAAGCGGAAAGACTAACCCGAAGGAGGAAAGATTAAAGAGCAAGGAATAAAGAACAAAGACGAAAGCGGAAAGACTTATGCAAAAGATAGCAAAGAATTTAAATCTGTGTAATCAATCCATCCGTGTAATCAAACCGAAGGCAAACGATTAACGAAAAACGAAGTTTCATCAAAGAATTTAAATCTGTGTAATCAATCCATCTGTGTAATCAACCCGAAGGTGAAAAGATTAAAGAGCAAGGAATAAAGACTAAAAGGCGAAAGCGGAAAGACTAATGCAAAGGTGGCAAAGAATTTAAATCTGTGTAATCAATCCATCCGTGTAATCAAACCGAAGGCAGAACCATCGTGTAGTTTAGATTCCCAATTTTTCGTAGAGATCAATCACCTTCTTGCGTAGTTTATTAATCTCCTCTTCTTTTTCTGCCAATTGCTGCCTTAATTCAGTAGCATCTGCTGAAGAACTCTGATCTGCTTCTTCACCTGTTACCAAGGTCATTACCGGTACTTTGAACGTTTTGGCAATTTGCAACAATCTTGAAATATTTAAATCCGTTTGACCGGTTTCGATTTTACAAAAAGCCGGAGTTGAAATGTTAAGCTGTTTGGCCGCATCTGCCTGACTTAAACCAAGCGCTACCCTACTCTGCTTAATTCGATTTCCAATGCTTTTCATTTTTATAGATATGAGATGTAAGACATCAGATTTGAAATGAATCCGCCATCAAATCTGATGTGTTACATCTACTTTGTTAATGCTGAAGACAGTTCATACAAATCGAAGCCAGCATAATTTCCAGAACTCATCATTAACAGATTGGCATCTTTATAATTCAAACTCAGCAAGTAATCTTTCAACTTATTAGCATCGTTAAAAAATTTGAGTTTTGGATTGGCAAAAGCGTGCTGCACATCTTCTTCAGAAAATGGCTCCATTCTTTTTTGTTCAAAGCTTTTCAAATCTATAAATACAATCGCTTCATCTGCCTGATTCATCGCCCCCGCATATTCTTTGAGAAAATCTTTATTTAAGCTGCTGAAAGTATGTAGTTCGATACAAGCAACTAATTTACGATTGTTGAATTGTGCTTTAACGGCATCAATAGTGGCTTTCAGTTTAGATGGAGAATGCGCAAAATCTTTGTAAACGTTAGTGGATTCATCAGCAGAAATAACTTCTAACCGCTTGGCTGCACCTGTAAAAGTTGCTATTGCTTTATCAAAGTTCTCTGCACTTATATTCAATGTCTTACAAACCTCTTTGGCCGCATTTAAATTCATCAGATTATGATCTCCGAAAACCTTTAACGCAGTTTTTTCCGGCAACAGGTAAGTAATGCCATTTATAATTTCATGTGCAGGAATAGCATATGCTATTTTATTAATTTTCGCTGTTGATTTGGATACTATTTCGCTGAGATCAGCATCGGCTTCGCAATAAATTAAGGTACCATTTTCTTCGATGGTATCAATAAACTTATCAAACTGCAAGGTATAATCTGCATAGGTTGGGAATACATTAATATGATCCCAGGCAATGCCACTGATTACTGCCACATTGGCTTTATAAAGGTAGAATTTCGGACGTCTGTCTATCGGCGAAGAAAGATATTCGTCACCTTCAATTATCATCACTGGTGCCTCTTCAGTAACCTTAACCATGGTTTCGAAACCGGCAAGCTGCGCACCAACCAGGTAATCAAAATCTCGGCTATAATAATTTAGCACATGCAAAATCATACTGGTGATGGTAGTTTTACCATGACTACCTCCAATAACTACGCGCAACTTATTTTTACTTTGCTCGTAAATGTACTCTGGGTATGAGTAAATTTTTACGCCAAGTTCCTGCGCTTTTAACAATTCTGGATTGTCGATTCTGGCGTGCATCCCCAAAATAACAGCGTCTAGGTCTGCAGCAATACGGCTTTCCTCCCAGCCCATTTCAGCTGGCAATAAACCATATTTATCCAAACGTGACTTCGCTGGTTCAAAGATCACATCATCTGAACCCGAAATCTGATAACCTTTTTTATGTAAAGCAATGGCCAGATTGTGCATGGCGCTACCACCAATCGCTATGAAATGTATACGCATATTTATTTGTTATTTAGATAAAGGAGCCAGGAATAAGGATAAAAGACCAAGCGACAACAAGGATAAAGGAACAAGGAGCAAGGATAAAAGACCAGTCGGCAAACAAAGCGAAATGCTCATGACTTGGAAATCTATTTTCTGCTGCTAATCTTTATTCTTTGATCATTGTTCCTTGATCCTTATTCTTTGATCATTGTTCCTTCTATTTCTTCTCAAACTGAGCCGCAACCCAATCGCCATTTTGTTTATGATCCAGGTATTTGATGCCATATTGCGCGCATTCTGCTGTAATCATGCTCAAATCTGGTTCTAAATAAAAACCGCTGAAGAAAATTTTCCCTTCTGGTTTTAATACTTCTGCATAGCGATGGATTTGATCCAATAGGATATTTCTGTTGATGTTGGCAAAAATTACCTCATATTGCTCATCAGGAATCACTTCTTTACTTCCGCAGAGTGCCTTCAAGTTAATAATGTTGTTTAACGTAGCATTTTCGATAGTACTTTCATAACAGATGTCGTCATAATCGATTGCCATTAAACTCTTGGCCCCGAGTTTACCAGCCAGGATCGCTAAAATTCCAGTACCACAACCCATATCGAGGATATTTTTATCGAGCAGATCTGCAGATAAAATATACTGCATCATCATGGTTGTGGTTTGATGATGACCAGTTCCGAAAGCCATTTTCGGATCAATAATTATTTCATAAGGATAAGAAGGTTTAGGCTCATGAAATGTTGCCCTTACGTAGCAAACATCATCTATAATGAGTGGACTAAAATTCTTTTCCCATTCAGCATTCCAATTCTCATCTGCTACATCTTCCAACACGTATGTGGCAGTAAAGTCATCAGCGTAACTGTTAAGCAAGTCTTTCAATTCCTGCTCGTTGAAATTTTCTTTGATCACGAAAGCAGTAAAACCGTTTTCACTGTCTTCAAAAGTATCAAAGCCTAAATCAGCAAGATCACTAATGAGTAGATCTTGCTGAAATTCTTCAATACTGTTAAACTTAAATATTGCTTTAATATATTGCATCTAGCTATTTAATGCTTTAATAATGTCTGTAAAATCACGTGATTTTAATGATGCACCACCTATTAAGCCGCCATCAATATCCTTTTGTGAGAATAAACTTGCTGCATTACCCGGATTACAACTTCCACCGTAAAGAATAGTGGTATCATCGGCAATGCTAAAATTGTAGTTTGCTTCAATCTCAGAACGGATGAATGCATGAATATCCTGAGCCTGCTCCGGAGAAGCGGTTAAGCCAGTTCCAATTGCCCAAACTGGTTCATAAGCGATTACAATTTTAGCAAAATCGGCATCGCTTAAACTGAATATACCTTCTGCCAATTGTTTTTTCAATACTTCGTAATAACTTCCGTTGTTACGTTCATCTAAGGTTTCGCCGATACAGAAAATCGGAGTTAAACCATTTGCTAAGGCCACTTTGGTTTTTTCAGCCAATAATGCATCGCTTTCTGCGAAATATTGTCTGCGTTCTGAGTGACCCAAAATTACATACTCCGCCCCAACAGATTTCACCATTTTGGCAGAAGTTTCGCCAGTGTATGCGCCGCTTTCTTTATCACTGATATTTTGAGCACCAATTTTTACATCGTTTCCACCTAATTTTGCCAGGCTGTTTAAATGAATAAAAGGTGAACAAATAATGGCAATCTGTTCGCCTTTGCGCTCATCTTTAACCATATTTACAATTTCACTAAATAACGAAACACCTTCGTTATAGTCTAAATTCATTTTCCAGTTACCGGCTACTATTTGTTTTCTCATTGTATTTAATTTATGGTTTGAAGATCCCGTTGAAAAGATCATGTTAATATTAATGGTTTCTGTGAGCTGATGTTAATTCAAAAACTTTCGTTAAAATATCTTTTTCTATGTGATCAAAAGGTAAGGATTTCCTTGCAAACACCTTTTCTGCTGTTTCGAACATCTTATCTAATTGATAAGGCACGAAATGGTCGCAACCACCCCAGCTAAAATCTGGAATATGGTTTGGCGGAAGGCCAGCCCCAAAAACATTGGCACTTACGCCAACAACAGTTCCGGTATTAAACATGGTATTAATGCCGCTTTTCGAATGATCTGCCATGATTAACCCACAAAACTGAAGTTGCGTATTTCTCATCGCTCTGCTTTGATAATCGTAAAGCTTTACTTCTGCATAGTTATTTTTCAGGTTCGAATTATTGGTATCGGCACCTATATTGCACCATTCTCCCAATACGGAATTACCTAAATACCCTTCATGGCCTTTTGCAGAATTACCCCAGATTACGGAATTATTGATTTCGCCGCCAGCCCTGCTATTGGGGCCAATGGTTGTGCCAGAGTAGATTTTAGCCCCCATCTTTATGGATGAATTTTCACAAAGTGCAAAAGATCCGCGAATGAGGCTGCCTTCCCAGATTTCAGCATTCTTACCTACGTAAATTGGGCCGTAGGTGGTGTTTAAAACACTACATTCAATTTTAGCTCCTTCTTCTAAGAAAATATCGTTACCAATCAATTGGTTGGTGCTGCTAATTGATGTGGAGCGCCTCCCTTTGGTGATCAATTCAAAATCTTTTCTGATTTCGGCAGGATTATTTGAAAAAATATGCTCCGGATAGGTGATTTTTAAAAACCTGGAATGAAATTGAATTGGTTGTAACTGGTGTTGCGCCTGCTGATAAGTTAAAAATTCGCTGGTATTAAAGGCGAGAACAATATCACCAGCTAAAAGAACTTCCCCTGATTTAAGTGCAGATATAGCCTCCAGCAGCTCATCATCCGGACATATTGCACCATTGATATATAAAGAAGTTTGGAGAGGTGCAAATTTAGCAGTTAGATATTCCTGGGTGACATAACCGAAATCGGCTTTCAGGTATTTCCCCCATTTTTCGGCAATGGTTAAAATACCAATGCGCAAATCGGCAACAGGCCGGGTAAAGGTAAGCGGACGTAAAGACATCCAGCTGGCATCATCAAATAAATTGATTGTCATAAGCAGCAAAAATAAAAAAAGTCCCGATGCTTTTGGCAAAGGGACTTCAAAAAATGCTTTTTGTTGCTAAAATTATTTCTTAGCGTAACGGTTTTTGAATTTATCGATACGTCCT
>Ga0308159_1000969_pt1 | contig 48956 bp, 40 predicted proteins | sample PhyCR1_FD_201040 | JGI IMG/M metagenome (GOLD analysis project Ga0308159, IMG submission 201040) | Phyllosphere microbial communities from UC Gill Tract Community Farm, Albany, California, United States - DLSLC.R1 | ecosystem: Host-associated > Plants > Phyllosphere > Unclassified | place: USA...
CCGCCCCTCGCGGTTCAGGTGGCCGACGGAGCCGCGCAGCTTGGCGATGGCGTGGCCGATCTCGTCCCGCTCGCGGTCGATGCCGCCGATGCGTTCCTCGATCTCCTGCATCTCCTGCTCGGCGCGCAGGTTCACCGGGCCCATCTCCTCGCGCTCCCGCGCCAGACGGTCGGCCTTGCGGCGGGCGCGCTCCTCGGCGGCCTCGGAGAGGTCCTCGGGCGGTGGCGGCAGCTCGGCTGCCTCGCCCAGGCGCTCGGCCATGCGGGCGGCCAGCGCCTCGGCGGCGGCCTCGGCCTGGCGGACAGCGGCTTCGGACCGCAACTGCGATTCGCGCGCGCTGGCGAAGGTGGCATCGGCGGTGCGGCGGTTCTCGGCGGCGGCACGGTCCTCCGCCTCGGCATCGCGCAGGGCCTTGGCCAGGGCAGCGTGGGCGGATTCGGCCTCGGCCAGCACGCGGCCGGCGGCGGCGCGGCGGGCGGCGGCTTCCTCCGGCGCGGCCAGCGCGGCCTCACGCGCCGCCTGCGCCTCGGCGGAGCGGGTGGAGAGGCGCTCGCGCTGCGCCGTCGCCCCGGCGGCGCGTTCCGACCAGGACGCGCGCTCGGCGCCGATCGCCTCCAGCCGTCCGGCGGCACGCTCCGCCTCGGCGGAGAGCGCGGCGGCGGTGTCGCGCGCGGCGGCGGAACGGGTGCGCAGGGCGGCCAGCGCGGCGCGGGCTTCCTCCACCCCGGCCCGCAGCTTGCCGAGGTCGGGCTGCTGCGCTTCGGCGGCCCGGGCGGCTTGCAGCAGGCGCTCGGCCTCGGCCAGCTCCTCGGTCACGCGGGCCAATTGCGGGGCCAGGGCGGAGAGCCGGCTTTCCACCTGGGCGGCGCGGTTGGCCAGGCGGGACTCTTCGCCCCGGGCGGCTTCCAGCGCCGCCTCGGCCTGGCGGCGGGCGTTGCGGGCGGCGGCCTCGGCGGCCTGGGCGTCGGCTTCCTGGCGAGCGGCGGCGTCACGCGCGGCACGGCTCGCGGCAGGGTCGGCGAGTTCCGCCAATACCGTGGCGGCGGCATCGCGGGTGGCTTCAGCCGTGGCCAGGTCGGTAGCGAGCCGCTCCAATTGCGGGCCGAGCGCGGCGATCCGGCTATCGGCCTGGGCAGCGCGGGCGTTCAGGCGCTGGGCTTCTTCCCGCGCCTTGCTCAGCGACCCCTCGGCGGCGCCACGGGCGGCGCGGGCGGTGGCTTCGGCGGCGGCAGCCTCGGCTTCGGCACGGCGGGCCTGCTCGGTCGCCTCGTGCGCGGTGGCGGCGGCGGTCTCGGCGGTGGCCAGGGCGGCCTCGGCGGCGCGCAGGCGGTTGCGCTGGGTCAGCCGCACCGCCCCGGGGCTGGGCGCGCCAGGCTTGGCGCCATGGCCATCCCACCGCCACAGCGCACCATCGTGCGAGACCACGCTCTGCCCGGCGGCCAGCGCCGGTTGCAGCGCCGTACCATCCGCGCCTTCCGGCAGCAGGAAGATGCAGGCCAGGGCGCGGGAGAGTTCCTCCGGCGCCTCGATCAACTTGGCCAGTTGGGTCGTGCCGGCGGGGGCGGCGCCGGGAGCGCCCAGCGGCGGCAGCACGCGCCAGTGGCGTGGCGCGCCGGTATCGGCCGGGCTTTCCAGCGCCTCGCCCAACGCGGCACCCAGGGCGGCTTCCAGCCCGGGTGGCACGGTGATGGCATCCAGGATCGGCGCCGCGGTGCCACGCTCGCGCGACCGCAGCAGGTCCAGCAGGCCCTGGCGTTCGGCGCTGGCGCGGGCGCGCTCGGCATCGCGGGCGCTGGCGGCGGTGCGGGCCTCGGAATGCGCGGCGGCGGCGGCGCCGCGGGCGGCCTCGGCGGTGGAAAGCGCTTCGCGCGCGGCGGCCAGGGTGGCCTCGGCGGCGGCGGTCGCGGCCGTCGCGGCTTCCAGCTTCTCGGCGGCGGGGCGCTCGGCGGCGGCCGAGTCGCGCTCGGCGGTCAGCCGGGCCAGCTGGGCGGTGACGGCGCGGGCGCGCTCGGCGGCCTGGTCGCGGTCCTGGGTGGCGCGGGCGCGGGCGGTCTCGGCCTCGGTGGCGGCGCGGCGGGCGGCGGCGTGGGCTTCCTGCGCGCGGGCGCGGTGGGCCTCGGCTTCCTCCAGCGCCGTGCGGGCGGCGGCCAGGGCGGCATCGGCGGCCACGCGGGCATCGCGCGCGGCGGGGATGGCGCCATCCGGCAGGCGCTGCTGCTCAGCGGCTGCGTGTTCGGCGGCCAGGGATGCGTGCTGCTTGCGCAGCCGCTCGGCCCGCTGGGTGGCGGCGGTCAGCTCGGTGCCGATGCGGGCGGCCTCGGCGCTGGCGGCGGCGGCGGCTTCGGCGGCGCGGTCGGCGGCGCGCTCGGCCTCGGCGGCGGCATCGGTGGCCCCGGCCTGCTCAGCGGCGGCGGCTTCCAGTCGGGCGGGCAACGCGGCGCGGACGGCTTCCAGCGTGCTAGCCTCGGTGCCCAGGCGGGCCTCGGCCTCGGCGGCGTCGCGCTCCTGGCGGGCGGCGTGCTCCAGGTCGTCCTTCAATTGGGCAAGGCGGCCTTCGGCCTCGGCCAAGGCGGCGCGGGCGCGGCCTTCCTCGGCCTGGAGGTTTTCCGCTTCGACCCGGCGACGCTCCAGCGCGGTGCGGGCGATGGCCTCGGCCTCGCGTGGGGCCGGCAGGGCACGTTCGGCGGCGAAGGCACGGGTGGCGCCTTCGGTCGCGGCGGTCTCGGCTGCCTTGGTCGCGGCCTGGGCACTCGCGAAGGCGCGCTGGGCGTTGACCAGCCCGGTTTCGGTCCGGGCGAGCAGCAAGGAAAAAAGTTCGGCCTCCGCCTGCCGCGTCAGGCCGGAGAGGTTGCGGTAGCGCGCTGCCTGCCGGGCCTGCCGTTGCAGCGACTGGCGCTGCACTTCCAGCTGGCCCTTCAGGTCGTCGGCGCGTGTCAGGTTCTGCTCGGCCTGCCGCAGCTTCAGCTCGGCCTCATGCTTGCGGGCGCGCAGGCCAGCGATGCCGGCGGCTTCCTCCAGCACCTGCCGCCGTTCCTCGGGCTTGGCGGCGATCAGCGCGGCGACGCGCCCCTGGCTGACCATGGCGGAGGAGCGCGCGCCGGAGCCGATATCGGCGAACAGGGTCTGCACGTCCCGCCCGCGTGCCTCGCGGCCATTGATGCGGAAGCCGGTGCCCTCGCCCCGCACGATGCGGCGGGTGATCTCCAGCTCCGGCACCTGCTGGTTGGGCGGCGGGGCAAGGCCGGCCGCATCCTCCAGCATCAGCGTCACCTCGGCCTGGTTGCGGCCGGGGCGGGTGGCGGTACCGGCGAAGATGACGTCGTCCATCTCGCCGCCACGCATGGCGCGGGCATTGGTCTCGCCCATGGCCCAGCGCAGGGCCTCGACCACGTTGGACTTGCCGCAGCCATTGGGGCCGACCACGCCGGTCAGGCCAGGCAGCACGTCGACGATGGTGGGCTCGGCGAAGCTCTTGAAACCGGCGATGCGCAGGCGGACCAGGGTGGCGCGCAGGGCGGCCTCCCGGGCGGCGGCCTCGGTTGCAGCATCGCGGGCGGGCTCGTCCTGGCCCGGCGCGGGCTGGGCGGCGTTGGTGGTGGGGCCGTCCTGGCTCTGGCCCTTGTCCTCGCCTTGGGCGGTATCCTGGCGGGCATCGGGCACGGCATCGCCTGGCCCCGTTTCCGCCGCGGGCGCGGCAGCTGGGGCAGGCTGCTGGTCAGTGCCCGGGCCAGTCTCCTGGTCCGGGGTCTCGGTCTGGGCGGAAAGGGCCGCCTTGTCACTCTCGCTCAAGCGTTGTCCGCTCCGCTGTCCAGTTCGTCCGCTCGGCTCAGGCCGCGTCGTTCGCCAGCTGCTGGAAGCGCTCGAAGCTCACGGCGCCCGGCTGCGGCCGGCGGCCGAAGACGAAAGTGGGGGTGGAGTTGATGTTGAATTCCTGCTGGCCCTTGGCCCGCATCTCCAGGATGCCGCGCCCCAGCGTCTGGTCCGCCACCGCCGCGTCCACCTGGGCACGGGTCATGCCGGCCAGGGCGGCGATCTTGGCGATCTCGCCGACATTGTCGGCGCCACGGGCGAAGGCCCAGCGGTCCTGGCTGGCCAGCAGCGCACTGATGAAGCCCTCATAGCGGTCCGCCGGCAGGGCGCGCGCCACCTGGGCGGCGGCCAGGGCCAGCTGGTCCAGCGGGAAGTCGCGCCACACCATCCGCACGGTGCCGTTGCCCACCAGCTCCTGCTTCACGCGCGGCCACACATCCTTATGGAAGGCGGCGCAATGCGGGCAGGTCAGGGAGAAATACTCCAGCACCGCCACCTTGGCGTCGGCCTTGCCCACGCTGCGGTCGCCCAGGCGCGGATCGGCGTCCTGCGCCCGCGCGGGGGTGGGGAACAGCAGCGGTGCCAGCGCCACGGGGGCAAAGGCGACCGGGGCAAACGCCACGGGAGCAAGGATCATCGAGCGGCGGGAAAGGGTCATGGAGCCTCCTGTCGGGGCGAGCGGTTCGGACACGGCGTCATCAACATGCATTCGCCGGCCCATGCACGCCCAGGCATGGGCCTGGCACTGTATGGGCTTGGCGACACAGGCAGGCAGATGGTGGCGGGCCAGCCCCGCCGCCAGGGCACCCCAGCCCGCGCTATCGGCGCCCCCGATAGACCCCCTGGGCCAATCTTGCCAGTGCCTCCCGCAGATCGGGGTCCGCGACTTCCTCCAGCGAGGCGGTCACGTGCTGCGGCAGGTCCACCGGCTTCGGCTTGGGGGCCAGGCGCGGTGGTGCCTTGAGCGTGGCCTGGACGAAGCGCAGCCGCTCTACCAACCCCTGCCCCATCGCCGTGTTGATGCGGCTGATCAATTGCGGCGCCAGGTGCTGCAGCTCCATCGCCACCGGGCCGGAACAGGCGATGGTCAGCGTGCCGCCGCTCAGGCCACGCGGCAGGGTCTGCGCCGCCATGACGGGCCCGACCACCGCCGGCCAGTCCGTGATCAGCTGCGCCGCCGCCGGGCTGCGCTTCTTGAAGGCCGGGCGGGTGACGCGCGGCAGCAGCGCGGAGACCGAGCGCAAGCCGAGATCGGCCCGCCAGGCAGGGCCGGTGGCGGCCACCGGGGCGGCCGGGGTAGCGGGCTTCGCCGGCGCCCGCAGCGCGCCGGTCCGCAGCGGCGCGGCCACCGCGTCCGTGCCCTTGGCGGCAGCCTTCGCCCGCGCCGGCGCCACGCCGCCCGCTTTCGCATCTTTTCGCGCCGGGGGGGTTGATCCGCGGCGCCCTTGGCCCTCTTCCTGCATCGTGTTGCCCGCCGCCTCCCTGCTGCTCGATTGGTACGACCGCCACCGCCGCACCCTGCCCTGGCGGGAGGCGACGCGTGACCCATACCGCATTTGGCTCTCCGAGGTCATGTTGCAGCAGACGACCGTGGCCGCCGTCGGGCCGCGCTGGCTGCGCTTCCTGGCCCGCTTCCCCGATGTCGGCACCCTGGCCGCCGCGCCCTGGGCGGATGTGGCGGAGGAATGGGCAGGCCTCGGCTACTACGCCCGCGCCCGCAACCTGCATGCCTGCGCCCAAGCCGTGGTGGCGCGCGGCGGCTTCCCCACCACCGAGGCCGGGCTGCGCGAACTGCCAGGCATCGGCGCCTACACCGCCGCCGCCGTCGCCGCCATCGCCTTCGGGCGGGAGGTGGTGCCGCTGGATGGCAACGTGGAGCGGGTGACCGCGCGCCTCGCCGCCATCGAGGACCCGCTGCCCGGCGCCCGCCCCCGGCTCAACCGGCTGGCGCAGCACTGGATGGAGCAGCCGGCTGCCTGCGCCCGCCCCGGTGACTTCGTGCAGGCGCTGTTCGACCTGGGCGCCACCATCTGCGTGCCGCGCAACCCGGCCTGCGCCATCTGCCCCTGGCTGCAAGGCTGCGAAGGGCAGCGCAGCGGCATCGCCCCCACCCTGCCACGCAAGGCCGCCAAGAAAGCCCGGCCGCTGAAGCGCGGCGTCCATTTCCTGTTGCTGGACGGCGCCGGCCGCCTGCTGCTGCGCCGCCGGCCGCCGACCGGGCTGCTGGGCGGCATGCTGGAACTGCCCGGCACACCCTGGCGCGAAACACCCTGGACCGAAGCGGAAATCCCCCCCTTCGCCCCCCTGCCCGGCCTGACGTGGCGCGCACTGGATGGCGAGGCCAGGCACGGCTTCACCCATTTCGAACTGCACATGGCCCTGCGCGTGGCCACCCTGCCGAACGGCGGCGCACCGGACGGCGAGTGGCTGACCCCCCAGGCCGCCCGCGCCGCCTTGCCGGGGACGATGCAGAAGCTACTCGACCTGGCGGCTTCGGCGGGGGCGCTGCGGGAGGGGTGAAGAAGGACAGGGGAGGCCGGGGAAGGAATTCCCCGGACCCCTTCTTCTTTCTGCGCGTTTGGCGTCACGCCTCAGTCTGGCAGCGGACTCTGCTTGATGATTTTAAATATGGGCCACAAGGACTGAACCGTCCGTCGCCGGAGGTCCAGGACCTCTGGCGCACCCAGCCGTCTCTAGGTCCGACCCATCAACTATCCCGTCCAAAACATGAAGAAAGAAAAGAAGGGGTCTGGGGAATTCCTTCCCCAGCCTTCCTCTCTCCCCACACTCAAGGCCTCGGCCGTGCCGGATTGCCGACCACCGTGGTGCCGGCGGGCACATCCCGCGTGACGACGCTACCGGCGCCGATCAGCGCGTGGTCGCCGATGGTGACGCCGGGCAGGATGATGGCGCCGCTGCCGATCCAGACATTGGCGCCGATGGTCACCGGGCGGCCAAATTCCAGCATCTGGGCGCGCTGGGCCGGGTCGCGCGGGTGGTCGGCGGTCAGGATCTGCACGGCGGAGCCGATCTGCGTGCCGGCGCCGATGGTGACTTTCACCACGTCCAGGATGACGCAGTTAAAGTTCAGGAAGGCACCGGCGCCGATATGGATGTTGTAGCCGTAGTCGCAGAAGAAGGGCGGGCGGATGTTCACGCCGTCACCGACCGCGCCGAAGGCTTCCCGCAGCAAGGCGTGCCGTGCCTCCGCCGGCAGGGTGCGGGAGGCGTTGTAGCGCTCCATCCAGGCCGAGATACGCTGGTTGTCCGCGGTCAGCTCCTGGCAGTCGGCAACATAGAGATCGCCTGCCAGCATGCGCTGCTTCTGGGTCCGTTGGTCCATGGGGTTCCTCGTTCCGGGCGTAGGCCCCGAGTGTAGCCCAGTCCGCTGTGACACGGATGCCGGCCCGGCCGGAGGGGCCTGGGCAGGCATAGCCATGCTGGCTTCTGCAGAGCGCGCACGGGCCGGTGTGCATTCACCGGCCCGTGCCCCTGTGGTCAGGCCTTGTAGGCTTCGGCGTAGGCGTCCGTCAGCGCATCATCCAGCAGGCGGCCGGCCTGGTAGTGGGCGAGGTCGGCGGTGCGCGCCACGCCGGGCATCAGGCGCGGGCAGGGTTCCGGCTCGCCGATGACGGTGCGGATGGGCAGGCGCTCGGCGTAGATGGGCAGCTCGTAGTCCTCGTCGTCATCCGCCACGCCCTTGGCGCGGATCTTGGCGGAGGCGCGCTCGATCTCCATCGCGATGACGGCGGTGGCCTTGATCTCCTGGTCCGTGCTCTGGCGCAGGCTGGCGGTGCGGTCGGGGAAGAAGCGGTCCACCATCATCACCAGGGCGCGGCGCTTCTCCACCACGTCGGTGACCAGCTTTGCCTGGCCAAAGGCCATGACGGAACGGTAGTCGGCCGAGTGGTTGAAGCCGCAGCGAGCCAGGACCAGGCTGTCCAGATGCGTCACCGTCAGGCAGGCGGCCTCGCCGGTGGAGAGGTTGCGCAGCATGCGGCTGGCGCTGCTGCCGTGCCAGTACAGGGTGGTGCCTTCGCGCCAGAACAGCGTCGGCGTGCAGTAGGGCTGGCCGTCGATGACGTAGGAGACGTGGCAGAGCGCGGCGGCGTCCAGCAGGGCGTGCACCGTCTCGTGGTCATAGAAGCCGCGGTCGTGGCGGCGCTTCACCCGATTGCGGGCATCGACTTCGTAGGCAGGGGCGTCGGTGGTGCTCATGGCAGGGCCTCTATCGGGCGGCGCGGGTGCCGCCCGGGGTGGGGCATCGCCGCGCCAAAATTTTGACAACGCATCTTCGCGCCGGGAAAGTGGTTGCCGCGAGGTCCAATCCGGGGCGCGATATGCCGACCACTTCACATGACAAGCCGGGCGACCTGCTGGACATCCCGCTGGTGCTGGACCGCGCGGCGGGGTCGCAATCCAGCCAGGTCCATGCCGGGCTGCGCGCCGCCATCCTGGGTGGGCGGCTGGCGGCGGGGCTGCGGCTGCCTTCCACCCGCTCCCTGGCCGGCCAGCTCGGCGTGCGGCGGAACGCGGTGGTCACCGCCTATGAGCAATTGCTGAGCGACGGGTTGGCCGAAGCCCGCATCGGCGCCGGCACCTACGTGGCCGCCCTGGTGCCCAGCGGGCCGGCGCCGGACACCAAAAAAGGCTTGCCGGCCGAGGCCACGGGCCTGCCGCCCGCCGCCGGCCAGGGCGCCTTCGCCGTCGGGCGCACGCATGCGGACCCGGCGCTGCTGGCACAGTTCGGCCGCGCGGTGCGGCGGCGCCTGGCCAGCGACCCTACCCATTTCGGCTATGGCGACCCGCGCGGCAGCGAGGAACTGCGCGCCGCCATCGCCATGCACCTGGCCGCCACCCGCGGCATACGCTGCGAGCCCGGGCGCATCCTGATCACCAGCGGCACGCAGCAGGGGCTGCGGCTCTGCGCCGAGACGCTACTGCGGCCGGGCGACCCGATCTGGATGGAGGACCCCGGCTACCCCACCGCGCGCCGCATCTTCGAGGCGGTGGGTGCCCGCCCGGTGCCGGTGCCGGTGGACGCCGCCGGGCTGGACGCCGCCGAGGGCCGCCGCCGTGCGCCTGGTGCCCGGCTGGCCTATGTCACCCCCTCCCACCAGTTTCCCACCGGCGTCACCATGAGCATGGCGCGGCGCATCGCCCTGCTGGACTGGGCGCGGGAAGCCGATGCCTGGGTGCTGGAGGATGATTACGACAGCGAGTTCCGCTACGCCGGCCCGCCGCTGACGGCACTGGCCGGCATCGATGGACATAGCCGGGTGCTGTATTTCGGCACCTTCTCCAAGACGCTCTTCGCCGGGCTGCGCATCGGCTACGTCGTGCTGCCACCAGCTTTGCTGGGCCGGATCGCCGCCACGCGGATGGTCAGCGACCGCTTCCCGCCCACCCTGCTCGGCGGTGCGGTGGCCGAGCTGATGACGGGCGGTGGCTTCGCCGCGCATATCCGCCGCATGCGTTCCCGCTACCGCGCCGCGCGGGACCTGGTGGCCGAGACCCTGGCGCGTGCTTCCGGCGGGCTGTTGCGGGTGGATGTGCCGGACCATGGCTTGCACCTGCTGGCGCTGCTGCCGGCAGGCTGGGCACCCGGCGCGGCACGGCAGATCCGCGCCGCCGCCGGCATCGAGGCCTGGCTGCTGAGCGATACCAGGATGGAGCAGACCAGCACGGATGGCTTCGTCCTCGGCTTTTCCGGCCATGCGCTGCCGGCGCTGCGGCGGGCGGCGGAACGGCTGGGCGAGGCGGTGCGGGAGTATGCGCTGACCGAAGAGGCGCGTGGCTGAGGAAGGAAGGCCGGGGAGGAATTCCCCGGGCCCCTTCTTTTTTTCTGTCAGTTATCAGATGGGAGTTGAGTTGGGCGGCTACCAGTTCTGCTAGACGTGTCACGCAACCTCGGCCTTCTTCGTCCGTTATAGAACGGATAGAGAACAAGGAAACCGCCATGGCTCGCGACACCGCTCCCGATCCGAAGACCGCCCCCAAGGCGCCGGACGCCGACGTGCCGACCAACACCGTCAAGGACCCTGAGGACTGGACCACTGGCGACGAGACGATGACCGGTGCCCAGGCAAGCTACCTGAAGACGCTATGCGAGGAAGCCGGCGAGGAATTCGACGCTTCGCTCACCAAGGCGGATGCCAGCAAGCGGATCGATGCACTGCAAGCCAGCACGGGGCGTGGCCGCAACCACTAAAGCCGAAGGCCGGGGCGGTCTGTCATGCCTTTAGGTTTTGCAACCGTGCCGTCTGGCGGTGATCGACATCAGTCTGAGGGGAAGGTCAGGGGAATGAATTCCCCTGAAACCCCATCTTTTTTTCTGCGCGTTGGCCTTGGCTTTAGGACTGGCATGTGGACCCGTGCAGCACATCAGGGGCCAGCACGTCTGAACCGTCCGTTGCCAGGGTCATCGACCCTCGGCACGCCCACAGCCACAACGTAAAAGGGCTTAGGCTTCCAAAGCCACGCCCTCAAACTCGTAGAAAAAAAAGAAGGGGTCCGGGGAATTCCTTCCCCGGTCTTTCTTTAATTTCCGCGAGGATTCGCCGTAGCGGTTCCGCATCACTGCAGGAGTGCCGGCTGCGTGATTTGCTGCGACGTCGCCACAACCTCATCCACAGCGTGGCAAGCAGGCAAAGGCCTGCCCGGCCTCAGGCCCCCATGCTACCGGCGATTTCCGTCCGCAACTCATCCAGCAGGCGCAGCGAGCCGTCGCGGCGCTCGACATGCCAGAACAGCCAGCCATTGCAGGACGGTGCTTCCTGCACCGCCGCCCCCACCTGGTGGATGGAGCCGCTGGCGGCGCCGCAACGCAGCGAGCCATCGGCGCCGACCTGTGCGACGAAGCGCTGGTGGCGGTCCACCAGCCGGCTGCCCGGCGGCACCATGCCGCGCTCCACCAGGGCGCCGAAGGGAATGCGCGGTTGCTCGCGCCTCGTCGGCGTCACCAGCATCGCCGATTCGGAGAGCGGCTCGATCGCGTTGATGCGGGCGCGGGCGGCGGCGGCGTAGGTTGGGTCCCGCTCGATACCGATGTAGCGGCGGCCGAGGCGGCGGGCGACGGCTGCGGTGGTGCCAGAGCCGAGGAATGGGTCCAGCACGACATCGCCGGGCGAGGTGCAGGAGAGGATGACCCGGTGCAGCAGCGCTTCCGGCTTCTGCGTCGGGTGGACCTTCTGGCCCTTCTCATCCCGCAGGCGCTCACCGCCCGTGCACAGGGGGATGAACCAGTCGCTGCGCATCTGCGTGTCGTCGTTCAGCGACTTCATCGCGGTGTAGTTGAACTTGTAGCGGCTCTCCTGCCCGCGCGAGGCCCAGATCATCGTCTCATGCGCGTTGGTGAAGCGGCGGCCACGGAAGTTCGGCATCGGGTTGGCCTTGCGCCAGATGACGTCGTTCAGGATCCAGAAATCCAGGTCCTGCAAGGCCGAGCCGAGGCGGAAGACGTTGTGGTAGCTGCCGATGACCCAGATGGTGCCATCTTTACGCAGCACGCGCCGCGCTTCCGTCAGCCAGGCACGGGTGAAGGCATCATAGGCGGCGAGATTCGTAAAACGGTCCCAGTCATCGTCCACGCCATCGACGACACTTTCATCCGGGCGCCGCAGCTCCCCCTTCAATTGAAGGTTGTAGGGCGGGTCCGCGAAGATGGCGTGCACCGAGGCCGGCGGCAACGCCCGCAGCATCTCGATGCAATCCCCTTCCAGGATGCAGTCCAACGGCAGATCCAACCCCGTCCCCACGCCGTCGAAACCCCCGTAGACGCCATCAGCCGCAGCAGGGCCGCCGGCGATTCACTTGCCAATGATAATGCCCAGGGACGTGGTCAGGCGGCGATGAACCGGCCCGACGCGACCCCAGCGACTCGAAGGCCGAGAATGCGTCGGCGTGAGTCAGCGCGTCAAGACAGTGAGAGAAGCATCTGATCCACCGGCCCGAATCCCCGACGGTGATGCGGGGTCGGGCCGAGCCTCACCAACGCCTCCCGATGCGCCAGTGTGGGGTAGCCGGCATGGCGGGCGAAGCCGTATCCGGGCCAGCGCGGGTCCAGCCGCGTCATCGCCCGGTCCCGCGTCACCTTGGCCAGGATCGACGCGGCGGCGATGGAGAGGCTGAGGCTGTCCCCCTTCACCACGCAGCGGACGGCGCAGGGCAGGCGCGGCGGCTGGTTGCCATCCACCAAAGCCAGATCCGGCACCAGGCGCAGCCGGCCGATAGCCCGCGCCATGGCCAGGTGCGTGGCGCGCAGGATATTCAGCCGGCCGATCTCGGTAGCGCTGGCGGCACCCACGGCACAATCCAGCACCCCCTCCATCATCGCGGCGCGCAGGGCCGCGAAGGCCGCTTCCCGCCGCTTGGCATCCAGCTTCTTGCTGTCGTCCAGCAATATGGCCAGCGCCGCCGGCGGCGGGGCATGGAACACCACGGCCGCCGCGACCACCGGGCCAGCCAGTGGGCCACGCCCAGCCTCATCCACCCCCGCCACACGGCCGCCGGCAGCGATCTCCAGCAGGTAATCCGGCATCAGCGGAACTCAGGCAGAGCATGCATGGGATAGGGCATACGCCGCGCCTCCGCGCCGCTGCAAGCACGCGGTTGCGATTGGGGTGCTTGCCCCGGCTCACCGCTCAGATCCCCGGCAGGGGCGGCAAGTGCAGTGGTGTCGCTGGCTGCCGGTTCAGGTGACGAACTTTGGGGACAGGAGAAGGCCGGGGAAAGAATTCCCCGGACCCCTTCTCTTTCTGCGAGTTTGGCGTGGCGCTGCCGGACTGAAAGCGGACGCTACCTAATGATTTTTAATAATTGGCCACAAGGGCTGAATCGTCAGTCGCCGGAGGTCTATGACCTCCGGCGCAGCCGGCCGTGTCTCAAGACCACGCCTTCAATAGCCCCGCGCGAAAAACTCGAAAAAAGAAGATGAGGCCCGGGGATTTCCTTCCCCGGCCTTGCTTCCTTCCCCGCTTCCCGCCCAGACCGTCGATGAACGACCCTCGGTTCAGAGCTTGAGGTCGTAGGTCCGCCACGGCGTCAGTTGCGCCACGCGGTCGTACACGGCGCGGCCACGGTAATTGTTATCGGCGGTGATCCAGCGGATCAGGCTCCACCCCTTCTGGCGGCCGACTTCGCCGACGGCGGCGATCAGCGCATCCGCTACCCGCTGGCCGCGGGCGGAGGGGTCGACGAACAGGTCATCCAGGAAGCCGCCGGTGGTGGCGGAGAGCGGGCGGGCGAAGGGGCGGTAGTGGGCGAGGCCCACGGCCTGGCTGTCGGAGAAGGCGATGAAGCCCTGCACTTCGTGCGCCGGGTCCTGAATCCAGCCCCAGACGCGGGCGCGCATCTCGGCCGTCTGCTCGGTGCCGTAGAAGTTTGCGTAGCCGGCGTAGAGGCCTTCCCAGGCTTCGCGGTGGCTTTCCTCCAGCGGGACGATGCGGAGGTTTTGGTCGGACATAGCGGAACCCTTTCCCGGCGCGGCGGAACCGATGCTGGCCGCCGTGCGTTTCATCCGCACCCGCGCTGCAAGGACGAGACGCCAGGGGCGCGGCGTGAGAATCGCAGATGCGGATGCTGGACACCATGCTGACTGAAGCGGCCGCCACGGTCGAGCCACCCCCGCCCTCCCCCCGCGCCGTCGAGGCGGATGCGGCAAGCGCCGCGGGGCTGCGGCATGTCTCGGACGAGGGTCCGGGCATCAGCCGGCGCCGCAGCGGCACGGGCTTCTCCTACCGGGATGCCAAGGGCGCGGCGGTGCGGGACAAGGCGGTGCTGGCGCGCATCCGCAAGCTGGCCATTCCCCCGGCCTGGGCCGATGTGTGGATCTGCCCCCGCGCCAACGGGCACATCCAGGCCACCGGCCGCGACGCGCGCGGGCGCAAGCAGTACCGCTACCACCCTGATTGGCGGATGGCGCGGGATGCGACGAAGTACGAGCACATCATGGAGTTCGCGCACGGCCTGCCCCGGCTGCGCGCGCGCGTGGCGGCGGACATGGCCAGGCGCGGCCTGGGGCGGGAGAAGGTGCTGGCGACGGTGACGCACCTGCTGGACACCACGCTGATCCGCGTCGGCAACGAGGATTACGCCCAGGCCAACCAGAGTTATGGCCTGACCACGTTGCGCAACCGGCATGTCGCCGTGGAGGGCGGCGAGCTGCGCTTCGACTTCAAAGGCAAGAGCGGCAAGATGTGGAAGCTGCGCCTGCGCGACCGGCGCGTGGCGAAGGTGGTGCGCGCCTGCCAGGAACTGCCTGGCCAGGAGCTGTTCCAGTACATCGATGAGGACGGCGAGCGCCAGACCGTCGATTCCGCCGACGTGAACGCGTATCTGCGCGAAGCCAGCGGGCGGGACATCACCGCCAAGGATTTCCGCACCTGGGCCGGCACCGTGCTGGCGGCGATGGCCCTGGGCGAGTTCGAGAAGTTCGACACCGCCACAGCGGCGAAGCGCAACGTCAAGGCCGCGATCGAACGCACCGCATCCCGCTTGGGCAATACACCGACCATCTGCCGCAAATGCTACGTCCACCCCGAAGTGCTGGACAGCTACATGCAAGGCGCCCTGCTGGTGCAGGTGAAACGCGAAGTCGAGGCCGAATTGCGCGACGACCTGGAGGAACTGCGGCCTGAGGAAGCCGCCGTGCTGGCATTCCTGCGGCAGAGGCTGGCGCGCGCGGTGGGGTGAGGAGGCGTGCGCCGATGGTGGAGGAAGGCCGGGGAAGGAATTCCCCGGAGCCCCTTCTTTTCTTTTTTCGAGTTTTCAGGGCGAGGCTGATGAAAGGGGTCTCTTGTTCGCAGCCCCGCAGGTTCGCGCCAGAAGTCCTGGACCTTCGGCGACTGAGAGTTCAGCCCGTTTCGCCTAATTCTCAATATGCCTCAATAGGCCCGCCCTGCGCCCTGACGCGCAACACCAATCTCGCAGAAAAAAGATGGGGTCTGGGGAATTCCTTCCCCAGCCTTCCCTTCCCCTCAAGCCTGCTTCGGCTGCCCGTTGGAGGCAGAAAGCCCGCCATCCACCGGCAGGTTGACGCCATTGACGAAACGGGCGTCGTGGCTGGCCAGGAAGGCGATGACGTCGGCGACTTCGTCCGGCTCCGCGCCGCGGCCCATGGGGATGCGGTCGGCGAAACGGGCCATCAGGTCTTTGTCGTCCTTCATGTCGGCGGTCATGTCCGTCATGGTCAGGGCGGGGTTCACGGCGTTGACGCGCACGCCCTGCCCGCCCAGTTCCAGCGCCAGGGCACGGGTCATGTTGGTCACGGCGCCCTTGGCGGTGTTGTAGACGCTCATGTTCCAGTCGCCGCCGAGGCCGGAGACGGAGGAGGTGTTGACGATGTTGCCTTGCACCTTCAGCAGTTCTGGCAATATGGCGCGGGTGCAGAAGAACACGCCGTCCAGGTCGGTGGCCATCACGCGCCGCCAGTCCTCCACAGAGGTTTCCAGGAAGGGGCCGCTGGTGGCGATGCCGGCGTTGTTCACCAGTACGTCGATGCGGCCGAAGCGATGCAGCGTGGCCTGGGCCAACGCCTCGGCTTCCTCCTGGCGGGAGATGTCGGCCACATGCACCAGGCTGCGCTCGGCCGGCATGGTGGCGGCGATCTTTTCCAGCTTTTCACGCGTCCTTCCCACCAGCACGACGGAGGCGCCGTCCCGGCCAAAGCGCTGTGCCGTGGCGGCGCCGATGCCGGAACCGGCACCGGTGACAATGACCACCTTGCCGTCAAACCGGGCTGGCTGAAGCTCTGCCATCGGGATTCTCCTTGTTGCCTACTGGCAAAGGAACGCCCGCGCGCCACCGGGGTTGAGGCATGGCTCTCAGGGCCGCAGGGACAGGTCCAGCCGCCCCGCCGCCGACAATGCCATCAGCAGGGCGGAGACATGCATCGCCTGCGCCAGCAGCCCGGAATTAAGGCCGGAGAGCACGCCGGCCAGCGGCAGGGTTTCCACAGCAATGTCCTCCCCGGCTTCGTGTGCGGTTTCGGCAGTGGGCATGGCGTCCAGCGCCAGAACGGTGTGGCACAGGTTGCGGTGGGTGGCGGTGTTGGGGTGCAGGCTGCACACATGCTGCAGGCGGGAGGAGGTGAAGCCGGTTTCCTCCCGCAATTCGCGGGCGGCGGTGTCCACCGGGCTGGCGTCGCCGGCATCCATGGCGCCGGCCGGCAGTTCCAGCGTGCGGGCGCGGGCGCCGTGGCGGTACTGGCGCACCAGCACCAGGCGGTCATCCGGCGTCAGCGCCACCACCTGCACCCAGTCGGGGTAGGCGAAGGTGTAGAAGGGGTCCAGCACATTGCCCCGCGCATCGCGGCAGGCATCGGCCGTGACGTCGATCCAGCGGTCACGCAGCGCGGTGCGGGAGGAAAGGACCTCCCAGGGGGCGAATTCAGTCACGTTGCAGGGTCCCGGTGCGCGGTTGCCGGGCATGCTGCGCTGAAAGGGTGAGCGTGGCCAAGGGGGCGCTGCAACCTTGGGTCAGCTACCAGGTGGAAAGTCGACCCAGCACCCCGGTGTCAGCCAGCAGAAGGCCCTGGCGGCCAAGGCCCCGCTCGCCGAAAGCACATTCAAGATATTTAGAAGACAGAGCTGCCCGGCTGATGGCGCAGGCGCCATTCCCGGCGGGGTCTGGGGTGGCACTGCCACCCCAGCAGGGTCCAGGGGCAGCGCCCCTGGCCTTCTTCAGCGCCTTACTCGGCCGCGATCTGCTGCGCGTTGGCGTATTCTTCCAGCGGCGCGCAGGTGCAGATCAGGTTGCGGTCGCCATAGACGTTGTCCACCCGCTTCACCGGCGGCCAGTACTTGCGCGCGGCGACGTAGGGCAGCGGGAAGGCCGCTTCTTCACGCGAGTACGGGTGCGACCAGTCCGACGCCATCACTTCGGCGGCGGTGTGCGGCGCGTTCTTCAGCGCATTGTCCACCTTGTCCATGCGGCCCTGCTCCACCGCGCGGATTTCGCCGCGGATGGAGATCATGGCGTCGCAGAAGCGGTCCAGCTCGGCCTGGGTCTCGCTTTCGGTGGGCTCCACCATCAGCGTGCCGGCAACGGGCCAGGACATGGTGGGGGCGTGGAAGCCGTAATCCTGCAGGCGCTTGGCGATGTCCTCGACCAGCACGCCGCCGCCCTGCTGGAAGCCGCGGCAATCCAGGATGCACTCATGCGCCACCATGCCGCGCGCGCCCTTGTAGAGCACCGGGAAGTGCCCATCGAGCCGCTTGGCGATGTAGTTGGCGTTGAGGATGGCGACCTGGGTGGCCTTGGTCAGCGCTTCCGGGCCCATCATGCGGATATAGGCGTAGCTGATGGGCAGGATGGAGGCGCTGCCGAACGGCGCCGCCGAGACCGGGCCGTAGCCTGTGGCCGGGCCGGCTTCCGCCAGCAGCGGGTGGTTCGGCAGATGCGGCACCAGATGCGCCGCGACGCCGATCGGGCCGACGCCCGGGCCGCCGCCGCCATGCGGGATGCAGAAGGTCTTGTGCAGGTTGAGGTGGCAGACATCGGCGCCGATGCGGCCGGGGGCGGTGAGGCCCACCTGCGCGTTCATGTTGGCGCCGTCCATATAGACCTGCCCGCCGGCCGCGTGCACGGCATCGCAGATGCGGACGATCTGTTCCTCGAACACGCCATGCGTGGACGGGTAGGTGATCATCAGCGCCGACAGCTTTTCACTGTACTGCGCGATCTTGGCATCGAGATCAGCCAGATCGACGTTGCCATCCTTGTCGCAGCCGACGACGACAACGCGCATGCCGGCCATGGCAGCGGAGGCGGGGTTGGTGCCGTGCGCAGAAGACGGGATGAGGCAGATGTCGCGCCCATCCTGGCCATTCGCCTTGTGGAAGGCGCGGATGGCCAGCAGGCCGGCATACTCGCCCTGGCTGCCGGCATTAGGCTGCAGCGAGACGCCGGCGAAGCCGGTGATGGCGGCCAGCCAGCTCTCCAGCCGGCGGATCATCTCGATATAGCCCTGCGCCTGGTCGGCCGGTACGAAGGGGTGGATGTTGCCGAAGCCGGGGAAGGTGACGGGGATCATCTCCGCCGTCGCATTCAGCTTCATCGTGCAGGAACCGAGCGGGATCATGCTGCGGTTCAGCGCGACGTCCTTGTCCTCCAGGCTCTTCAGGTAGCGGAGCATGGAGTGCTCGGCGTGGTGGGTGTGGAACACCGCCGCCGTCAGGATTTTTGTTTGCCGCCCCAGCGCGGCGGGGATGCCGCCCTTGGGTTCTTCCAGTGTGCCGCCAAGGATGCTGGCGAGCGTTGTCAGGTCTTCGCGCGTGACGGTCTCGTCCAGCGCGATGGAAACTGCGCCGCCATCCAGCTTGCGAAGGTTAAAACCCTGTTCGAAGGCGGCGTGGTAGATGGCGTCGGTCTTGGCGCCGGTCTCGACGGTGATGGTGTCGAAGAAGGCGTCGTGGCGCAGCGTCAGGCCAGCGGCGGTTGCGGCACCGGCCAGCAGCTTCGCTTGCAGCGCCACGCGGCCGGCTATGCGGCGCAGGCCCTCGGGGCCATGCCACACGGCGTACATGCCGGCCATGACGGCCAGCAGCACCTGCGCGGTGCAGATGTTGGAGGTCGCCTTCTCACGCCGGATGTGCTGCTCGCGCGTCTGGAGGGCCAGGCGCATGGCGGGCTTGCCGGCGGCATCGAGCGAGACGCCAACCAGGCGGCCCGGCATCAGGCGCTTATAGGCGTCCTTGACGGCCATGAAGGCGGCGTGCGGGCCGCCATAGCCCATCGGCACGCCGAAGCGCTGGGAGGAACCGATGACGACATCGGCGCCCATCTCGCCCGGCGGCGTCAGCAACACCAGGGAAAGCGGGTCGGCGGCGACGATGGCGAGGCCACCGGCGGCCTGCACGGCGGCGATCTCGGGCGCGATGTCGCGCACCTCGCCGGTCGTGCCCGGATACTGCAGCACCAGGGCAAACGGCTTCTGCACGGCGCAGGAATCGATGATGCCGGCGGGGGCCACCGTTTCCACCGTCAGCCCCAGCGGCTCGGCGCGGGTGCGGATGACGGCGGCGGTCTGCGGATGCACGTCCGCCGCGAGCAGGATGGTGCGGGACTTGCCCTTGGTGGCAGCGAAGGCGATGGCCATCGCCTCGGCGGCGGCGGTCGCTTCATCGAGGAGAGAAGCGTTGGCGACGGGCAGGCCGGTCAGGTCGGTGACCATGGTCTGGAAGTTGACCAGCGCCTCCAGCCGCCCCTGGGCGATTTCCGCCTGATAGGGGGTGTAGGCGGTGTACCAGCCCGGGTTCTCCAGCACGTTGCGCAGGATCACCGGCGGCACATGCGTGCCATGGTAGCCGAGGCCGATCAGCGACTTCTTGAGGATATTCTTCTCGGAGAGGGCGCGCAGTTCCGCGATGACCTCCGCCTCATTGACCGGCGGCGGCAGCGCGGAAAAATCCTGGCCACGGATGTCGGCGGGGACGGTGCGGTCGGCCAGGGCGTCCAGGCTATCCGCGCCCACCACCTTCAGCATCGCCGCGATCTCGGCCCCCGACGGGCCGATATGCCGGGCGGCGAAGGCGCCGTGATCTTCCAGCGCCGTCAGCGCGTCGAGGGCCTTGCTCATCAGAGGGCGTCCACGAAGGCGGCGTATTCGGCTTCGCTCATCAGCGCGTCGATGGCGCCGATGTCGGACGGCTCGATCTTGAAGAACCAGCCATCGGTGGTCGGCGCGGAATTGGCGAGCGCGGGGTCATCGACAAGGGTCTGGTTGGATTCGACGATCTTGCCGGCGATCGGCGCATAGACGTCGGACGCCGCCTTCACGCTCTCCACCACCGCGATGGCTTCCTCGGCCGCCACGTCACGGCCGGCTTCCGGCAGCTCGACGAAGACGATGTCGCCGAGCGCGTTCTGCGCGTGGTCGGTGATGCCGATGGTGGCCACGCCACCCTCCAGCTTCACCCATTCATGGTCCTTGGTGAACTTGATCTCGGCCATCGGGGCAGGTCCTTATCGGGCGTAGCGGTGGGGAACGAAGGGGGTGGCGGCGACACGGGCCGAGGAGGCCTTGCCACGCACCATCAGGTCGAGCGCCGTGCCATCGGCGGCGTGTTCGCGCGCCACGTAGCCCATGGCGCAGGGGCCGTTCAGCGTAGGGCCGAAGCCGCCGCTGGTGATCTCACCCACCACGTCGGCACCGACCTGGATGGGGGTGTGGCCACGCGCGGGCTGGCGGCCATCCGGCAGGATGCCGACGCGCAGGCGCTTCGGGCCATTGTCCAGCTCCTCGCGCACGCGCTCGGCGCCGGGGAAGTTCCACTCGGTGCGGCGGCGCTTGCCGATGGTCCAGACCAGATTGGCCTCGACCGGGCTGGTCGTCTCGTCGATGTCGTTGCCGTACAGGCAGAGGCCCGCTTCCAGGCGCAGCGAGTCGCGCGCGCCCAGTCCGGCGGCGGAGGCACCCGGCAGCGCCAGTAGCGCGCGGGCCAACGCCTCGGCCTGCTCGGCCGGGACGGAGATCTCCACCCCATCCTCGCCCGTGTAGCCGCTGCGGCTGACGAGCGTCTGGATACCGGCGATCTCGACCGCCAGCACGTCCATGAAGCGCATACCGGCGATGGCGGGCGCCAGCGTGGCGAGGGAGGAGACGGCGGCGGGGCCCTGGAAGGCCAGCAGCGCACGGTCCGGCATCCGCTTCAGCGTCACGCCGGCGGGCAGCGCGGCCTCGATGGCGGCGGAGTCGACGTCCTTGCGGCTGGCATTCAGCACCAGGAAGAGGCGATCCCCAAGATTGGCGACCATGAAGTCGTCCAGGATGCCGCCGCTCTCGGTGGTCAGCAGGCCGTATTTCTGCCGGCCGGGCTTCAGGATCTGCACATCGGCCGGCGTCAGGCGCTCCAGCGCCGCGGCGGCGCCTTCGCCCACCAGCTCGGCCTGGCCCATGTGGGAGACGTCGAACAGCGCGGCGCCGGCGCGGGTGGCCAGGTGCTCGGCCATGATGCCGGCGGGGTACTGCACGGGCATGGCGTAGCCCGCGAAGGGCACCATGCGCGCGCCCAGCTCCCGGTGCAGGGATGCCAGGGGGGTTTCGAGAAGCGTCTCGTTCGAATCGGCCACGCAGCCTCCATCACCGCGCTCACGCGCGGCGGGTCAGGGTTCGTGGCCCCCCTCTGTCCGATGACCTGAGAGATTCAGCGCGGGCGTTGCGCGCCTTACTCCGTCGGTGCCATTGCCCTTGCACAGGCTCCGGGCTTTCCAGAGGCCCCTTCTCCACGCGGCCCTTCTGCCTGAGCGTTTCCGGGGGCCGGTTGCGCCTTCGGCGACAGCACCCCAGACCTGGGGCGCCATTCTCTCCCGCGTGGTATCAACGGGTAAGGCCCCTCTCTGCCCCAGCGCCGGGCGGGGCGCAACATGAATAGCGGCCCTTCGCGGCCGGTGGCCGAAGCGGCAGCCCCTGTCCCCTCTCCATGCCGGCGGCCGGATCACGGCCATTTAATTTCATTTACGGAATAATCGGCGCAACATCGCCACGCGGGAATGAAGAACGCCCGGCAGCCAATGCCGGGCTCCAGGGAGACACGACATGGCTCACCACGGCGTCTATCCGCGCGACATCGTCCCACCCTCCTCGAAGTATTTCGACAGCGGGCGCTTCGGCCGGCTGTTCGGCAAGCTGCCCCCCTTCGCCTCCGACACGCCCGAGATCCGCATGGCGCTGCTCGACATCGGCAAGGCCGGAGGCATCATGGATGCCAAGGACAAGCTGTCCGAAGGCCCGGTCAAGCTGATCACGGAGGCGCCGCTCTCGGCAAAGAACCCCAACAACCTGCAGCTGACCGCCGGCTTCACCTTCCTCGGCCAGTTCCTCGACCACGACATGACCTCCGACCCGACCTCCAGCCTGGAGCGGCAGGTGGACCCGGAGCACATCTCGAACTTCCGCACGCCCAGCCTGGCGCTCGACAATGTCTACGGCGCCGGCCCCGGCGGCAGCCCGCATCTGTATGACCAGCAGGGCGGGCAGGGCATCAAGTTCCTGCTGGAGGAATGCGGCACCCCCGGCAAGCACGACGTGCCGCGCAACAGCCAGAACGTCGCCCTGATCGGCGACCCGCGGGATGACGAGAACCTCATCATCTCCCAGCTCCAGGTGGCGTTCCTGAAGTTCCACAACGCCGCCGTGGACCACGTGAAATCCAGGATCAAGCTGACAAGGCCGGACCAGGTATTCGCCGAGGCGCAGCGCCTGGTCCGCTGGCACTACCAGTGGATGGTGGTGCACGAGTTCCTGGTGAAGACCTGCGGCAAGGCCGTGGTGGACGACGTGCTGCAGAACGGCCGCAAGTTCTACAAATGGCACAACGAGCCGTTCATCCCGGTGGAGTTCTCCGTCGCGGCCTATCGCTTCGGCCACAGCCAGGTGCGCCCTTCCTACCGCGCCAACTTCACCGGCAATCCGGGCGGGCAGCCCTTCTTCGCCATGATCTTCACGCCCACCCCCTCCAGCCCCACCGACCCGGACGACCTCTCCGGCGGCTGCCGGGCGCCGCGACGCTTCATCGACTGGCCGACCTTCTTCGATTTCTCCGACAGCAATGTCCGCCCCAACAAGAAGATCGACACGACGCTCTCGACCGCGCTGTTCAAGCTGCCAGGCTCCGTCGTGCCGCACCCGGACCCGAAGACCAATCCGTCATCCCTCGCCCAGCGCAACCTGCTGCGGCACCTGACCTTCTCGCTGCCATCCGGCCAGCGCGTGGCGAAGGCGATGAGCCTGCCGGTCCTCTCGAAGGGTGATCTCGGCGACCTGCAGCCGCACGGTCTGGATGACCGCACCCCGCTCTGGTTCTACATCCTGCGCGAGGCGTCGGTGGTGGAGAATGGCGAGCGGCTGGGCCCGGTCGGCGCCCGCATCGTGGCCGAGGTGTTCCTGGGCCTGCTGGAGGGCGACCGGACCTCCTACCTCTCCCAGGAACCTGACTGGGAACCGAGCCTGCCGACCATCGACGCATCCCGCAAAGGCGAGGATTTCAGCATGATCGACCTGCTGCGCTTCGCCGGCGTCGCATAGAGCGCGATCGCCTAAGGTGGAATCACCGAAAGGCGTGAATCACGCGACCCAACAAAAGCGTAAGACTTGGTCACCGCTTCTATCGACGGTGACCGAGCTCCAGGGGCGCGGCCTGCAGGCGCCGCCACCCTCTCGATAAGGGGGCGGCACGCCCGCGGCTTCAGGCAACGGTGCGGGCCCGGGCGCGCGCCGGGTACCAGCCGGTGAACGTCACCGCCGCCACCAGCGCCAGCACGATCGCCAGCATGCCGATACGCGGCGGCAGCCCCGGCACATACAGCAAGGCCAGCTCGGCCAGCACCATGACGGCGAAAGCCAGCGCCCAGGCACCGGTGATGACGTAGTTGGCACGCAGGAAGGCTGCGCTATCCCAATGCTCCTTCGCCACCTGTTCCCGCGCATATTGCAGGGTGAAGGGCTTTCCCATCGCCATGGAGAGCAGCACGATCACCAGCAGCCCGGCATCGACGGCCAGGCGGACGGCGATGACGGACCAGTTGGGGTGCGCGAACACCGCGTACAGCGCCAGCGCGCCGAACAGCACCGTGGTGCCCACTTCCAGGATCTTGACCACCCGCCCCGGGCGCACCCAGTCCCGCGCCAGCAGCGCGAGGGAGACGGCGGCGCCGCCGATCAACCCCTGGGTCGGGCCCAGCAACCGGTCCAGCACCGCGAAGACGATGAAGGGAATGAAGGCCAGCAGGATGTTCATCGGTGATGCCTCCGTCTCTGGGCGCCCGGGCCTGGGCCCGCCGCCCTGAAGGAGAGTAGACAAGCCAGGGACGATGCGACACCGCAATATTCAGCCGCGGCCAGGCCGGGGCCAACGCCCCGCCCCCGCCCCTGCCCTCGCCGGCCCGGCTATTGCAGCCGGATGTTGCGGCTGCGGATCACCTCCCGCCACTTCGCGTTCTCGGCCGCGAAATAGGCGGGGAAATCCTCCGCCGGCGTCACCGTTGGAACCACCGCCAGGGGCTGCAGGCTGGCCCGCACCTCGGGCGAGTTCATCGCCGCCGCCACCGCCGCGTTGATGCGCTTCAGCAGCGCCTCCGGCACCCCGGCCGGGGCCAGCAGGGCGATCTCCTCCACCACCTCGAAACCCGGGAAGCCGGATTCGGCCACGGTCGGCACGTCGGGCGCGAAGGCGGAGCGCTCCCGCGTCGTCACCGCCAACGCCCGCACGTCGCCGGACTGCATCTGCGGCAACACGCCGGACGCCGCCATGACGATCAGCTGCGCCTCGTTGGTCATGATGGCCTGCACAGCCGGCGCGCCGCCGCGATAGCCGACATCGGCCACCTCGATCCCCGCCGTCTGCAACAGCAGCTCCGTCGCGAGATGGGAAGAGGAGCCGGCGCCCGGATTGGCGTAGACGATCCGCCGCCCCTGCCGCGCCAGCGCGACGAATTCCTGCAGGTTGCGCGCCGGAAGTTCCTTCGACACCGCCAGGAACATCGGCATCGACGCCACCAGGCCGATACCGGCGAAGGCACGGTCGTTGTCGTAGGGCAGTTGGTACAGGTAAGGCGCCATGGCGTAGACGCCGGCGGGCGCGAAGAACAGCGTATACCCATCCGGCCGCGAACGGGCCACCGCACCGGCCCCGATGGTGCCGGCGGCGCCGGCCTTGTTCTCCACCACCACCGGCTTGCCGAGGTCCGTGCTCAGCCGCTGCGCCAGGATGCGCGCCACGGTGTCGGTGGAGCCACCGGCCGGAAACGGCACCACGATGGTGACCGTCCTTTCCGGCCACGCAGGCTGGGCCCTGGCCACGCCGGGGCTGAACAAGCCCAGCGCCGTGGCACCGAGAACGCCGCAGGCCGCGGCGCGTCGGGTCAGCTTCATCCGGATCGTCCTTCTCGTGTTCCCGCCGCCCGGACTTCCCGCCGGGTCGGCCCGGCCTTCATAGCGCGGCAGCCACCCGTCGCGCGAGCGGAACGAAATGGCGCCGGGGTGGCGTGGGGCTCACGGTGGAGCAGGTTCCGGGTGGAGCGGGAGAGGCAGGCTGGGGACGGAATTTCCCATCAAACCCATAGGTTCGATCCTTCTTTCTCCCTCGGATTTGGGCGCGCCTGGTCCTTCGCGGCCGGGGCACAGGGGCGTCGTCCCACCCGCCGGAACAGTCATTGCTTTCCGATGCGATGTCGCATCATTCTGGCCGTGGGCGGCTGGCGGAGGCGGGGCGAGATGATATCGCAGGAAGCCATGGTCGCCGCGCTGATCTTCGTGCTGCTGGGCGCGGCGGCGCTGTGCAGCCTGCTGCTCTACGACCGGCTGCCCCGCCGCTACCACCATGAGGATACCGGCAGCGTCGTCCGCCTCGTCTCCAATCTCTTCGTGATGATGACGTCGCTGGTACTGGGGCTGATGGTCAATTCCGCCAAGAACACCTTCGAGGCGGTGGACCACAACGTGCACGTCATCGCCACCGAGATCATCCTGCTCGACCGCACGCTGCGCCAGTACGGGCCGATGGGAGACGAGAGCCGCCAGCACCTGCGCGCCTACACCGAATGGGCCGTGACGGCGACGGCACCGGCCGCGGACCCGCTGCTGGTGGGGGACCGTGCCTCGGAACGGCTGCTGCTGGCGGTGGGTACCAGCCTCGGCGGCATGCGGCTGGGCGATGATGAGCACGTGGCGCTGTGGCACAGCGCGCGGGAAGGCTACCAGCATATCGTCGAGCTGCGCTGGGCGCTGGTGGAGCAGGCGGAGGGCACCATCCCGATGCCGTTCCTGGCCATGGTGGTGGCCTGGCTGGTCTTCATCTTCGCCAGCTTCGGCTACCGCTCCCCCCGCAACGTCGTGGTGGTGGGATCGCTGCTGTTGTCAGCCGGGCTGATCGCCGGGTCGATCTACCTGATCCTCGACATGGACGTGCCGTTCAGCGGCCTGATCCAGGTCGAGGATACGCCGATGCGCCGCGCCCTGGCCGAGATGGCGCCCTGAACGCCGCGCCGCTCAGCCGATGCGCACATCCCGCACCATGAAGCTGGATTCCGCGTCGTAGGACATCACGCGGATGCGGATGGCCTCGTCCCGCACCACCTCGAAGCCCTGGCGCTGCCAGAACGGCACGGAGCCGTTCACCGCCACCAGTGACAGCGTCTCCAGCCCCGCCGCCCGCGCCACCGCCACCAGCCGGGCAACGATCTGGCCGCCGAGCCCGCCACCCCGCGCGGTACCCGCCAGGGCAATATCATGCAGGTAGTAGCTATCCGCCGCCGTCGGCAGCGCCCGCAGCAGCGTATTCAGCTTCGGTGGCTCGCCAAAGCGCCAGGGATGGCTGATCGCGTAGCCATGCAAGCCACCCTGCCCCGCCAGCACGAAGCAGCCAGCAGGATACAACGCCAGCCGCTCGGCAAAGACCGCCGCATCCTCCGGATAGGCCGGGTGGACCTCCTGGCTGATGCCCAGCACCGCCGGCAGATCCGACGTGTCCATCAGGCGCCATTGCAAATGGGGTGCGGAACTGTCCATCGCTTCGTCCTGTCCGGTTTCACCTGTCAGGGCAAGGGCGGCGACGAACTGCGGGTGCCTGCTTCCTGCGGAAGTCCCGGCGATGCGCATTACGAAGCAGGAAGGAAGGCCGGGGAAGGAATTCCCCGGACCCCTTCTTTTCGTCCTGCGAGTCTTCAGGGCATGGCTGTGGAAGCGTCAGGCTTCCAAGTCTTCGCCAGGGTCACGCCTAGAGCATGATGGGTTCACAATCGTTCACACCCCACGCTCTCCGTTCTTATTTAATCGGATGATTCAGCTTTTCGGCGATTTCACCTCAAGCCGTCACACTCCAGCGCCTACAACTGTCCGACAAGCCGTTCAGCCCAGATACCCAGGATCGGCAGGCCCCAAAGCCCATCGCCAACTGACAGAAAAAGATGGGGTTTCAGGGGAATTCATTCCCCTGACCTTGCCTTGACGCCTCCATCTCAAATCCCATGCCATCCAGCGCTCAAAGCTGCGCTTCCACCGGCAACCACTTCACCACGCGCGCCAGCATCCGCCGGCCAAGATTGGCTTCCGGCTCGTGTGGGCTGGTCTGGTCCTCATCGGTCCAGAACATCTTCCGGCCCTGCATCCACACGCGGTAGCTACGGTCCGGCTCGGTCAGGCGTTGCTGCTCCTGGCGAAGTTCCTCGGCCAGGTCAGGATGCTCGACAAACGCTCCCATCTCGGTATTCAACCGGGCGGAACGCGGGTCGAGGTTGAAGGAGCCGACGAAGACCGTCCGCCCATCCACCGCCAGCGCCTTGGTGTGCAGGCTGGCGCCCTTGGAGCCGAAGACGCCGCCATTGCGCTTGGTGGTGCGCTTCAGCTCGAACAGCTTCACGCCCATCTCCAGCAGCCGGGGGCGGTAGCGGGCGTAGCCGGCATGCACGGCCACCACGTCCGTCGCGGCCAGCGAATTGGTGACGACGGTGACATCCACTCCGCGCTGCACCAACGCCTCGAACATCGCCATGCCGCCTTCGCCCGGCACGAAGTAGGGCGAGATGACCAAAGCCTCCCGCTCTGCCGACATCAATGCACGGCCGATATGCGGCGCCATGCAGCCGGTGATGCCACGCCCCTTGGCCTTCGCCGGCGGGTCGGACACCACGCGCACCGCGTCATCCGCCTTCAGCAGCGTCAGGTCGCGTAGCGCGGCCTCGGTCTCGCGCAATTCTTCCAGGTAGGGGGCGGCTTTTTCCTCGGTCGGCGTTTCATCCAGCCGGACGCGCAGGCGGCCCAGTGCCGCCTCGCTCAGGTCGCGGCCGGCGCGGAAGCGCTCCACCGGGCAGGCCAGGCTGCTGGACCAGAAGCTGTCGAACACCGCCTGGGCCCGCGACGCGGCCTCCCCGGCGATGATCAGGTCGAGGTCGCGGAAATTGAAGTCGCCGGCGGCATCGAAGTAGCTGTCGGCGATGTTGCGGCCGCCGACGATGGCCAGCTTGCCATCCACCACCCAGCATTTGTTGTGCATCCGGTGGTTGAGGTGCCAGCCCCCCATGGCAAATTCCAGCGCCAGGCCGAACTGGCCGAGGAAGCGGAAGCGGCGGGAATTGAACAGCCGCACCTCGATGCGCGGATGTACCGCCAGCGTGGCCAGCAGCGCGTCGCCGGACAGGGCGTAGCTGTCATCCAGCAGCAGCCGGACGCGAACGCCGCGGTCGGCCGCTTGCAGCGCCTCCCGCGCCATCAGCCGGCCGGTGATGTCCTCCATCCAGGTGTAGTAGAGCAGGTCCAGCGTCCGGCCTGCGGCGCGGGCGGTGCTGGCGCGCGCCATGAACGCCTCCAGCCCCAGCCGCAGCAGCGTGATGCCGGTGCGTGCCCCTGCCTTGTCCAACCCACGCGCCACCATCTCGTCCAACTGGGACAAGGCCGGGCCTTCCGCAGCGCGGATCGGCGCAGGCGGCGGCGGTGCGCCCCAGGGGGCGGGTGGTGGCAGGGTGTCGCTCATGCGGCGGCGGCCACGTCGGCTTGCTGCTCCTGACCCGCCAGCAGGTTCAGCCGCGCGCGCAGCGGCAGGTGGTCCGACGCCTGACGGGCCAGCGGCGTGTCATGCGCATGCACGTCGCTGACGATACCGCGCGGCCAGCCCAGGATACGGTCCAGTGCCAGTACCGGCAGGCGGGAGGGGAAGCTGGCCGGCCCCAGGCCCATCGAACCGAATAAAGGCTCCAGCAGCCGGAGCGAGGACCGACGACCCGGGCGCCACTCGTTCAGGTCGCCCATCATGATCGTCGGCATCTCGTCGCGCCGGGCGATGGCTTCCAGGATGGCGGCGCCCTGGCGCATGCGGCAGCGCCGCAGCAGGCCGAAATGCGCGGCGACCACGCGCAGCCGCCCCGCCGGCATCTCGAGCTCGGCAATCACGGCACCACGCGGCTCCGCCCCCGGTAGGGACAGGCAGTGGATATCCACCAACGTACCCTCCCGCACCAGCAGGGCGTTGCCGTGCCAGCCATGGCCATCCGGCAGGCGGGAAATCGGCAGCAGGGACAGTCCCTCCCGCTTCAGCGCCGCCATGTCCAGCAAACCGACGCGGCGGCCGAAGCGCTTGTCCGCCTCCTGCACCGCGACGATGTCGGGGTTCATCTCGGCAATCACGCGGGCAATGCGGTGCGGATCGAACTTACGGTCCACGCCGACGCATTTGTGCACGTTGTAAGACGCGACCGTCAGCGTATTCCGCGACGGGGGAGCACTGGCAGGCTTGCTCATGCGGCGATCCGGCACACCAGGCGTGGCCTCCTCTCGGCAAGGCACCATCCGGGCAGGAATGCCGGCGCCTGCGCGGAATCTAGGAACGCACGGGGGGCGATCCAAGCGCCAAGGCATGGCAGTTGGGCCGCGTCCAGCGAAGGGGTGCCGTGTTCCACACCGCCCTAAACCCCCGAAAGCGGCGAAAGCTTCACATTGAGTATCGGCAAGATTTGGGGCGCGGCCACGTGCCAAGGCTCAGCTTGGTGGGGTGTCGCTGCTGTTGGGAGCGGGTGAAGGCCGGGGAAGGAATTCCCCGGACCCCTTCTTTTCTTTCTGTGAGTTTGGTGGGGCGCTTCCAGGACCAAGGGCAGCGCCGTTGGTGATATTCAAAATGGGTCACAAAGGCTGAATCGTCAGTCGCCGAAGATCCACCTCCGGCGCACCCAGCCGTTTCGCACGAGAAACCGCTCAGCAGCCGCACCCGAAACTCAAAAAAAGAAGAAGGGGTCCGGGGAATTCTTTCCCCGGCCTTCCTGGCCCGTCATCAACCGGAACAGTGGGGAGAAGCCCGGCGCCCGCGAGGCCAACTTCTGGCCGTCAGTCCAGCCCGAGCAGGGAGCGCGAGAAGTCCCGGGCCGAGAAGGGCCGGAGGTCGGCGGCTTTCTCGCCGACGCCCACGGCGTGAACGGGCAGGCCGAATTCCTGGGCCAGGGCGACGACGATGCCGCCTTTGGCGGAGCCATCCAGCTTGGTCACCACCAGGCCGGTCACGTTCACCATCTCGGCGAACACCTTGCATTGCTGGGTGGCGTTCTGGCCGGTGGTGGCGTCCAGCACCAGCAGCACGGAGTGCGGCGCGGTGGGGTCGACGCGTTGCATGACGCGGACCACCTTGCGTAGCTCTTCCATCAGCGCGGATTTGTTGTGCAGGCGGCCGGCGGTGTCCACCAGCAGGATATCGGTCTGCCGCTCCTGCGCCTGCTTCAGGGCGTCGAAGGCCAGGCCGGCGGCATCGGCGCCCTGCTTGGCGGGGGCGACGACGTCGCAGCCGGTGCGGCTGCCCCAGATCTGCAACTGCTCGACGGCGGCGGCGCGGAAGGTATCTCCGGCGACGAAGGTGACCTTCTGGCCGGCCTCGCTCCATTGCTGGCCGAGCTTGGCGATGGTGGTGGTCTTGCCGGTGCCGTTGACGCCGACCACGAGGACGACATGCGGCTTGCGGCTGGTATCGATCTCCAGCGGCTTGGCCACGGGGGCGAGGATGGCGCCGATCTCGGCGGCTAGGGCCTCCTTCACCTCCTGGTCGGTGACTTCCTTGCCGAAGCGGCTTTTGCGGAAGTTCTCGACGATGCGGCCGGCGGCGGAGACGCCGAGATCGGCGGTGATGAGGGCTTCCTCGAGCTCCTCCAGCGCCTCGTCATCCAACTTGCGCTTGGTGAACAGCCCGGTGAGGCCCTCGGTCAGCCGGCCGGTGGAGCGGGAGAGACCCTGCTTCAGCCGGCCGAACCAGCCGGTGCGGGCTTCCTCCACCACCGGGGCGGCGGCCGGGGTGCTGCCGGCGGTGGTCCAGATGGCGGGCGGAGGCGTCAGGCTGGCCGGCACCGGGTTGGCCGGGGTGGCGAGCGCCTGGGTCGGAATGACCGGCGGCGGCGCGGGCGGCGTGATGTCCGGCTGCACCGGCGGCGTCAGCGGCTGCGGTACCGGCGGTGGCACTTCCTGCGGCAGGTTGGCCGGGCGCGGGCCGGCCGGGGCCGGGATTTCCGCCGGTGGGGGTGTCGGGGTGTGGGCGGGCTGCGTCGGGCGTTCCTGCGGCACGGGCTGCCAGGCCGGCGGCACCGGCTGGGACGGCACCGGCTGAGGCGGGGTCGGCGGCACAGGCGTGGCGGGAACAGGCGCTGGCGCAGGCGGTTCCCGGCTCGGCTCGGCAGGCGGCACCGGCTCCGCCGGGGCCGGCGGCGCTTCAGGCGGCTGCGGCTGCGGCTGCGGCTGCGGCTGCGGCTGCGGCTGCGGCTGCGGCTGCGGCTGCGGCTGCGGCTGCGGCTGCGGCGGGGTGGGCTGGGCCACCGGCGGCTGCAAGGACGTTGGCGACGGCGTGAACGGCCGCGGCAGCGGCAAGTCCAGCAATGGTGCCGGCGGGATTTCGGCCGGGGCTACCGCAGGGGAGCGGTCCAGCGTGGAAGGCGGCGGCGGCTCCCGCCCCAGGGCGGAGGGCATGGGCTGCATTGGCGTCGCGGAGGCACGCGGGTAGGCCTCCTCTGCCGGCACCGTGGTGGCCGGGCGCGGCGTGGCATCGGCAGGCGGCACGGAATGCGCCGGCGGGAACGGTGCGGGCGGCGGGCTCCGCTCGCCCTCCGGTGCGGGCAGGGGGTCGGAACGGGTATGGGCCGGGGCCGGCGGCGCCGGCACGTGCTCCGGCAGCGCGGGCGGCGCAGGCAGCTCCGGCTCCGGCGGCGGGCTACGGGTCTCCAGCGGCGCGGGCGAGGTCGCGGCGGGGTGGGATTCCGCAGGGGGAGACGCGGCGGGCGCGTCGTCCGGCAGGGCCTTTTCGGCCTCCTCCGGGATCGGCTTGCCGGTCAGTTTGGCCCAGAGGCTGCGCAAGGCCATGGCGTCAGGCCGCCTCGGCCAGCAGGCCACGCGCATCGGCGCCGGTCACGCGGGCACGGACCACGCGGCCCCGCTCACCGGCGCCGGAGACGAGGCGGATCTGACAGAAATGCTCGGTGTGGCCGGCATCGGGACGTTCCAGCAGCACGGCTTCCTCCTGGCCCATCCGGGCCGCGTAGAATTGGTTTGTGGCGGCGGTGCCGGCGGCACGCAGCCTAGCCGCACGTTCACGCCGCAGGGGGGGCGGAAGTTGCGGCATGCGGGCGGCCGGGGTGCCCGGCCGCTCCGAATAGGGGAAGACATGCAGGAAGTGCAGCCCCGCTTCCTCCACCAGGTCCAGCATGGCCGTGAAGTGCGCTTCGGTCTCGGTCGGGAAGCCGGCGATCAGGTCGGCCCCCAGGGCGATGCCGGGGCGCAGCGCCCGCGCGCGGGCGGCGACGGCCAAAGCCTGCGCCCGGCTGTGGCGACGCTTCATCCGCTTGAGCATCAGGTCGTCCCCATGCTGCAGGGACAGGTGCAGATGCGGCATCAGCCGCTGCTCCTCCGCCAGCAGGCGCCAGAGGTCCTCGTCGATCGCCGCCGGGTCGATCGAGGACAGGCGCAGCCGCGGCAACGCCGGCACCAGCGCCAGCAGGCGGCGGACCATCTGGCCCAGCGTCGGCCGCCCGGGCAGGTCGGGGCCATAGCTGGCGATGTCCACCCCGGTCAGCACCACCTCGTGGTAGCCGGCCTCCACCGCGGCCCGCACCTGCCGCACCACCTCCCCCATCGGGGCGGAACGGGAGGGGCCGCGGCCAAAGGGAATGACGCAGAAGGTGCAGCGGTGGTCGCAGCCCTGCTGCACTTCGATCAGTGCGCGCGCCCTGCCCTTGAACTCGGTCACGGCATGGGGCGTCACGCCGCGCGCCGTCATGACGTCCGAGACGGTCGTGGGCGCGCCGGCCGCCCAGCTTTCCGGCTTCAGCTTGTCGGCATTGCCGACCACCCGCGTTACCCCTGGCAAGGCTCCCCAGCGCTCCGGCGCGATCTGCGCGGCGCAGCCGGTGACAATGATGGGGGTGCCCGGCTGCTCCCGCGCCAGGCGGCGGATGGCCTGGGCGGCCTGCTTCTCCGCCTCAGCGGTCACGGCGCAGGTATTGACCAGCACGGCGGCGCCATGGCCCGTCTGGGTGGCAAGGTCCCGCATCGCCTCGCTCTCATACGCGTTCAGGCGGCAGCCGAAGGTCAGGACCTCGACGCTCATGCAGGCAGGGCGTCCCAGTCCAGCTCGCCGGTGAAGGCGGTAGCCACCGGGCCGCCCATCAGCACGTGGCCGTCCAGCCGCCATTCCATCTGCAAGGTGCCCCCAGGCAGGTCCACCCGCGCGCGGCGGCCGGTCAGGCCCCGGCGATGCGCATTGACCAGCGTGGCGCAGGCGCCGGAGCCGCAGGCCAGCGTCGGCCCCGCGCCGCGTTCCCAGATGCCGACGCGGATATGGTCCGTATCCAGAACTTGGGCGAAGCCGATATTGGCCCGGGCGGGCAGCAGCGCATGGTGCTCGGCCAGCGGGCCGATGGCCTGCCAGTCCAGCCGGTCCAGGTCGCCCACAAAGAAGGTGACATGCGGATTGCCCATCGAGCACGCAGCGGGGTCCGCCACGTCGCCGATGGTCATCGGAAGATGCGTGGTGTCCAGCTCCTCCGCCAGCGGCACGTCCCGCCAGCCGAGGCTGGGGGGGCCCATGTCGACGCGGATGCTGCCATCCGGCTGCCGCTCGCTGGGCAGGTTGCCGCGCACGGTGCGGACCACCACCTGGTCCCGACCCGTCTCCGCCATCATCAGCGCGGCGATGCAGCGGGTGGCATTGCCGCAGGCCTCGGCCTGCGAGCCATCCGGGTTCCAGATCCGCATGAAGACGTCGGCGCCCTCGCCCGGTGGCTCCAGCACGATGAACTGGTCGCAGCCGACGCCCCGGTGGCGGTCCGCCACAGCGGCGGCCCGCGCTGGCGTGATGGCAAGCGCGGCCAGCGCGCCATCGGCACGGGCATCCACCACCACGAAATCGTTGCCGAGGCCGTGCATCTTCCGGAAAGGGATCATGCCGGAGCATATGCGGCGCATTCCGATACAAATGAAGGGGGGACTCGCGGCGGTGGCGGGGGCTGCAGGCCTTTGGGCGTTCCGGGCCTGGGCGTGGGAGGAAGGCCGGGGAAGGAATTCCCCGGGCCCCTTCTTTTGTTTCTGCGAGTCTGGTGGCTGTTGAAGGGTTCTGCTTTTTGCCGCGCGGCGGGGGTCATGGCCTCCGGCGACTGAGGGATCAGCCCGCGTGGCCTTTAGATATAAATCCGGCTTTTCGGCTGGCGTCGCGCCTGGGCCCCGGGCCCCATCCCGGACTCGCAGACAAAAGAAGGGGGCTCGGGGGAGTTCCCTCCCCCGACCTTGCCGAGGCTGCCAGCAAAGGCCGATGCGGCCTTGCCCCGATGGCCGCGATGAGGCTATACGCCGCCTCTTCCCGCGCGTCCGGGCCTGTAGGGCATGCCCGGCCGTGGTTTCGTGTCCATCCGTACCGGTGGTCACCTCAGATTCAGGAGATCGAAATGCCCAAGATGAAGACGAAGTCGAGCGTCAAGAAGCGCTTCACGCTGACCGCCACTGGTAAGGTCAAGGCCGGCGCCGGCAACAAGCGCCACATGCTGACCGCCAAGACGAACAAGATGAAGCGGCAGAACCGCGGCACCTTCATCCTGCCGAAGCAGGACGGTGACACGGTGAAGCAGTGGATGCCGTACGGTTCGGCCCGGTAAGGAAGGATCTGACCTATGGCACGTGTTAAGCGCGGCGTAGTTGCCCACGCCCGTCACAAGAAGATCCTCAAGCTCGCCAAGGGCTATGTCGGTCGTTCCTCCACCGCCTACCGCCCGGCTCTCGAGCGGGTCGAGAAGGCGCTTCAGTACGCCTATCGCGACCGTCGCAACAAGAAGCGCGAGTTCCGCGGCCTGTGGATCCAGCGCATCAACGCGGCGACGCGTGAGCATGGCATGAACTACTCCCAGTTCATCGCCGGCCTGAAGGCCGCGAACATCGAGCTGGACCGCAAGGTCCTGGCCGCGATCGCGTTCGACGACGCCACCTCCTTTGCGGCCTTGGTCGAGCAGGCCAAGGCGGCGCTTCCGGCTCCCGCCGGGGCGTGATCTTCCGGTCCCGCCGGGCAACCGGGGGGACCAGGCAGAACAGAGCCGCCGCCGCCTGGGGGATCTCCCCCGGGCGTCTGGCGGCTTTTTTCGTATCAGAGCGCACTCTGTTCACAAGCGTTCACAAAGCGCGCTCTAAACCTTTGTTTGATAGCGTGATTCACGCCTTTCGGTGATTCCACCTCAGGCGATCACGCTCTAGGGCAAGACGGGACCGCAGACGATGTCGGACGACCTCGCCAGACTTCAGGCTGATACCGAGGCCGCACTGGCCGCAGCCACCGACCCCCGCGCGCTGGACGCGGTGCGGGTCGCGACGCTGGGCAAGAGCGGGGCGCTGACGGCGCTGCTGAAGGCGTTGGGCGGCTTCCCGCCCGAGGAACGCAAGGAACGCGGCGCCGCCGTGAACCGGCTGAAGGCGACGCTGGAGGCCGCGATCGAGGCCCGCCGCGCCTCCCTGGATGCCGCCGCGCTGGAAGCACGGCTGGCGGCCGAGCGGATGGACGTCTCCCTGCCCGCCCGCCCCTTCCCGCCCGCCGGGCCGGACGCCGGTGCCATCCACCCCATCGCCCGCACCATCGAGGAGCTGACGGCGATCTTCGGCACGATGGGCTTCGCCGTCGCCGAGGGGCCGGATATCGAGGGCGACTGGTACAATTTCAGCGCGCTGAATATCCCCGACCATCACCCGGCGCGGCAGGACCACGACACCTTCTACGTGCCGGCGGGCCCGGATGGCCGCCGCCCGGTGCTGCGCACCCATACCAGCCCGGTGCAAATCCGCACCATGCTGGCGCAGGAGCCGCCGATCCGCGTCATCGTCCCCGGCCGCACCTATCGAGCCGACCATGACGCCACGCACTCGCCGATGTTCCACCAGGTGGAGGGGCTGCTGATCGACAAGGGCATCACCCTTGGCCACCTGAAGGGCTGCCTGATCGACTTCCTGCGGGCGTTCTTCGATATCCGCGACCTGCCGGTGCGCTTCCGCTCCTCCTACTTCCCGTTCACCGAGCCTTCCATGGAAGTGGATATCGGTTGGAACAAGAAGACCGGCGAACTGGGCAAGGGCGGCGACTGGCTGGAAATCCTGGGCAGCGGCATGGTGCACCCGAAGGTGCTGGCCAATTGCGGCATCGACCCGCGCGAGTTCCAGGGCTTTGCGTTCGGCATGGGCATCGAGCGGATCACCATGCTGAAGCATGGCATCCCCGACCTGCGTCCCTTCTATGAGAGCGATGTGCGCTGGCTGAAGCACTACGGCACCAGCCCGCTCTCGCCTGCGTCCCTGGCTGAGGGAGTTTGATCCGATGAAGTTCTCCCTGAGTTGGCTGAAGCGGCATCTGGAAACGGATGCGACGCTGGAACAGATCAGCACTACCCTCTCGGCCATCGGCCTGGAAGTGGAGGGCATCGAGGACCGGGGTGCCGCGCTGGCGCCGTTCCGCATCGCCCATGTCATCGAGGCCGTGCAGCACCCGGATGCGGACAAGCTGCGGGTCTGCCAGGTGGACATCGCCGACGGCACCATCCGCACCATCGTCTGCGGCGCGCCGAACGCGCGCGCTGGGATGAAGACCGTGCTGGGCCTGCCCGGCGCCGTGGTGCCCGCCAATGGCATGGTGCTGAAGGTCGGCAAGATCCGCGGCGTCGAGAGCCAGGGCATGATGTGCTCCTCGCGCGAGCTCGGCCTCGGCGACGAGCATGACGGCATTCTGGACCTGCCGACGGATGCGCCGGTCGGCCAGCCCTACGCCACCTGGGCCGGGCTGGACGACCCCGTCATCGAGATCAGCGTGACGCCCAACCGGGGCGATGCGCTCTCGGTACGCGGCGTGGCGCGGGACCTGGCGGCTGCGGGCCTCGGCACGCTGAAGCCTTTTGCGCCTGAGCCGGTGCGGGCGGTGTATCCGTCGCCGCTGGCATGGTCGGTCGATGACCTGGAGGGTTGCCCCTGGGTGCTGGGGCGCGCAGTGCGCGGCGTGAAGAACGGCCCCTCGCCCCAGTGGCTGCAGGACAAGCTGGTCTCCATCGGCCTGCGCCCGATCAATGCGCTGGTCGACGTCACCAACTGGTTCACCTACGATCTCGGCCGCCCGCTGCACGTCTTCGACGTGGCGAAGGTGAAGGGCGACACGCTGGTCATCCGCCGTGGTCGGGAAGGTGAGAGCTATCTGGCGCTGAACGGCAAGGAGATCGGCGTCACCCGCGACGACCTGGTCATCGCCGATGATGGCGGCGTCGAGTCGCTGGCCGGCATCATGGGCGGCGAGCATTCCGGCTCCGACCTCGGCACCGCCGAGGTGTTCATCGAATGCGCGTTGTTCGACCCGGTGCAGATCGCCCTCTCCGGCCGCCGGCATGAACTGCGCTCCGACGCGCGGCAGCGCTTCGAGCGGGGTGTCGACCAGGCCCTGCCGCCCGCCGCGCTGGAAGCGGCCACCGCGCTGATCATCGAGCTGTGCGGCGGCGAGGCGTCCGAGATCACCGCTGCCGGTGCCGAGCCGCAGTGGCAGCGCACGGCGCATCTGCGCTTCGAGCGGATCGCCGGCCTCGGTGGCTCCTCCATCACGCCGGACGAGGCGGTGGAAGGGCTGGAGCGGCTGGGCTTCTCCGTGGCATCGCGCGACGAGGCTGGCGTCACCGTCAATGTGCCGTCCTGGCGCAACGACGTGGCCGGTGGCCAGGCCGGTCTGGCGCAGAGCCCCGACCTGTCACCCGAGCGGGCCGCCAAGGCCGCCGCAGGCTGCGCGGTGATCGAGCCGGAATGCGACCTGCTGGAGGAAGTGCTGCGCCTGCGTGGGCTGGATGCGGTGCCGCCGGTCTCCCTGCCCGTGCCCTCCCCGGTGCCGCAGCCGAGCCTGACGGCGCGGCAGACGCGCACCAGCCTCGCCCGCCGGGTGCTGGCGGCGCGCGGCATGCTGGATTGCGTCAGCTTCGGCTTCATCGATGCGGCGACCGCCGCGCGTTTCCTGCATCTCGATGCGGGCGGGCTGCGGGACGTCAGCGACGTGATGGCCTACAACCGGCTGGCGGGCACGCCGCTGTTCCCGGCGCCGTTCGACCAACTGAGCGTCGAGAATCCCATCTCGGCCGATCTCAGCCAGATGCGCCCCACCCCGCTGGCCAGCATCGCCCTGGCCGCTGCCCGCAACATCGCGCGCGGCTACCCGGATGTGGCGCTGGCGGAAATCGGCGGCGCCTACACCCCCGCCGGGCAGCTGACGGTGGCCGCCGGCCTCCGCACCGGCTTCACCCCGCGCCATTGGTCGGAGCCCGCACGTGCGGTAGATGCCATGGATGCCAAGGGCGACGCGCTGGCGGTGCTGGCCGCGCTGGGCGTGCCCACCGCCGCGCTGAGCGTGGCGGCGGAAGCGCCCGGCTTCTACCACCCGGGCCGTTCCGGCGTGATCAAGCAGGGGCCCAAGACGGTGCTCGCCACCTTCGGTGAGCTGCACCCGACGCTGCGCGGGCAACTGGACCTGCCCGGCCCGGCCGTGGCGTTCGAAGTGTTCCTCGACCTCGTCGCGGACCCGAAGAAGCGCAAGAAGGCGGTGCCGGACCTGCCCGCCTTCCAGCCGCTGAAGCGGGACTTCGCCTTCCTGGTGGACGCCACCGTGCCGGCCGAGAACCTGGTGCGTGCCGCCCGTGGGGCGGAGCGCGCCCTGATCACCGACGTCGCGCTGTTCGACCGCTACGCGGGCGAGCGGCTGCCGGACGGCAAGGTTTCCCTGGCACTGGAAGTGACGCTGCAGCCGCGTGACGCCAGCCTGACGGATGCCGAGATCGAAGCGGTGGGGACCAAGATCGTCGCCGCCGTGACGAAGGCGACGGGGGCGACGCTGCGGGGGTGAATGGCCGGGGCCGGAGCCAAAAGGGGCTCCGCCCCTTCTGGACTTCCCCGCTGGGGTGACACGGTCACCCCAGACCCCGCCGATCGTTTTTTATTTTCCGACGGTGTGCGCCGAGGGTCGATGACCTTCGGCGACTGCGGGGCCAGTGCGGGTGGCCTTATTAGAATACTTTGAAAGCGCAGCTTTCAGCGTGGCGCCGAGACTTTGGGCAAAACGCACTGGGCGCCCAGAAACCAAAAAAATTGACAGCGGGGTCCGGGGTGGACTTTCCACCTCGGCGTGGTCCAGGGGCAGCGCCCCTGGCCGGCCCCATCAGCCGCGCGGCGGCGTGCCGCCTTCCCCCAGATCCCACCACATGCCGGCGAAAGCGGCGATGCCTTCGCGGGCGGGCGCGATCAGGAAGTGTTCGTCCGGCCCGTGCTGCTTGCAGCCATTGTAGCTGTGCGGCACCCAGACCAACGGTACGTGCAGGTGGTCGACGAACACATCCCCAGGCAAGCCGCCGCTGCTGTTGGGAATGATCTGCACGCGCTGGCTCAGCGTCTTCTCCATGCTGGCCTGAGCCCAACGCACCCAAGGGTGGTCCGGCGCCGTGCGGCTGGCCGGCATGCGCAGGCCGGCATTCTCGATGCGCACCACGTCCAGGCCATGGATGTCGAGGTGGTGGCGGAGCGACGCCTCGAAGGTCGCCGGGTCGCTATCCACCGTGTAGCGAATCTGGCAGTGGGCCACAGCATCCGGCGCCACGGCGTTGACCGGGTTGGCCGGCACGCCACTGGTCATGGCCAGGACGATGAAGCTGTTCCAGCCGTAGATCTTCTCGGCGGCGGTCAGGTTGGGCTCGCCCCACTCGGCGTCGATCGTGGCGGCGGTGCCACCGCCGCCGACGGGGCAGTCCTTCAGCACGGATCGGATGGCATCCGGCACGCCGCCCAGCCCGTCCGAGGGCAGCCACTTCCGCACCAGGATCTTGCCGTTGCGATCCATGATAGTGGAGAGCGCGTGAGCCAGGATGATGGCCGGGTCGGCGGTCAGGCCGCCCCAGTGGCCGGAATGGACGCCACCCTCGCGCAGGCGGACGGCCAGGTCGAAATGGAAGGTGCCGCGGGTGCCACTGGCCAGGGTGGGCAGGCCGGGCTCGACGCGCGGGCCATCCGAGGCGATCAGGGCATCGGCGGCCAGTTCCTCGGCATGGGCGGCGATGAAGTCGCGCAGGCCGATGCTGCCGCGCTCCTCCGCCATCTCCAGCACCACTTTGACGTTGGCGCCCAGGCGGCCGTCGCGCTCCTGCAGCACCGCTTCCAGCGCGGCGAGGTTAAGGGCGTGCTGGCCTTTGTTGTCGGCGGTGCCGCGGCCGTACCAGCGGTCACCCTGCTCGGTCAGTTGCCAGGGGTTGAGGCCGGCGGTCCACTGCGTCTCCAGCCCCGCGACGGTATCGCCATGGCCGTAGAGCAGCACGGTCGGCAGGGCCGGGTCCTCGATGCGCGTAGCGGTAAGGATCGGGCCGAAGCCATCGACCGGGTTGGCGTGGATGCGGCTCTCGAAGCCCAGCCGGTCCAGCCAGGGCTGGATGCCTTCCTGCAGGTAACGGTCCAGGTCCGCGCGGTGCGCGGCTTCCTGGGAGGTGGAGGGGATGGCGACCAGGCTACCCAGCAGCGCCTTGAAGCCACCCTCATCGAAGAATTTTCGTGCGCGCCCGACGGCAGCTTCCCGCGTGGCCATGAGGCCTCCCTTGACGAATCACAGCTCGGACCTGCGGCGGCCATCCTGGCCACCCTGAAGGGGGCGTAGAATGATGCCGCCGGCGTGATGCGTCGAGAGGTTGAGCTTAGGTTTTTCGCCTTTGGCGCCGGGTCGCGGCCACAGGGTTCAGCGGGTGCGAACCGGGCCGCCGCCACCCCCGCCGCCACCACCGGCCAGGCCAGAGCCCAGCAGCGCGCCGGCCGCCGCCGGCAGCAGCGCGCCGATCAGCGGCACGCCCATCAGCCCGGTGCCGGAGGGCAGCACCACCGGCGCCGGTGCCTCGGCCACCGGGACGGAACGCGGCGGCGCGGCAAGGCGAGGGGCGGCTTGGCCGCGCGGCGCCACCACCACCCCGGCCTCGGCCGGCACGGCGACGCTGCGCAACTGCGCCGCCGCCGGCAGGGGCGAAAGGACAACAGCGGCCAAGGCAGGCAGGCACAGCAAGGCGGGCAGCAGGCGGGCGCAGATCATGCGGGGTTCTCAACCAGGGACAGTGGCTGGGTGGCGTGGAAGGCCGGTAGAGTCAGGCAGGCGGCCTCGGCCGCCATCAGGCGCGGGAAGGCCAGCGGAAGGCCGAACTCGCGCGCCATAGCCATCTGCGGCACCAGGCAGATATCGGCGAGGCCGGGCGACATGCCGAAGCAGAACGGCCCGTCGGCATCGCGCAACAGCACCTCGCAGGCTTCCAGCCCCTCGGTCAGTGCCAGGCGCACCCAGGCGCGCACCTGCATGTCGCCAAGGCCAAGGGCGCGCAGCCGCGCCAGAGCACGTGGGTTGTGCAGCGGCTGCATATCGCAGGCGATGGCCAGGGCGAAGGCGCGCACATGGGCGCGGGCCAGCGGGTCCGCCGGTAGCAGCGCCGGGGTGGGCCACATCTCCTCCAGCCATTCCAGGATGGCGAGGGACTGGGTCAGGGGCGCGCCCTCCCCGCTCTCCATCACCGGCACCAACCCTTGTGGGTTGAGGTGGCGCAGGGCGGGCAGGCGTGCGTCGGGCCCGGGCGCCGGATGCTGCACCGCTTCCGCCCTCAAGCCCTTCAGGGCCAGGGCAATCCGCACCCGCCACGTCGAGGAGGAGTGGGCATAGCCGTGCAGGCGCATCGGAACCCTTTCTTGCTCTCAAATATGTGATCCACAAGAGGCGGAGCGTCAACCTCTTCCGTGCCGTCGCCGACAGCACGGTGTGCAGGCAGGATTCTGCGTGGGATCATGGCAAAAATACTGCCGTGCCTGCCCTAAAGCTGCGCCATAACCCAGCTTTCGCCGGGAGCATGCCTACCAGGGAGGGGTGCGTCGGCGGTGCTCCACCTGCTCGATCCACGCCTTCGGCTGGTTCTGCCTGCGGCGATCACGCCCCGCTGCCGGGTGGTGGCCCCGGCACGGGCCAGCCCGCCCTCCACCGCCTGAGCCACGCTTGAAAGGCCCGTCCCACCATGGACCATACCGACCACCGCATCCTGCGCGCCCTGGCCCGCAACGGGCGGCTGACCAATGCGGAGCTGGCGGAGGAAGTTGGCCTCTCCGCCTCCCCCTGCTGGACGCGGGTGCGGCGGCTGGAGCAGGCGGGGGTGATCAAGGGCTATGTCGCCCTATTGGACCAGGCGGAACTGGGCCTGCCCGATACCGTCTTCGTCGAAGTGATGATGGACAAGCACGACGAGGAAGCCCTCAGCCGGTTCGAGGCCGTGGTGAACGCCATGCCGGAAGTGCTGGAGTGCCACCTGACCACCGGCGAGTACGACTACCTGATCAAAGCCGCCGTGAACGGCACCGCAGGCTACGAAGCCCTGCTGCGGGAAAAGCTCTACCGCCTGCCCGGCGTCCGCCACACCCGCAGCGCCTTCGCCCTGCGCTGTCTGAAGCGGAACCTCTCACCGGTGCCCTAAGGGGGTGGAGGAAGAGAAAGGCCGGGGAAAGAATTCCCCGGACCCCATCTTTTTTCTTGTGAGTTGGGCTTCGGTCCGAGAGCGGACGCTTCTGATGATTTTAATAATGGGCCGCGCGGGCTGAACCCTCAGTCGCCGGAGGTCCTAGACCTCCGGCGCACCCAGCCGTCCCCATGACCACACGTTCAGCCATCGCGCGTGAAAACTCGAAAAAAGAAAAGAAGGGGTCCGGGGAATTCCTTCCCCGGCCCTTCTCTCCCCCAACGGACTCTTCGGTTCGACCTTCGGTTGCGCCTTCCCTGCCCGTCCCCTCACGCCACCAGGTAGCGTTCCCGCAGATGCGCCGTGAAGTCGGAGGGGTCGAGCGGCTTGCCGGTCGCTGCCCGCAGCAGGTCCTGGAAGCCGAGGCGGGAGCCCTGGCCATGGACCTTGGCGCGAAGCCATTCGCGCAGCGGCGTGAAGTCGCCGCCGGCCAGCCGGGTGTCCAGCTCCGGCAGGTCGGCGCGGGCGGCGCGCATCAGCTGGGCCGCCGCCATGGCGCCGAGCGTGTAGGACGGGAAGTAGCCGAAGGCGCCGTCATGCCAGTGGATGTCCTGCAGGCAGCCGCGGGCGTCGTCCGGCGGGGTCATGCCCAACAGGCTGGCGAAGCCTTCGTTCCAGGCGGCGGGCAGGCCTTCCACATCCAGCTCGCCGCCGATCAGGGCGCGTTCCAGGCGGAAGCGCAGGATGACGTGGGCGGGGTAGGTCATCTCGTCGGCATCGACGCGGATGAAGCCGCGTTCCACCCGGCGCCACAGGCCGGCCAGGTTATCCGGCGCATAGGGCGCGGCGTCGCCGCCGAAGGCCGCGTGCAGCTGCGGGCCGATGAAACGCAGGAAGGCGTCCGAGCGGCAGGCCTGCATCTCGATGATCAGGCTTTGCGATTCATGCGCGGCCATGCCGGCGGCCTCGCCCACCGGCTGGTGGGCGAAGGCGCCGGGCAGCCCCCGCTCGTAGAGGGCGTGGCCGGTCTCGTGCAGCACGCCGAGCAGCGCCTGGGCCACCGAGGCATCGTTGTAGCGGGTGGTGATGCGGACATCGGTGGGCGTGCCGCCGCAGAACGGGTGGGTGCTTTCGTCCAGCCGGGCATGGGTGAAGTCCAGCCCGACGCGCTCGGCCATGTCGCGGCACAGCGCCTGCTGGGCGGCGATGGGGAACGGGCCGGGCAGCGGCACCGGCCGGGGGCGCTGCATCTGCAACGCCTCGGCGCGCGGCAGGGCGTCGGCCAGGAAGGTCTCGTAGGCGGCGAAGATCGGCTCCACATCGGCGGCCGTGATGCCGCGCTGGTAGCCTTCCATCAGCGCGTCATACGGGCTGAGGCCGGTGGCGGCGGACAGGGCCGCCGCAGTCTCCCGCTGCAGGCGCACCACTTCCTTCAGCGCGGGCGCGACCATGCCGAAATCAGCATTGGCGCGGGCGGTGCGCCAGCGCTGCTCGCAGGCGGAGTTGGCGCGCGCCGTGGCTTCCACCAGCGCCGTGGGCAGGGCGATCGCGCGGGCATGGGCATCCCGCATCAAGGTGAGGTTGGCGTCGTCCCATGCGCCGTGCGCCTCGGCGGTCGCCAGATCCTCCGCCACCTGCGGCGCGGTCAGCAATTCATGCGAGAGGCCTGACAGGGCGGCCAACTGCTCACCCCGGGCCTCGGCCCCGCCCACCGGCATGACGGCCGCGGCGTCCCAATGCAGCATGGACTGTGCCTGGCCCAGCAAGGCGATACGGGCGAAGCGCGCCTTCAAGCGATCGTAAGCTGCAGTCATGCGGGGTCCTTGAGAACATCATGCTGACGGTGGCAACGGCCTGGGCCGGTGGTGCCTGGCGCACCTCCGCCGGAAGCCGAGGCCGTCGCTTGGAACATGATGCGTTCAGATCCGTGCACGCACCATGCTCAACATTCTTGCTTGATCGCGTGATCCAGGCCTTTTGGCGATTCCACCTCAAGCCAGCGCGCGCTAGCGGCGCTGATCCGGCTCCAACCGCGTCCGTGCCCAGGCGATGAAGACGCCGAGCGCCGCCAGCGCCAAACCGTACCAAGTGATGACGTAACCCAGATGGCTGTTGGTTGGCTGCGGCATGTGCTGTGCCGGCTGCGGCAAAGTGGCCGATTGTGGCCCCATGGCCACGAGCCCGTAGGGCGCCGTGGCAGGCAGCGCCACGGCGGCAGCGATGGCAGCGGGGTCGAACGTATAGAAGGTGCGGCTGGCGGGATTGTCGGTGGCGCTGGTCCAGCTCGCGGTCTCGCCCGGGCGGATATAGCCCTCGACGCGCACCGGGCCTTCCGGCCGGGCGATGACGCCACCCTCCATCGGCACCCAACCGCGATCGACCAGGATGGGGGCGGCACCCTCCCGCTGCAGCGGCGTGACGAGATGCGTACCCAGGGTGCTGCCACGGACCTCGGCCCCGAAGCGGGCTTCCTTGTCGTGCAGGAACTGGCCGTCGGCGAAGACCTTGGCATAGGGCGAAGGCGGGTCCGCCAACGGCACGGGCGGGCCGGCCTCGGCCACGGCGAAGGCGGCCAGCAGGTCGGTCTTCCAGCGCAGGCGCTGAAGCTGCCAGGTGCCCAGGCCGACCAGGATGGCCAGCACCGGCAACAGGCACAGGACGGGCAGGATCAGGCGGCGCCAGGAGGAGGCCGGACGGGGCGTCATGGCGGGGGTCTCTAGCACGGATGGGAAAGGGCCGGCAGGGCTGGAGGGGACGGATAAGGCCAGGGGAAGGAATTCCCCTGGACCCCTTCTTTTTTCTGCGAGTTTGGCGTCGGGCTTCCAGGGTGAGGGCGGACGCTTCTGATGATTTTAATGAAGGGCTACACGGGCTGAACCCTGAGCCGCCGGAGATCCTAGACCTCCGGCGCACCCAGCCGTCTCTCAGGCTCAACCCATCAACGGCCACGCCCGAAAACTCGAGAAAAGAAGATGGGGTCCGGGGAATTCCTTCCCCGGCCTTACTGTCCTCGAACACAAAAAAAGGGGTCCGAGGGTGTTACCCCCCGGACCCCTTCATTCAGGTCAGCACCGAAAGCGTCAGTGCGGCGCGATCTCGCCCACGCCGAGGATGTAGACCACGACGAACAGGAACAGCCACACCACGTCCACGAAGTGCCAGTACCAGGCGGCGGCTTCGAAGCCGAAATGGCGCTGCGGGGTGAACTCGCCGCGATAGGCGCGGACCCAGCAGACGGCCAGGAAGATGGTGCCGACGATGACGTGGAAGCCGTGGAAGCCGGTCGCCAGGAAGAACACCGAGGGATAGATGCCACCGGTGAAGGCGAACGGAGCCTCGGCATATTCGTAGGCCTGGAAGAAGCTGAAGGACATGCCCAGCAGCACCGTCAGGCCCAGGCCCTGCAGCAGGCCCTTGCGGTCATTCTCCAGCAGTGCGTGGTGCGCCCAGGTGACCGTGCAGCCCGAGAGCAGCAGGATCATGGTGTTGAGCAGCGGCAGGCCCAGCGGGTCGAACGTCAGGACGCCGGCGGGGGGCCAGATGGCTTTGGCGGCGCCCGAGACGTGCTCCGGGTACAGGAAGAAGTGAAAATAGGCCCAGAAGAACGCGACGAAGAACATCACCTCGGAGGCAATGAACAACACCATGCCGTAGCGCAGGCCAATGCGGACAATGGGGTTGTGGACGCCCGGCTGCTTCGATTCGCGCACGATGTCGCGGAACCAGAAGTACATGGAGGCGATGACGCCCAGCAGGCCGACGCCCAGCACCCAATGGATGTTGTAGTGGGCGAAGAGGATGATGCCGAACAGCATCAGCCCGGCCGACAGGGAGGCGGTCAGCGGCCAGGGGCTGGGGTCCACCAGGTGGTAGGGGTGCTTGTTGTGGGTGGTTGTACCCACCGCGACTTCGCTGCTGGCCATCGGGCTTCCTGGACTCAAGGCGTCACGCAAGGGGTGGAACGGCGGCGGGCAGGCAGGGCCCGGCCTCCGGTCATGCGGAACGATACGACAGAGTGTATCAATCCCGAAAAGCGGGTTCGGATCAAGTGCGTCACGGCGTTGCCGTGTGGCTTGCGCCGGGCCGGATCAACTCGGTCCGGCGGCCGACATGCTCCCCGGCATTGGCCACGGCGCCTGCGCGCTCGGCATCCGCCAGGGTGCGGAAGAAGGTGTAGTTGATGGTGATCGCCCGGATGTCCCGCGTATTCGGGTCCTCGGCGATCTTGGGGTCGACCCAGTAGGCGATCGGCATTTCCACCTGTTGGCCGCCGGTCAGCGTCTGCTCGTCGAAGCAGAAGCACGCGACCTTGTGGAAATAGCGGCCAGCCACTTCCGGCGTCACGTTATAGGTGGCGATGCCGGTAACCGGGCCCTGGGCGAGGTTCTGCGCGGTGTAGAAGGCCATGCCTTCCTGGCCCAGCGGCAGATTCTCGCTCCCCTGCCCGGCAGCGAAGCGCCAGGGCAGGTTGGGGTGGGTATTGGCGTTGAAGCGGACGGTGATGCTCTTGTCCGTGGCGCCGGGCGCGGTGCCACCGATCATCGGCGTGCCGTTATAGCCGGTGACGGCGCAGAAAATGGCGTAGAGCGGCACCGAGGCGAAGGCGAGGCCGAGCATGCCGGCCACCACCCCGCCCGCGATGGTCGCGGTGCGGCGGTTGCGGCGGGCGAGTTCCGGGTCCTGAACGGTCATGACGTGGCTCCCTTCCCTGCTCTGCCGGTGTCAGCTCTGCGCCATGCGCGCCATGGCGATGAAGTAGAACAACGCCACCAGGCCCAACAGCGCGATCAGGATAGCCCAGTTGCGGCTGCGGCGGCGGCGCTCGAACGCTGCCATCTCCTCGGGCGTCATGCGCCAAACACCAGCTTGTCGGCTGCCAGGGCGGTGAACAGGGCGAACAGGTACAGGATGGAGAAGCGGAAGGCGGCGCGGGCCGGCGCATCGTTGCTGCGGCTGACGCCAGCCTCGTCCTGCTCATCGCGCTTCACGCGCCACATGGCGTGCAGGAAGAAGCCACCCAGCACGAGCGCGGCGCTGCCATAGGCGAGGCCGGACATGCCGATCAGGGTGGGGGCCAGGCTGACCGGCACCAGCAGCAACGAGTACAGCCAGATCTGCCGGCGGGTCTCCTTGGCACCGGAGACGACGGGCAGCATCGGCACGCCGGCGCGCTGATAGTCGCCCGAGGCGTAGAGGGACAGTGCCCAGAAATGCGGTGGGGTCCAGACGAAGATGATGGCGAACATCACCAGCGCCTCGACCGAGACGTGGCCGGTGACGGCGGCCCAACCGATCATCGGCGGGAAGGCGCCGGCGGCGCCGCCGATGACGATGTTCTGCGGCGTCCGGCGCTTCAGCCACATGGTGTAGATGAAGACGTAGAAGGCGATGGAGCCGGCCAGCACGGCGGCAGCCACCAAGTTGGTGGCCAGGCCCATCATCACGACCGAGGCCACGGCGAGGAACACGCCGAAGCTCAGCGCCGCCCGCGGGCGGATGCGGCCGGCCGGGATGGGCCGGTTGGCGGTGCGCCGCATGATCGCGTCGATATCGCGGTCGTACCACATGTTGATAGCGCCGGAGGCCCCGGCGGCGACGGCGATGCAGAGGATGGCGGTGACGGCCAGCACCGGGTGGATGCCACCCGGCGCGACCAGCAGCCCGACAAGGCCGGAAAACACGACGAGCGACATGACGCGTGGCTTCAGCAGCGCGATCCAGTCGCGCGCCTCGCTCAGGTCCAGGTCGTCAGATGCGCCGAGGGGGGCAGAAGCCCCCCCCGTCTGACGGAACATGCTGTCGCTCATCAGCCGGCCTCCATGCCCGGAGGATGAGGCGGTCACCAAAGTGCGCGCCGCATGCCCCGAGCCTTAGTGTGATCGCGCCCCGCGCTTAGCGGATACGGGGCAGTTCGTCGAAGGTGTGGAACGGCGGCGGGCTCGACACCTGCCATTCCAGGGTGGTGGCACCCTCGCCCCACGGGTTCGCGGGCACGGGCTCCTTGCTCGTGAAGGTGCGGTAGCAGACATAGAAGAAGAACAGGAACGAAGCCACCGACACGTAGGCACCCAGGCTGGCGACCAGGTTCCAGCCGGCGAAGGCCTCCGGGTAGTCCGGGTAGCGGCGCGGCATGCCCTGGGCGCCCAGGAAGTGCATCGGGAAGAAGGTCAGGTTCACGCCGATGAAGGTCAGCCAGAAATGGATCTGGCCCAGGCGCTCGGGGTACTGCTTCCCGCTCATCTTGCCGATCCAGTAGTAGAAGCCCGCATAGATGCCGAAGACGGCGCCCAGGGACAGCACGTAGTGGAAGTGCGCGATGACGTAGTAGGTGTTGTGCAGAATAACGTCCACAGAGGCGTTGGAGAGCTTCACGCCCGTCACGCCGCCCATGGTGAACAGGAAGATGAACCCGATGGCGAACAGCATCGGCGTCTTGAAGGTGAGCGAGCCGCCCCACATCGTGGCGATCCAGGAGAAGATCTTGATGCCCGTGGGCACCGCGATGATCATCGTGGCGGCCATGAAATAGGCCCGCGTGTCCACCGAGATGCCGGAGGTGAACATGTGGTGCGCCCACACCACGAAGCCCACGACGCCGATGGCCACCATGGCGTAGGCCATGCCGAGATAGCCGAAGATCGGCTTGCGGCTGAAGGTGGACAGGATGTGGCTGATGATGCCGAAGGCCGGCAGGATCA
>Ga0308159_1000970_pt1 | contig 48889 bp, 42 predicted proteins | sample PhyCR1_FD_201040 | JGI IMG/M metagenome (GOLD analysis project Ga0308159, IMG submission 201040) | Phyllosphere microbial communities from UC Gill Tract Community Farm, Albany, California, United States - DLSLC.R1 | ecosystem: Host-associated > Plants > Phyllosphere > Unclassified | place: USA...
AGCTGGAGCAGCCGCACTTCATTACTCAGTACCCGTTCGAAGTGTCGCCGCTGGCGCGCCGCAACGACGACAACCCGAACGTCACCGACCGTTTCGAGCTGTTCATCGGTGGCCGTGAAATCGCCAACGCTTACTCCGAGCTGAATGACGCGGAAGACCAGGCTGAGCGTTTCATGGCTCAGGTGGCCGACAAGGACGCGGGCGACGATGAAGCCATGCACTACGACGCTGACTTCGTCCGCGCGCTGGAATACGGAATGCCGCCGACAGCGGGTGAGGGTATCGGTATCGACCGTCTGGTGATGCTGCTGACCAACTCGCCGTCGATCCGCGACGTCATCCTGTTCCCGCACATGCGGCCGCAAGCGTAAATGATGTAAAACAAGCCGCCTGAGCAGGGCGGCTTTTTTTTGCCTGGCATTTGCTCGCCGGTGCCGCTGGCCCTTTAGCAGTCCGGCTTGCCGACGGTAGCGGTCTTGAAAATACCACCGCCGGCAAGCCGTGTGCTACAGAGGCGTGATTCAGATACCATCGCTTCGTTACATGCACTGACTGAAAAAGGAAAAACCTGTCGTGAATCGCATGATCGCTCAAAAGGGAGCCGCTGGCCTTGCCACGGCAGTCGCACAGAGTGTTCAGTACCAAGGCCGCAAGGCAAGTCGACAGGGAAGCGAACAGCGCAGGCAACAGATCCTCGATGCGGCCATGCGCATCCTCATTCGTGACGGCGTGCGTGCCGTGCGTCATCGTGCCGTGGCAGCCGAGGCGCAAGTCCCGTTGTCGGCCACCACCTATTACTTCAAAGACATCGATGATCTGCTCACCGATGCCTTCGCTCAATACGTCGAACGCAGCGCCGCGTACATGGCCAAGCTGTGGACCAACACCGAAACCCTGCTGCGCGAATTGGTCGCGCGCAACGATGGCAGCGCCGAAGCCCGTGCGCGACTGGCCGATGAAATCGCGCGCATGACCATGGAATACGTGCGTCACCAGTTGCAGACCCGCCGCGATCAGTTGATAGCCGAACATGCGTTCCGTCTTGAGGCGCTGATCAATCCGCGTCTGGCCCCGTTGGTGAGCGCGCATCAAGAGATTCTGCTGCAAGGAAGTGCCCAGTTTCTCGAGGTGATGGGCTCGACCCAACCGCAACTGGATGCTCAAGTATTGACGGGGATAATCGGCCGGATGGAATATCAGGGGCTGCTGGAGGGCCCGCGCCCTGACGCAGACGAAGAAATGCTCGCTATTCTTACTCGCCAGATGCATCTGGTGCTGGGTACCGCCAAGCCGGTGGCTGGCTGCAACGCATAATTTCAGGGCTTGGTTTCAGGGCTCATGTTCAGGAGAAGCGATGAAAGTCTGGAGCGTCTTGCTCGTCTTGTCGTTCGCGTTGTTGAGCGGATGCCTGGTGACTTTCAAGGATCCGATCCCTACCAGCGACACCGCGCCGCCAAAACTGCTCGGTACCTGGAGCAGCAAGAACGCCTGGGGCGAACCACTTGAACTGGAAATCAGCCGCGCCGGTGCCAATCAGTACAAGGCGGTCAGTTATCGTAAAGGCGATCGCAAGAACCGCGATGAGTACACCTTCACTGTGTCTCGCCACGGCAGCCGTTGGTACCTGTCAGCCGCCTTGCCTGAAAAGTACGGCGGCAATTACGTGATCGCCGGATTCGATCTGGTCGACAACGACAATGCTGCCGATGAACTCGATGTCTATGACCTGGATCTGGAACGGGTACAACAACTGGTCGAACAGAAGACTTTCGAAGGCCAGCCGGTCGAAACCGAGAAAGGTGACGGCGTGCTGATCACCACTTCCATGGACAAGGTGTTCGCCTATCTGGACGACACCGCCAATTCCGACGTCTTTCTCAAGGCGGCTCAATATCAGCGCATGACCAAGTAGCGCTGCGGCTTAATCAAAGGGGTAACGGGTGGACGATTACCAGCAGACCATTCGCACGCTGTCCGATCGTATCGTGTTCGCACAGACGCCGATCCGCGTACTCGACGCCGTGAAGTGGGACGACAGCATTCGCAAGGACTTCCTCTCTGCCAAGGGCAAGAAACTGCCTGAAGTGGATCGCGCCTATTACGAAAACCGCCCGCTGGGTTTCGACTCGGGCGCCTTGAAACTGGAATTCCAGAACATCGAGCGCGACATCACCCGGCAACTGGGGCAGTTCAACCCGGTCGGCCAGATCATGCGCCGCATGTGCAAGGAATACCGCATGGTGATCCGCATGCTCGAAGCGCGTGGCACGCCGGATTTCGGGCTGATTTCCCAGGAGCTGTATGGCGCCGCATCCGATGCGTTTCATGCCGGTGACCCGACGCTGGCCGACCTCGGCCTGATGCTCTCCGATTACCTCAACAACATTGCCGGCCGTGGCGACCTCAAGGACGAGCCCAAGACCCTCAACGCCAAAGACGCCGTGGCCATGCTGCAAAGCCGCCTGAACCGCACCTTTGGCGAGGCCGAGGAAACCATTCGCGTGTTCGAGTCCGACGGTATCGTTGCCGACGCAGCGGCGGGCGCGGACTACATCAAGATTCGCAGCGACGCGATGTTCAACGAGCGCGATGTCCGCGCGCTGGAAGTCCACGAAGGGCTGGTGCATGTCGGCACCACACTCAATGGTCAGAATCAGCCGATTTGCACCTTCCTCGCCAAAGGCCCGCCTTCGTCGACCGTGACTCAGGAAGGCCTGGCGATTCTGATGGAAGTCATCGGCTTCGCGTCGTATCCCAGTCGCCTGCGCAAGCTCACCAACCGTACCCGCGCCATCCACATGGCGGAGGAGGGCGCTGACTTCCTGCAGGTGTTCGAGTTTTATCGCGAGCAAGGCTTTGGGATGCCGGAAAGCTATGGCAACGCCAGCCGTGTTTTCCGTGGCTCGGTGCCTAATGGTCTGCCGTTCACCAAGGATCTGTCTTACCTCAAGGGTTTCATCATGGTTTACAACTACATTCAGTTGGCCGTGAGGAAAGGCAAGCTGGAGCAGGTGCCGTTGCTGTTCTGCGGCAAAACCACGCTGGAAGACATGCGCACGCTGCGGCAACTGGTGGATGAGGGGCTGGTGGTGCCGCCCAAATACCTGCCCGACCAGTTTCGTGACATGAACGCGTTGTCGGCCTGGATGTGCTTCTCCAACTTCCTCAATCATTTGAGCCTGGACCGGATCGAGGCGGATTACTCCAACATCCTGTGATCGGGATGCTCTTTCATTCGAACAAGAACAAGGATTTTGCGTTTGAAGCTGCTCACCTCGCTGGTCCTGTTGATGTGCCTCACCGGTTGCAGCGAACTGCTGTTCTACCCTGAGCGCGAGGTGCCGCTGACGCCGGAAAAAGCACATCTGGCCTGGCGCGACGTCACCCTGACCGCAGCCGACGGCACCCGGCTCAATGCCTGGTTTCTTCCGGCGAAAGCGGGCGTACCGGTCAAGGGCACCGTGCTGCATCTGCATGGCAACGGCGGCAACATGGCCTGGCATCTTAGCGGCAGCTATTGGCTTCCGGAGCAGGGCTATCAAGTGCTGCTGCTGGACTATCGTGGTTATGGCCATTCCGAGGGCGATCCCAGCCTGCCCGCGATCTATCAGGACATCGACGCTGCGTTCGATTGGCTGAACAAGGCGCCACAAGTACAAGGCAAGCCCTTGGTGGTATTGGGCCAGAGCATCGGAGGGGCGTTGGGTGTGCATTACCTCGCCGAGCACCCGCAGCAACGCTCGCGGCTCAAGGCGCTGGTGCTCGATGGTGTGCCGGCGAGCTACCGCGAAGTCGCACGTTATACCCTTGGCACGTCTTGGCTGACCTGGCCTTTCAAACGACCGTTGTCGTGGGTGATCCCTGACGGCGACAGCGCCATCAACGGCATGGCGCAACTCAAAGGCACACCGATACTGCTGTTCCAGAGCATGGACGACACGCAAATCCCCCTGCACAACGGCATCAGCCTGTATCAGGCAGCGCCACCGCCTCGGGTGTTGCAGCTGACACGCGGGCCCCATGTGCAAACCTTCGAAGACCCGACCTGGCGTGAGGTCATGGTGCGTTATCTTGACGATCCGCAGCATTTCAACGGTCTGCGGCGTCTGGCTGAAATTCCCAATTACCCTGATCCTGATGCGAGCAAGAAGCCTTCCTCTGCACCATCGGAAAACCCACCGGCAGAGAGCCCGCAATGAGTGATGAACGTAATGTTATTCCGCAGATTCTGACGGGTATCGGCTGTATTTTTCTGACCGTGGGGACGTTGTGGTACTACGGGTATCTGCATTTTGCCAAGCCGGAAGATGCGTTGCAGTTGAGTCAGTTCACGATGCTCAAGACGGTTCCGGGGGAGGATTACAAGGTGGCGCTGGAGCCGGCGCCGCAGGTGGCGCAGTGTGTCGAGGGGGTGATGGTGTTGTTCGATACCGAGCAGAAGGGGCTGACCGGGGTGTTGGTCAATGATCGCAAGCAGGCGGTGAGGTGCATGGGGCAGGAGACGCCTCAACAGGTGCAGTGAGCTTCTTTGGGCGCTGTATGTTGCGCGTACATCCATTCTGTCGGGTTTTTGTTCTGGCTAACGCCAGACCTGTTTCGCCTTCGGCGAGTTACTTGAAAAGACACCAAGTAACCAAGTGTCCTAGCTCCTGGCTTGGCGACTCCTTCGTCGTCGTTCCCTCACTCCGGCGACGCTCCGTGGGCCCGCGCCGAACGGACATCCATGTCCTAGCGGCGCTCTCGCGGCATCCATGCCGCTCAACCCACTCCACGTCACCTGCGTTCAGCCTGCACCCAAGTCGCGATTGGTGTCGTCTGAACTGACGCGCGCTTAGAAGCAAAATCAGAAGCGAACGCAGCCTTCGATTTTTACGCAATTCCTGTGGGAGACGCCGGAGGTCACGACGGTACGGGCCGCGATTCGGACGATGGCGGTGGGTCAGTTGCAGATGAGCCATCTGACCCACCGCTTCGCTGCCGTCGCACAACTTCAGCGTCTCCCACAGGGTTCGGTGTACAGCTGGAAATCTGGATACGCCACGTAATAGCGGCGCTGCAGATACGGCTCTGGCGTTAGCCAGAGCCAAAACCCAACCCCAACCCATTCCATTCCAATCCATTCCCCCAAAAAACCCACCCACAAAAAGCCCCGTCTGATTAAACAGACAGGGCTTTTGATTCGACGCGGCGGGGCATATCACCTCACCGCTAATACCCGATCACTGCATCGAAGAACGCGGCGCGACCGGTTGGTTGTCGTTGGAAATGGTCACTTCCACACGACGGTTCATGGCACGGCCCGAAGCGCTGGCGTTGTCAGCGACCGGGTATTCCTTGCCATAACCCTGAGACACGACGCGGTCCATGCTGACGCCCATTTTCACCAACGCCATGCGCACCGAGTTGGCGCGACGTTCGGACAGCGACTGGTTATAGCTCGCCGAACCGGTGCTGTCGGTGTAGCCCTCCACGATCACCTTGCGATCTGGGTTCTCGGACAGGAACTGGGCCAGCTTGTTGACGTTGACCAGACCGCTGGACTTCAGCTCAGCCTTGTTCAGGTCAAACAGCACGTCGCCGAAAGTCACCAGCGTCCCGCGCTCGGTCTGCTTGGCGTTCAGGCTGTTCTGCAGCGCCTTGATCTGCGCGTCGCGGGCATCCAGACGTGCCTGGGCACGTTGGGCTGAAGCGTTTTTCAGATCGTTCTCAGCAGTCTTCAGATTGATCGTCTGCTTGGCCAGCTCTACACGCTGGTTGGTCAGATACGCCAACTGATCGACTTTCTTCTCGTTGTCATTGTTGCGATAGGCCGCATCGGCCTTGTCCAGCCATTCGCTCGCGTCCTTGGTTTCCAGTGCCGCCAGTTCGGTGGCCTTTGGATTGCTTTGCAGCGCCGAGTAATTGGTGCGGGCTTGTTCAAGGTTCACGTTCGGTTGCGAGGAGCAGGCAGCCAGACCGACGCTCAGGGCCAACAGGGCAGGGATAAGTACTTGTTTACGCATAATAGTTTCGTCCTTTAAATCCAATGGCAATGCATGAAGTGCTAGAGGTTATTGGCCAGCCGGCTGGGCGTGGCGCATGCCTTCTTCACGCAGTTCATTGACGCCCTGACGAGCGTCTTGCACCGCTTTCTGTGCTTTCGCCGCTTGAGCCTTGCGCTCGGCTACACGAGCGTCCCATTCAGCTTGCTCGGCGTATTTGCGGGCTTCGTCGTAATTCTTTTCCTGCATCGCAAGCTCGGCCTGTTTGAACTTGTCCTGAGCCGACTTCATCTCGACCGCTGCGTACTCGGTACCGCCAGCGGTCACCGCCGCGTTCACGGCAGATTGAGTCACGGCGTATTGCTCACTAGGAGGATTGCCCGCGCAACCGGCGAGAAGGAAGCTGGTACCCAGGGCCAGCGCGGCCAGTTTCAGCCCGCGCAGGCCATTGAACGTGGTTTTGGCAGTGCTGGTGTTCATGGTGGTCAACTCCATTTTGAAACTCCTGAAAACTTGATTTTTTTCCATTGCAGTCTTGGGCCTGGCGCTTAGATGACTGAGGTCATTACGCTGCCATCTGTCGGCTTTTTCTGTAATGGCTAACTGCTCGGACCCGCGCGGTTTTTGAATAGTTCAGCGTTTTTTGTCCACCTGAGTGGATGGTTTGTTACGCGTTGTAAAATTGACGCTTTTAAATTGGCGCAAAAAAAAGACGCAACGCCCCGTATAGAAGGGGCGTCGCGACACTTATGATGTTCTGAAAACGGCGTCGTTATCAGTGCTGCTGACTTTCCTGCTGCTCGGACAAATCCTGAAGATAACGGCGTGACAAGGCGAGGAAACGAGGTGTCGGGCCCACATCTTCGTAAAGCGGATCGCCTTCCTCGTCGGTGGCGACTACATGCTGTCCCTGAATATAGGGAAAGCTTGCCTCCAGCTCTTCCAGAGCCGCGCCGATCAGCTCGCCCAGCAATTCTTCCGGCGAGCGCTTGGGGTACATTTCGGCGAGCGCCGCCAGGCGGGCAGCGGCTTCGACATCCAGATGAACCGCATAGCCGGTCTTGGTCAGACGACCTTTGGCGGTCTGTTCCCATTGTTTCGCGAGCTCACGGATTTTCATAAAGACCTCTTCGTACACCCGCGTGATGGCGGGTTCAGGCGAATTTTCGAACCCTCGTGGGGATCGTTGTTGAGACTAGCTTGCTCCCGGCAGATGTGAGGCAAAGGGTTGCGTATGGGCATCAATTTATCGCTCTATAGACAGAGATAGAGGCAAAACTTACAAGGGCGTTCAGTTTCGAGTGATCGAACTGGCTCAAGGCAGAACAAAAAAAACGCTGAAGGAGAACGCTGGATGGCTGATATCGATGCACGATTGCGCGAGGACGTTCACCTGTTGGGTGAGCTGTTGGGTAACACCATTCGTGATCAGCACGGGGCTGATTTTCTCGAGAAGATCGAGCGTATTCGCAAGAGTGCCAAGGCCGGTCGCCATGGCACTACGCAAAGCACCGAGCAGCTGAGTTCCAATCTGGAGAGCCTCGGTGAAGACGAATTGCTGCCGGTGGCGCGGGCCTTCAACCAGTTTCTCAACCTCGCCAACATCGCCGAGCAATATCAGCTGATTCACCGACGCGACGACAGCAAGCCACAACCGTTCGAGTCCCGCGTATTGCCTGAACTGCTCGAGCGTCTGAAGCAGTCCGGCCAATCCTCCGAGGCGCTGGCTCGTCAGCTTGGCAAGCTGGAAATCGAACTGGTGCTGACCGCGCACCCGACCGAAGTGGCGCGGCGGACCTTGATTCAGAAATACGATGCGATTGCCGCACAGCTGGCTGCCCTTGATCATCGCGACCTCAATCGTCACGAGCGCGAGCAAATCACCGAGCGCCTGCAGCGGTTGATCGCCGAGGCCTGGCATACCGAGGAGATTCGGCGCATCCGGCCGACCCCGGTGGATGAAGCCAAGTGGGGTTTTGCGGTCATCGAAAACTCACTCTGGCAGGCGATTCCCAACTATCTGCGCAAGGCCGACAAAGCGCTGCACGACGCGACCGGTCTGCATTTGCCGCTGGAGGCCGCGCCGATTCGCTTTGCCTCCTGGATGGGCGGCGACCGCGACGGCAATCCGAATGTGACTGCTGCCGTGACACGAGAGGTGTTGTTGCTGGCCCGCTGGATGGCGGCGGATCTCTACCTGCGCGACGTCGATCAACTGGCGGCGGAATTGTCGATGCAGCGGGCCAGCCCGGCGTTGATGGCGGTTGCCGGAGACAGCGCCGAACCCTATCGCAACGTGCTGAAAAAACTCCGCGAACGGTTGCGAGCCACGCGCAATTGGGCACATGCGTCGCTGAGCGTAACGCAACCTGCTCCCGAGGGCGTGCTGCACAACAACCGCGATCTGCTCGACCCGTTGCAGCTGTGTTTCCAGTCGCTGCATGAATGCGGCATGGGCGTGATTGCCGACGGCCCTCTGCTGGATTGCCTGCGCCGCGCCGTCACTTTCGGCCTGTTCCTGGTCAAGCTCGATGTGCGTCAGGATTCCACGCGGCACAGTTCGGCAATGACCGAGATCACCGATTACCTCGGGCTCGGACGTTACGAGGAGTGGGACGAAGAGACACGCATCGAGTTCTTGCTCAAGGAGTTGGGCAACAAACGACCTCTGCTGCCCGCGCATTTCAAGCCGGCTGCCGACACTGCCGAAGTGCTGGCGACCTGTCGAGAAGTCGCGGCCGCACCTGCTGCATCCCTGGGTTCCTACGTGATTTCCATGGCGGGGGCAGCTTCCGACGTGTTGGCTGTGCAGTTGTTGCTTAAAGAAGCAGGGCTGCAGCGCCCAATGCGGGTGGTGCCGTTGTTCGAGACGCTCGCGGATCTGGATAACGCCGGGCCGGTGATCGGGCACCTGCTCAGCCTGCCGGGTTATCGCCTGCGTCTGCATGGCCCGCAGGAAGTCATGATCGGGTATTCCGACTCTGCCAAGGATGCGGGCACCACCGCGGCTGCGTGGGCGCAGTATCGCGCGCAGGAAAAATTGGTAGAGATTTGCCGGGCGCAACAGGTCGAATTGCTGCTGTTCCATGGTCGCGGCGGCACGGTCGGTCGTGGTGGCGGCCCTGCGCACGCGGCCATTCTGTCGCAACCGCCCGGCTCGGTCGCTGGACGTTTCCGCACCACTGAGCAGGGCGAGATGATCCGCTTCAAGTTCGGTCTGCCGGACATCGCCGAGCAGAACCTCAACCTTTATCTGGCTGCCGTGCTGGAAGCCACGCTGCAACCGCCGCCGATGCCTGAGCCGGCCTGGCGGCAAATGATGGATGAACTGGCGGCAGATGGCGTCAGCGCCTACCGCGCGGTGGTGCGGGAAAACCCCGAGTTCGTCGACTACTTCCGCCAGGCGACGCCAGAGCAGGAGCTGGGTCGCTTGCCGTTGGGCAGTCGTCCTGCCAAGCGCCGCGAGGGGGGCGTCGAGAGTCTGCGGGCGATCCCGTGGATTTTCGCCTGGACCCAGACCCGGCTGATGTTACCCGCCTGGCTCGGTTGGGAAGATGCACTGAGCAAGGCGCTGGAACGCGGGCAGGGTGATTTGCTGGGGCAGATGCGCGAGCAATGGCCGTTCTTCCGCACCCGTATCGACATGCTGGAGATGGTTCTGGCCAAAGCCGACAGCGATATCGCGCAGCTCTACGACGAACGTCTGGTGGAGCCGGGGTTGCAGCATTTGGGGGCGCATTTGCGCGACCTATTGTCGCAGGCGTGCAATGTGGTCCTCGGGCTGACCGGCCAGTCGCAGCTGTTGGCCCACAGCCCGGAAACCCTGGAATTCATCAGCCTGCGCAATACCTACCTTGATCCTCTTCATCTATTGCAGGCCGAATTGCTGGCCCGATCACGCAGTCAGGAAGTCAGCCTGGACAGTCCTTTGGTACAGGCGTTGCTGGTGTCTGTCGCAGGGATTGCCGCCGGTTTGCGCAACACCGGCTGATGTGAAGTTTCCTACGCGGATGAGGGCGCAAGCCTTCATCTTGCGGCGCGCGGGTGATCGGCAATGGCGCATCCCCACAAAGTTGCACCGGGTCCTGCCAAAGTATTGATCGTTGGCAAGCTACTGGTTTTTCGCGGGTTGCTGCGACTTTTGGCGTCTTGTGCGGCATGAATCGGCTGTGTATCTTGATCAGCCTTTGGCCGTTGGGTCAGTTAAATTTTTAGCGATTGGCCCCATTTAGGCGAATCCGACGAAATCTCTATAAAAAATTGAGGAGCACAACAATGCGCGTGATTCTGCTGGGAGCTCCCGGGGCCGGTAAAGGTACTCAGGCAACGTTCATCACCAAGAAATTCGGCATTCCACAAATCTCCACCGGTGACATGCTGCGCGCAGCGGTCAAGGCGGGCACCGAGCTGGGCCTGAAGGCCAAAAGCGTCATGGACAGCGGCGGTCTGGTTTCCGATGACCTGATCATTGGCCTGATCAAGGATCGCCTGTCGCAGCCAGACTGCGCCAACGGTTGCCTGTTCGACGGCTTCCCGCGCACCATTCCTCAGGCTGAAGCCCTGAAGAATGCCGGCCTGGCGATCGATCACGTGGTCGAGATCAAAGTCGACGACGAAGAAATCGTCAAGCGCATTTCCGGCCGTCGAGTGCACGAAGGTTCGGGCCGCGTTTATCACACCGTATTCAACCCGCCGAAGGTTGAAGGCAAGGACAACGAAACCGGTGAAGACCTCGTCCAGCGCAAGGACGATGTTGAAGAAACCGTTCGTCATCGCCTGTCGGTCTATCACGCGCAGACCGAGCCTCTGGTCAAGTTCTACCAGGAACTGCAAGCCAAAGACGGCACGCCAAAGTTCAGCAGCATTGCAGGCGTCGGCTCCGTTGAAGACATCACCGCCAAGGTGAACGCAGCACTGGACTGATCCTTCGATCAGCGCAGTGAACAACAGCCCGCTTGCGGGCTGTTGTTGTTTATAATGCGGCACTTTTGCGTACGACTCTCCAGTACATCCTCTTTGCAACCATGGAACCCCCGATGACGACCTTGCTGGCCCTGGACACCGCCACTGAAGCCTGCTCAGTCGCCTTGCTGCACGACGGCAAGGTGCTGACTCACTACGAGGTGATCCCGCGCCTGCATGCGCAGAAACTCCTGCCGATGATCAAGGACCTGCTGGCCGAGGCGGGCATTGGCCTGTCTGCGCTGGACGCCATCGCCTTTGGCCGCGGGCCGGGTGCGTTCACCGGCGTTCGCATCGCCATTGGGGTGGTTCAGGGGTTGGCGTTCGGCCTGGATCGTCCAGTGCTCCCGGTCTCCAACCTTGCCGTACTCGCGCAGCGTGCGTTTCGTGAGCAGGGTGTCAGGCAGGTGGCCGCTGCCATCGATGCACGTATGGACGAGGTCTACTGGGGCTGCTATCGCGAGGCGAACGGTGAGATGAGACTGGTGGGAACCGAGGCCGTAATGCCGCCTGAGCAGGCTGCGTTGCCTGCAGATGCGTCCGGTGACTGGTTCGGTGCTGGCACCGGCTGGGGTTATGCCGAGCGTATCCCGGTGAAGTTGTCCGGCCATGACGCCAGCATGCTACCCCACGCCCAGGATCTGCTGACTCTCGGCACCTTTGCGTGGCATCGCGGCGAAGCCATTGTTGCTGACGATGCGCAGCCGGTTTATCTACGCGACAAAGTAGCCACGCCGAAAGCGCGCTGAACGGACACCTACTCCGCATACCTCATTACCTTGTGGGAGACGCCGGAGGTCACAGGCATGAAGCATTAGCGTATCCAGCGTACGCCTGCCGATGCTTCAAACACGCCCGTTCTGCGACCAAAGTCACACCTGTGACTACCGTTCGGCGACAAATGCACATTTTCTGCCCGGTGGCTTTAAACGTTTTGTAATAACTGTGGTCTAGTTATCGTTCGCGAGTTTGCTTAACTGCTTATCGTGAGATTAAATTGCCACTACAAGACGCCGAGTAAGCATCGATGCGGATTAATGGTCCTTCACAACGTTCGTACCCGATAAAGCGCAAGCCACGCAAAGGCTCTGCGACGATCGACAACGCTTCCGAAGAAGTGATCGATGACGTCGAAGTCATCCCGCAGTCGTCGCGGCGCCAGACCGGCACCACGGCGAACGTGCCTGCGCGCCAGCAAGACATCATCTTCCCTCGCGCCGTGAGCACGCGTGTCGCTCACGCGCTGAGCAGCTATCTGACGACGTCCACCTTTGTCGACTGGGATCTTGAAGTCTCGGGGCTCGATCTTCACGTTTGAACGTCTCCAACCCTCCCTATTTTGTCGGTTGCCCGTCCTGGAGTGAAAACGCCTGGCGTGAGTCGCTGTACCCGCCCGACGCCCGCTCTAGCGATTTTCTCGAGCTCTACGCTCAAGTCTTCAATGCCGTCGAAGGCAACACCACGTTTTATGCCAGCCCGAAGGAAACGACCGTGCAGCGCTGGGCGCAGGTTCTGCCCGCGCATTTCCGGTTCACCGCCAAGTTTCCTGGTGACATCACTCATGCGGGCGACCTGCGCGAGCATCTGACTGCCGCCGAAAGCTTCCTCCAACTGCTGGCTCCATTGGGCTCGCGGGTTCAGCCGTTGTGGCTGCAACTGCCTGCGACCTTCACGCCCAATCGCCTTGCCGAACTGGGCACTTTCATCGATGCGCTGGAGGGTAGGGCGCTGGCGGTAGAAGTGCGCAACATGGCGTTCTTCAACAAGGGTGAGGAAGAGCGCATGCTCAATCGCCTGTTGCTGGATCGCGGTGTGGAGCGCATCTGTCTGGATTCGCGACCATTGTTCAGCTGCATTTCCAGAGATCCTGCGGTCTTGCACGCGCAGTCGAAGAAACCCAAAGTCCCGCCACGTCCTGCCGCCCTCACCCAGTTTCCGCAGGTGCGGTTCATTGGGCATCCGGAGCTGGACGCCAACCACAGTTTCGTCGAACAGTGGGCACAGAAGGTCGCGGGCTGGATCGAGGAAGGACGCACGCCCTATTTATTCCTGCACACGCCTGACAATCTTCAGGCCCCGGATCTTGCCCGACGTTTCCATCTGCAATTGATGAAGTTGCTTCCAGGTCTGCCAGCATTGCCCGAGCTCGATCGTGGGCCGCAGGTGGAGCAACTCGGGTTGTTGTGAGGTCGATAGGGGACGTCTTCTTCACTTCGCGGAAACCTTGCCCATGCGCGGATCGACCCTGTTCCTTGTGTTGTTGTTGATCTGCGCGGGAGTCGCCATTTCGGTATGGCGCGGCTGGCTCGAAGTCCCGAATCGCTGGAACCCCTGGGCGCCGCTGGATGTGCGCGAACAGCCGAACCTACTGACCACCTACAAACTCTGGCGCCTGCAGGATGATCCGACGCTTTGCGATCAAGCCCTGCAAACCTCGACCCTGCGCTACGGCCATCAGGCTGACAGTGCCTCGGACGCCAGATGTCCTCTCACCAACACGTTGCGAATTCAAGGCGGCGATGTCGCGTTGAGCAGCAGCTTTCTCTCCAGTTGCCCGTTGGCGGTGGCCTATGCGCTGTTCGACATCCACGCGCTGCAACCGGCTGCGCAGGCCGTGTTTGGGCAAAAGGTCACTCAGGTCGATCATCTGGGCAGTTTTGCCTGCCGCAACGTTTATAACCGCACGGAAGGTCGCCTCAGTCAGCATGCGTCGGCCAATGCGCTGGACATCGCAGGTTTTCGTCTTGCAGACGGGCGGAGGGTTTCAGTACTCAAGGATTGGAAAGACGACGGCGATAACGGGAAATTTCTGAGGCTGGTCAGGGATGGTGCCTGCAAGCATTTCAACACGGTCTTAGGACCGGATTACAACGCTGCCCATCGGAACCATTTTCATGTGGACATGGGGCATTGGCGGGTGTGCCGGTGAGGAGGAGCGGTATCTAAAGCCGGAGCTAATTATCAGGCGGCGATGCGCAGGTTCTGCAACACGATAGGCCGCGCCCAGCCGTTGTCGAATTCCAGATGGCGCTGTTGTTCGGTCATCTCTTCGGCGCTGTAAGGCGTGGCGGGTTTGTCGGCCAGATCCCATTCGAATTCGGCGATTGGCAGGAACAGGGGGCGCGGCTGAGGGCCAGGGCCCGGATCGACGCTGTCGTCGTAAGGGTTGAGCACGGTTGGGCGTACCCAACTGCTGTCGATTTCCAGGTTGCGCTGCTGCTCGATCATCTCGGCGGCGCTGAACGGCTCGGCGGGTTTGGCCAGGTCCCATTCGAACTCGGCAATCGGCAGAAACAGGGGTTCAGGCGGTGCGATTTCCGTGTCTTGTACGGGGCATTCGCGTTGTTCGACGATCTTGCTCAGGGTCTTAGCGCCAGCGATGGGCTCGCCAGTCATGCTGTCCGTCGCAACCACTGCGCTGTAGTGTGGGGTGGTGCCGGCGTTGTCGTCGACCTGCTGGGCCATCGCACGGGCAAACGCATCCTGCCAGAGCTGCGTGACGCCGCTCAGGGTTTCGGTATTGCGTACGCTGTAGTCGCCTGCGTACGTCAAATAACCTATCGAGGATGTTTGCTGAATGTCTGACATAAGCGCTCAGTACATGCCGTGGGTCTGGCAAAATGCCGGATACTTTCGTTATCGGCAGATGTTGCCAATCATTAAGAAAATTTGAGCGTGTAGAAACGATGAACGAGCTACAGACGGGCAGCCGCATCCGGGTCGAAACCTTGACCGCCGACGGCCAGCAGAAAGCCGCAGATTGGGCCGAGCGTCTGGGCCTGCCGCTGGAGGATGCCGAGGCGGATTTTGCCTTGCAAGTGAGTGACGAAGGGCTGCAGCTGCAGCAGTTGGGCGACGATGTGCCGGGCCCTGTGCGGGTTGACTTCGTTGAAGGCAAGGCCGCGCATCGGCGTCTTTTCGGCGGCGGCAGCGGGCAGATGATCGCCAAGGCGGTCGGTATTCAGCCCGGCGTGCGTCCGCGTGTGCTCGATGCGACGGCAGGCTTGGGTAAGGATGCGTTCGTACTGGCCAGCCTGGGTTGTGAAATGAGCCTGATCGAACGTCAGCCGATCATTGCCGCGCTGTTGGAGGATGGTCTGGCGCGCGGGGCTCAGGATCTGGATGTCGGCGGGATCATCGGGCAAATGCGGTTGCTCACAGGTAACTCCATCGAGCTGCTGCGCAATTGGGAGGGTGAGCCGCCGCAGGTTATCTACCTCGACCCGATGTTTCCCCATCGCGAGAAAACCGCGCTGGTGAAGAAGGAAATGCGCCTGTTCCGGCCGCTGGTGGGCGACGATATGGACGCCCCGGCGCTGCTTGAGGCCGCACTGGCGCTGGCGACCCACCGGGTCGTGGTCAAGCGCCCGCGCAAGGCGCCGTGCATCGAAGGCGCCAAGCCCAGCTACGCGCTGGATGGCAAATCCAGCCGCTATGACATCTATCCGAAGAAGGCGTTGAAGGCGTAAATGGTCGCAGGGGTTGCTTGCCGGCACCGCGAAACTCAGGAATTGGCAGGGAGCTCCCTCCCACAAGGTCTAGCGTTGACTCTCAGGCCTTGTAAGCCTTCAAGAACAACGCCACAACCTCCTGAACGTGCTGCTCTGCGGCCTGCTCATTCGGCAACTCACCATTGCCGATCAGCAGTCGGAAATTGCATACGCCTTTGATCAGGCTCAGAAAGTGCCCGGCCGCGCTCATGGGCGAGTCGAAGTGCAAGCCTTCGGTGTCGTTCACGCGGGTCAGAAAACGCTCCATTTCATGCAGGATGCGTTGCGGCCCCGCCTCGAAAAACACCTCGGACAGCTTCGAGTCCTGCGTGCCAAGGGCAATCATCAGGCGATGCAGTTCCAGCGATTCAGGGCTGTTGATCAGCGTCTGGAAGCCTCTTGCAATACCTAGCAACACTTTCTCAACCGGCGCATTCGGCGGCATGTCGACGAACAGCTCCGGCAATTGTTCTTCGCAACGCGCCACCACGGCCGCTGAAAACAGTGTTTCCTTGTCGTTGAAGTGGCTATAGACCGTGAGTTTGGAAACCCCGGCCTCCGTGGCAACCGCATCCATGCTGGTGCTCGCATATCCGTTGCGCACGAACAGGGTTTTCGCCGCGTCGAGGATGGCTTGGCGCTTGGCCAGGTCTTTCGGGCGGCCTGGGCCTGTGTTGGATGTCGAGTCGGTCATGGATCCTTCAGGCATATTCGATTTTATTAGTGGACTGTTCAGTTCGGTAATTCTTAATATACTCGCCAGTACAATTATTCAAAGCGCTCTTTTGCCAAGGTGCCTCACCATGTTTCGCGATGCCTTGTTTCTCGTCGTGCCCATCAGTCTGGTGTCATTGCTGACGGGCTGTGGCCAGGAAGTGTCAACTCCGGCCACCGTGCGTCCGGCCATGGTAGTGCAACCGGTGCCGTCATCCCAATCCATGGACAGCTACCCCGGCGAAGTCCGTGCGCGATTCGAGCCGGATCTCGCATTCCGGATTCCAGGCAAAGTCAGCAAGCGTCTGGTGGAAGAGGGCGAGCGCGTCAAGGCCAATCAAGCTCTGGCCGAACTGGATGCCCAGGACGTACGTCTGCAACTGGACGCCACTCGCGCGCAGGTCGCCGCCGCCGAAGCCAACCTGCAGATGGTCCGCTCCGAGCGGGACCGTTACAAGACGCTGATGGACCGGCAGATGGTCAGCAAGTCCCAGTATGACAACACCGAAAACCTCTATCGCGCAGGTGATGCCCGCCTTAGACAGCTGAAGGCCGAACTCACCGTTGCCGACAATCAGACCAGTTACGCCGTGCTTCGTGCGTCACAGGATGGCGTCGTCGCCAAGCGTCTGGTAGAGGTCGGCCAAGTGGTCGCCGCCGGGCAAACGGTTTTCACCCTCGCCGCCGATGGCGAGCGCGAAGTGTCGATCAGCCTGCCGGAACAGAACTACGGGCGGTTCAAGATCGGTGACCCGGTTTCGGTCGAACTGTGGACGCAACGCGAGCAGCGTTTCCCCGGCCGCATTCGTGAGCTTTCCCCGGCTGCCGATCCACGCTCGCGCACGTTCGCGGCGCGCATCGCCTTTGCGGGCGGCAAGGTGCCCGCGGAACTTGGCCAAAGCGCCCGCGTGTTCATTCAGTCCGAGCACAGCGTGCCGTTGTCGGTGCCGCTGTCGGCTGTGACCGCAGAGAACGGCGCCACTTACGTCTGGCGTCTGCAAAGCGATAACACCCTCAAGCGCACCCCGGTGCAGGTCGGCGCCTACGGCCAGGAATCGGTGCCCGTGTTGAGCGGCCTTGAGGCCAGCGACTGGGTGGTGGCTGCCGGTGTTCATGTGCTGCACGAGGGCGAGCAGATTCGCCCGGTCGACCGCAGCAATCGCGCGGTGAAACTGGCAGCGAAGGAGTAGCACGGATGCGTTTCAACCTCTCCGAATGGGCCCTGCGCAACCGGCAGATGGTCCTGTACCTGATGATTCTGCTGGCTGTGGTTGGTGCACTGTCCTACACCAAGCTGGGACAAAGCGAAGACCCGCCTTTTACCTTCAAGGCCATGGTCATTCGCACGCTGTGGCCGGGCGCCAGTGCCGAGGAAGTATCGCGCCAGGTCACTGATCGCATCGAAAAAAAGCTGATGGAAACCGGTGATTACGAGCGCATCGTCTCGTTCTCGCGCCCCGGTGAATCTCAGGTGACCTTCGTGGCGCGGGACTCGCTGGTCTCGGCGAAACTGCCGGAGCTCTGGTACCAGATCCGCAAGAAGATCGGTGACATCCGTCAGACGCTTCCAGCCGGCGTGCAGGGCCCGTTCTTCAATGATGAATTCGGCACTACCTTCGGCAATATTTATGCGCTGACGGGTGAAGGCTTCGACTACGCCGTCCTGAAGGACTACGCCGACCGAATCCAGATCCAGCTGCAACGGGTCAAGGATGTCGGCAAGGTGGAATTGCTGGGGTTGCAGGACGAGAAGATCTGGATCGAACTGTCCAACGTCAAACTCGCCACCTTGGGGCTTCCGTTGCAGGCCGTACAGCAGGCGCTGGAAGCGCAGAACGCAGTGGTCGCTGCGAGCTTCTTCGAAACGCCGAGCGAGCGTGTTCAGCTTCGCGTTACAGGGCGTTTTCAGACTGTCGACGAGATTCGCGACTTCCCGATTCGCGTCGGTGATCGCACGTTTCGCATCAGTGATCTGGCCGATGTGCGCCGGGGTTTCAACGATCCACCCGCGCCGCGCATGCGTTTCATGAGTGAGGATGCGATCGGTCTGGCCGTGGCGATGAAGGACGGTGGCGACATTCTCGTGCTGGGCAAGGCGCTGGAAGGCGAGTTCGCGCGCTTGCAGAACAACCTCCCGGCGGGCATGCAGTTGCGCAAGGTTTCGGATCAACCCGCAGCGGTAAAAACCAGTGTCGGCGAGTTCGTTCAGGTATTGGCCGAAGCGCTGGGCATTGTGCTGCTGGTGAGCTTTTTCTCGCTGGGCGTACGCACCGGCATGGTGGTGGCGCTGGCGATACCGGTGGTGCTCGCGATGACTTTCGCCTGCATGTATTACCTGGGGATCGGCTTGCACAAGATTTCCCTCGGCGCGTTGGTTCTCGCGTTGGGGCTGCTGGTGGACGACGCGATCATCGCCGTGGAGATGATGGCGATCAAAATGGAGCAGGGCTACGACCGGTTGAAGGCGGCGAGTTTCGCCTGGACCAGCACCGCCTTCCCGATGCTGACCGGCACCTTGATTACCGCGGCGGGCTTTCTGCCGATTGCCACGGCGCAGTCGAGCACCGGGGAATACACCCGTTCGATCTTTCAGGTCGTGACCATCGCCTTGCTGGCGTCGTGGGTGGCTGCAGTGGTTTTCGTGCCTTATCTGGGTGAGCGGCTATTGCCGGATCTGGCGAAAATCCACGCTGCGAAACACGGCTCGGGGCCAAACGCGCCGGACCCTTATGGCACACCGTTCTATAAGCGCGTTCGGGCCTTGGTCGGCTGGTGCGTGCGGCGGCGCAAGACCGTCATCGTGCTGACCATCGCGCTTTTCGTGCTGTCGATTTTCAGTTTCCGCTTCGTCCCGCAGCAGTTCTTCCCGGCCTCGGGGCGGCTCGAACTGATGGTCGATCTGAAGCTCGCCGAAGGTGCTTCATTGAGCAACACCACCGAGCAGGTCAAACGGCTTGAGGCGATGATCAAGGACCACGCTGGCGTCGAGAATTACGTGGCGTATGTCGGGACCGGTTCGCCACGTTTCTATCTGCCGCTGGATCAGCAATTGCCGGCCGCAAGCTTCGCGCAGTTCGTGGTCCTGGCCAAAACCATCGAGGACCGCGAAGCGTTACGAACCTGGTTGATTCAGACCCTCGACGAACAATTCCCGATGCTGCGGCCGCGGGTAACACGTCTGGAAAACGGCCCGCCCGTGGGCTATCCGGTGCAGTTCAGAATTACTGGCGAGCACATCGACGAGGTGCGTGCGCTGGCCCGCAAAGTGGCGGCCAAGGTTCGGGAAAACCCCCATGTGGTGAACGTGCATCTGGACTGGGAGGAACCCAGCAAGGTCGTGTATCTCAATGTCGATCAGGACCGTGCGAGGGCCCTTGGTGTGACCACGGCCGATCTGTCGCGCTTCCTGCAAAGCCAGCTCACCGGCTCCAGCGTCAGCCAGTATCGCGAAGACGACGAACTGATTGAAATCCTGCTGCGCGGCACCGAGCAGGAGCGCCATGAACTGGGTGGTCTGGCCAGTCTTTCAATCCCCACGGAAAATGGCAGCAGTGTCGCGTTGTCTCAGGTGGCGACTCTGGAATACGGCTTTGAAGAGGGCATCATCTGGCACCGCAATCGCCTGCCCAACGTGACCATCCGCGCCGATATTTATGGCAAGGAACAACCAGCAACCCTGGTCAACCAAATCCTGCCGACGCTTGAAGCGGTACGCGCTCAATTGCCGGATGGCTACCTGCTTGAAGTCGGCGGTACCGTGGAGGATTCAACCCGAGGCCAGAACTCGGTCAACGCCGGTGTGCCGCTGTTCATCGTCGTGGTGCTGACCTTGCTGATGATCCAGCTGCGCAGTTTCTCACGCACCTTCATGGTGTTTCTGACCGCGCCTCTGGGCCTGATCGGCGTGACTCTGTTCCTGCTTTTATTCGGCCAGCCGTTCGGCTTCGTGGCCATGCTCGGCACCATCGCGCTGTCCGGGATGATCATGCGTAACTCGGTAATTCTGGTCGACCAGATCGAACAGGACATCGCCGCAGGTCTGGACCGCTGGCAGGCCATCATCGAAGCCACCGTGCGACGTTTCCGCCCGATCGTTCTGACTGCACTGGCCGCCGTGCTGGCGATGATCCCGCTGTCGCGCAGCGTGTTCTTCGGCCCGATGGCCGTGGCGATCATGGGCGGCCTCATCGTCGCCACGGCACTGACGTTGCTGTTTTTGCCGGCACTGTACGCGGCGTGGTTCAAGGTGAAGAAAGAGGAGGCGCTGTAGGTTTCGAGCCATATCTCAAAATTGGATAATATTGAGACTTGGCTCGTCTGCTGGTGTATTGGTGTCTCAGTAATCACCAAAACTGAGACAGGCATGATCAAACCACCACCACGGCCCGTGCCGCCATGCGACTTGTTCCGTCAGTCTGCGGATAACCGTTTCTGGCAAGACCCCGCGCGTTATCTGGCGCTGCATACGCCGCTGGATGAGCACGGGCGCTATCTCCCTTACGACCAACTGCGCCACCGCTGGCCACCTGAACTCGATCCGCGCATCTGCTGGAGTCTGGTCAAGTCGGCGCGTTCGGCTCAACAGTCGAAGATTCTGATTTCAGAGGGCCCGACGTTCCGCTGCACCTATCTGCTGACGCCTCTGGCGCAGCGAGCGATTACCTGCGTTGACCGTCACACGACCATGGCCGCCCTGGAGCACATCAGCAGCCACATCGGCGAGAACGCCCATTTTCACTATTTGCTCAATGACCTGATCGAAGACGAAGCCATCAGCAGCAGCCAGTTGGAGGGCGCTGCGACGACGACCAAAGTCGCCAAGGACATGCTCAAGCGCAATCGCCAGCCGCGCACACCTGACGAGCGGATGATCATAGGCAATTTCAGACTGATGCAATTCGCGTGGGAAAAGCGCACGGAGCCACTGAGTGTCGAACTCATTGCTGAACTGCACGCCGTAGGTGTCGGCGGGATTGATGACAGCAAGTACTCCCCCGGCATTTTCCGGCTGAACGATGACGTAGTGGTGCAGGACGGTGACGGCAACACGGTTCATGTACCGCCTCCGGCCGTGGGCCTGAAGGACCGGTTGCAGCGGCTGGCTGACTGGATCAACACGCCGCATCATGACCTGGAGCACGCTGACTATCTTCACCCGCTGATCAAGGCCATCGGTCTGCATTTCGCGGTGGGGTACGAGCACCCGTTTCGAGATGGCAACGGCCGAGTCGCACGTGCGCTTTTCTACTGGCATTTGTTCCGTCATGGCTTCTCTGCCTTTCGCTACATCGCGATAAGCGTTCTGTTGCGTAACGCGCCAATCAAATATGGAAGGTCGTATCTGCACAGTGAGATGGACGAAATGGATCTGACCTACTTCATCGACTATCAGTGTTCAATTGTCCTGAGGGCGGTCAGCGATTTCCTGACCACCTACAAACAGACGGTGTCCGACGCGTTGAGTTTTGATCGTTGGCTAGAACAGTCAACGATGTTCGAGAAGCTTACCGATAAACAGAAAGCCATATTCCAGGTCGCGCTCAACGGCATTGACAAGGAGTTCACTGCGGTCAACGTCAAGGAGAACCTTGAGTGCTCTTACAACACGGCGTCAGCTGCGTTGAATGGTCTGGCGGCGCAGGGTGCCTTTGAAAAAAACAAGGTAGGCCGAGAGTGGGTGTTCACACTGCGCGACCGGCTGACACTTCGTCAGATGTTCCATGAGCAATAGGCGGGGTTGGTTGCCAGTATTGCCTGGCCTCATGGCCTGGCTGCACATCTGACTCCCAGGCCATGGCCCTGAAAAAAAGCCCCGACGCCTAACAGCGCCGGGGTTTTTTCGTTTCAGGTGAACGGCGATGGATTACAGCGCCCCAAACACCTTCTTCGCCAGGCTTGTCGCCGCAGCGGCCGGGTTGGCGCGGATGCTTTCTTCCTGTTTGGCGATCATTTCGAACAGGCCGTCGAGGGCCTTCTCGGTCACGTAACCTTCGACATTGGCATCCTTCGCATCGACTACACCCAGAGTTGCGGCTTGCCCTGCGAACGCATTGTATTTCTGCGCGAGGCCAACCTTGTCGGTGGCCTGTTTGACGATGGGCAGGAACTTGGCGCGGATCTGTTCGCGGCTGGATTTATTCAGGTATTCGGTGGCCGAATCCTTGCCGCCGCTGAGAATGCCCTTGGCGTCCGACACGCTCATCTTCTTCACGGCGTCGACCAGCAACGCCTGCGCCTGAGGCACCGCCGCTTCGGCCGCCTGGTTCATGCTGGTTTCCAACTGGTCGACCTGCGCGCCCATGCCGAACTGCTTCATCTTGCTCGCGACCTTACCGAGTTTGCCCGGCAGCTCGATGCGCACGTCCTTGTTGTTGCTGAAGCCGCCAGGCACGCCCAGTTGCTTGACCGCGATCTGCGCGCCTTGGGTCAGGGCATCTTTGAGGCCTCCCGTGGCGTCCGATTGTGACAAGTCGTTCAGCGACAAGGCGAACGCACTGGCCGACAGCAGCAGGCCAGCACACAAGCCGGTGAACGAGAGAGAGCGAAGCAGCATGGGTAAGCATCCTTATGCAAAAACGGGAAAATCAGGGGCTAGCGCGCCGGGTTCAAACGAATCTTGACTGGGGGTTTTTCTTCCAGCGTCAGGTCTACGGTGTAGCGTTCGGTGCTGATCATCAGCAGTTCGCCATCGACTTCGATTCGCGCACTGACCGAATAGGTGTGGCCCGGCTTGACCTGTTTCTGGTCGTAGGTCAGGTGAAACGGCAGCGGAACCTGGCCTTTGATCGGGCCTTTTTGGCTAGAGAGTGTCTGTGCCGGAGCGTCGGCGAGCGATACGTCCTGGAGGGAAACTTCCAGGACTGCGGTTGGCGGTAGGGCCATGCGTTGCAGGTAAAACACCTCGCCATCGACCGTGCCGGGCGTGTTGTCCGGGGAGTGACCGGCGCAGGCTGCCAGGAAAGTCGCCATCAGGGTCAGCAGGATATGTTTCATCGGGTGGATCTCCTTGTCGCGTCGGTACTCGCTCGCGAGGTCATATGAAGTTCTCCGTAGGAGGGAGCTTGCTTGCGACGGCGGTATACCCGTCAACATAACAGTGCCGGTCATATTGCATCGCCGGCATGCTTCCTCCCACAACATCGAATCAGGCATTCGGGCCTGGTTCTAGGACCTCTTCATTGCGATGCAGTGCGACCTGGCGAATCGATAAACGTATTTCGGCAGGTAAAACCCTTTTGGCGGCACCTTCGGCCAATTCGCCCAGCAGTTCGTGATAACCCAGCTTGCCGTTCTCGTTCTTGCGCAGGACATCCTGATCCAGCAACGTCTGAATGAAGTGGCGGAACAGACTCTTGTCGAAGAATTCCGGGGCATTGAGGCCGTGCAGGATCGACAGGCGCTGAGCCATGATCGTGCACAGGTCCTCCAGTTCTTCGGCCGTCAGCGTGTGCTGACCACTGTTGAGCAGCAGCGAGATCGACATGTAAAAACGCTGCAAGGTCTGGGCAATGGCCCGAGAGAGCACGGTCAGCAACACGAAATGCCGCGAGCTAGGCGCCGGACGCAGGTAGACGTCATTCTCGAAGCGCAGCAGACCCTGCTCGACAAATGCCGCCAGCCACTGATCGATCACCCCATCCAGCTCGTCCAGCGACCAGCGGATGAACAGCTCCGATTGCAGGTACGGGTAAAGCGCGCGGGCATAACGCAGGACCTGCTCGCGGCTCATGCGCGACGAACTCTGGAAGAAACTGGCCAGCAGCGAGGGCAGAGCGAAGATGTGCAGGACGTTGTTGCGGTAGTAGGTCATCAGGACGGCGTTCTGCTCGTCCAGATAGAGAATCTTGCCCAACGCGTCTTTCTGCTCCGACAGCAGGTCCATGCCTTTCACATGCTCGATAAGCGCGCGGCCATCGCCTTCCGGCAAGGTGGTGTGCGGCGAATAGGGAACGCTGCGCAGCAGGGTCAGGTAGAGATCGAGCACGCGGCCCAGGGCCTGATCGTCCAGCGCGTGTCTCTGCGTCGACAGCAAGGCCAGCGCCACCAGATTCACCGGATTGATCGCGGCTGCTTCGTTCAGATGCCGTGCGACACATTCGCCGAGACGGCTGGTGGTCTCGTTCAACCATGCTGGTTTGAACACTGGCCCCAGCTCCTGAGTGCGCCAGTCAGGCTGCTCATGGTCGAGAAAATCCGCCAGTTTGATTGGCTCTCCGAAGTTGACCGAGACCTGGCCGAAGCGCTGCTTGAGCGCGCCGATGACCTTGAAGATGTCGAAGATCGATTCTTTCTTCTTCGCCGCACCGCGCAGTTCGCCCAGATAGGTACGACCTTCCAGCACCCGCTCATAACCGATGTACACCGGCACGAAAACGATGGGCGTGCGGGAGTTGCGCAGGAAGCTGCGCAGCGTGATGGCGAGCATGCCGGTCTTGGGTTGCAGCATGCGGCCGGTGCGCGAGCGGCCGCCTTCGACGAAATACTCCACCGGAAAACCCTTGGTGAACAGGGTATGCAGGTATTCGTTGAACACGGCGGTGTACAGCGGGTTGCCCTTGAAGGTGCGACGCATGAAAAACGCCCCGCCACGACGCAGCAGGCTGCCGATCACCGGCATGTTGAGGTTGATGCCCGCGGCAATGTGCGGCGGCGTCAGGCCGTTGCGGAACAGCAGGTAGGACAGCAGCAGATAGTCGATGTGGCTGCGATGGCACGGCACATAGATGATTTCGTTGCCTTGGGCGACGTTCTGCACGCCTTCCAGATGACTGACCTTGATGCCGTCGTAGATCTTGTTCCAGAACCAGCTCAACACCACTTCCAGAAAACGGATCGCGGTGTAGGTGTAATCCGAGGCGATTTCGTTGCCGTAATGCAGGGCTTTTTCCCGCGCCTTGGCTTCGGGGATTTTCTCCCGGGCGGCTTCGTCGAGAATCGCCTGTTTCACCAGCGGATCGGCGACCAGGCCCTTGACCAGATTACGACGGTGAGACAGGTCAGGCCCGATGGTCGCGGTTTTCAGATTGCGGAAATGCACACGAAGCAGGCGTTGGGCCATGCGTACCGTGCGCTCGTAGCCTTTGTTCTCATCGACCAGTTCACGCAAATGCACAGGGGCGGAGAACTGCACGCGGGTCTTGCGGCCAAGAATCAGGATGGTGACGAAGCGGCGCAGACGGCCGGTGACTGCCCAACTGTCGGCGAACAGCAGCTTCCAGGGGCTGTCTTCCTTGTCGGGCGACTGACCCCAGAACACGCTGACCGGGATGATCTGCGCGTCTTCGGCGGCGTTGTGGCTGACTGCGCTGACCAGCCGTTCAAGCGTTGGCGGCGCGCCGCGTTTGTCTTGACGGCCAAGCCAGTCCGGCTCCGGGGTCAGGTAAAAGAACGCGGCAGGCTCGGTCAGGTTGCCGACCGCCACGGGCAGCACCGGGCGTGGCAGGCCAGCCTTGCGGCATTCGGTATCGAGTACGGCGAGATCGCTCAGAGAGGGATTCTGCAGCGCATAGAACACCGGGCGGCTGCGATCCAGATTAAGGGTGAACGACGACTGATTGATCGTCTCCGAGCGCACCCACAGGTAGAGGAGGCGCCGCAGGGTGCCGAACACGAGACGGCGAAACGGGGAACGGGTCATACGAATTCTGCGCTAGGGGGCCAACGCCCACGAAGCGGCCAGTTTGCCGGATATGGCGGGGATGGGCAAAGCGGGGAGGGGGTAGCTTTGATGAGCGCGACCTATTTGCTATAGCAGTCCGGCTTGCCGGCGGTGACTTTTTCAAGTTCGCAACCGCCGGCAAGCCGGACTGCTACCGATCAATGCGTGTTGCCCGATTTACGAAGTCCGCCAGGTGATCTCTTCCTCACCGTCGGTGCTGATGCGAATCCAGCGATCGGCATCCTCTTCGCTTTCTTCCTCGACCCAGGTCCCCGGTGCGCAGCGCACTTCAACGTTCATGGCGGCAAACGCTGCGCGGGCGCAGGCGATGTCGTCTTCCCACGGTGTCTGGTCGCTGTCCAGGCACAGGCTGTTCCACTTGCCCACGGCTTTGGGAATCCAGGTGACCGGAATGTTCCCGGCGGTGCACTTCCAGGTCTGGCCTTTCTGGACCCACTCGCTGCACGGGCCGACGTCCGCGGTCAGCCAGGCGGTGATGGCCTTGTGGTCGACGTCAGCGTCTTTCAGGTAAATCTCGATATCGGGTTGGCGCATGGATGCCTCGTGATTGTTCTGGAAAATCCATTCGCGGATTCAGTCGTTGTAAGTCTGAGCGGTCACTGCAGAACGAAATAATCGTAGCGCATCGACACCGTGGTCTCGAACGGCTCGGCCTGATCGATGACACCGGCCCGACGCTCTGCACTCGCGCGCCAGCCGTGGGGCGTCATGGCCAACAGGTTGGCGCGAGCCTGGCCCTCCACCAGCGTCAGCTTGAACTGCAGGGTTTCGCTGTGTTGCAGGCTCATGCCTTTGGGCACCAGCGCCAGGTGCTTGTCATCCGCGTAGTCACGGACTTCGTCGTACAGACGCTGACGCAGTTCCATCAGGTGCTCGCTGGTCGGTCCGACCCGCATCAGGCCGCCACCGGGGGACAGCAAACGCTTGGCTTCGGCCCAGTCCAGCGGGCTGAACACGCTGGCGATGAACTGAATACTGGCATCCGGCAACGGCACACGGGCCATGCTGGCGATCAACCAGCTCAGGTCTGGATTACGCTTGCAGGCGCGTTTGACCGCTTCCCGCGAGATATCCAACGCATAGCCATCCGCACCGGGCAGGGCATCGGCAATCTGCGCGGTGTAGTACCCCTCGCCACAACCGATGTCCAGCCAGTGCGCAGGATTGCGTTCGGCCGCAAGTTCGGCCAGACGTTTCGCCACCGGAGCGTAATGCCCGGCATTGAGAAAGTCGCGGCGTGCCTCGACCATCGCCTGATTGTCGCCAGGGTCACGGCTGTTCTTGTGCTGCACCGGCAGCAGGTTCAAGTAGCCCTGACGAGCGCGGTCGAAGCGGTGGCCCACCGGACACACCACGCCGTTGTCCGCTGCGTCGAGCGGGCCTGAACAGATTGGGCAGGTCAGCATCAGGCGAGCAACTTGACCAGGGTCTGGTAGTAGATCTCGGTCAGCACGTCGAGATCGCTGGCCAGGATGCGTTCGTTGACCTGATGGATCGTGGCGTTCACCGGGCCCAACTCGACCACTTGCGTACCCAGGGTCGCGATGAAACGGCCATCCGACGTACCGCCGCTGGTAGAGGCCTTGGTTTCACGGCCGGTGACAGTCCTGATGCTGGCCGACACCGCGTCCAGCAATGCGCCGGGCTCGGTGAGGAACGGCAGGCCCGACAGCGCCCATTCGACGTGCCAGTCCAGATCGTGCTTGTCGAGGATATCGGCGACGCGCTTCTGCAGGCCTTCCACCGTGGATTCGGTAGAGAAGCGAAAGTTGAACACCGCCGTCAGGTCACCCGGAATCACGTTGGTGGCGCCGGTGCCGGAGTTCAGGTTGGAAATCTGGAAGCTGGTGGGCGGGAAGAACGCATTGCCTTCGTCCCAATGCTCGGCGGCCAGTTCGGCCAGCGCTGGGGAGGCCAGGTGAATCGGGTTCTTCGCCAGATGCGGGTAAGCGACATGGCCCTGGACACCCTTGACGGTCAGGGTGGCGCCGAGAGAGCCACGGCGCCCGTTCTTGACCACGTCACCGACCAGGGTAGTGCTCGACGGTTCGCCGACGATGCACCAGTCCAGACGCTCTTTGCGGGCGGCCAGGCGCTCGACCACTGCCTTGGTGCCGTGATGCGCCGGGCCTTCTTCATCGCTGGTGATCAGGTAGGCGACCTTGCCCTTGTGGTTCGGGTGGTCGGCGACGAAACGCTCGGTGGCGATGATCATCGACGCCAGGCTGCCTTTCATGTCGGCAGCGCCACGGCCGCAGAGCATGCCGTGCTCATCGATCAGCGCGTTGAACGGATCGTTCTGCCAGGCCTTCACCGGACCGGTCGGGACCACGTCGGTGTGGCCGGCGAAACACAGCACAGGACCGTCATCGGTGCCGTGGGTGGCCCAGAAGTTATCCACATCCTCGATGCGCATCGGCTCCAGCGTGAAACCGGCATCGCCCAGGCGTTTCATCATCACGGCCTGACAGTCGGCATCGAGCGGTGTGACCGATGGGCGACGGATCAGGTCGCAGGCGAGTTGCAAAGTGGGTGAAAGGTCGGCTGGGGCTGTCATGAAAGGTCCGTAGGTTGTGTCTGCGTGACCGTGGCGGGCCTGAACGGGATGGTAATCCTGTGGGGGGAGCTTGCTCGCGAAGAATGCCTGCCAGGCGCCGAATCGACATCCACAGTACCGGCCTCTTCGCGAGCAAGCTCTCTCCCACAAGGATTGCGTTCCAGATCGGGCTGCGCGCCAGGTTCTCGCAATGCAAAAAAGGGGGTTATCTTAAAGCAAAACGGCGACCCGAAGGCCGCCGTTTAGTACAGCGCACAATTGTTTCAGGCCGTGGCGGGCTCGGTCGACGCCTTGGGTTTGGGCAGCGACGACAGAAACGCCATGATCAGCGCGGCCAGATACGGCAGTGATTGCACCAGCAGCATGGTCACCCAGAAGCGCATGTCATTGCTCGGCAAGCCTTGTACCAGGCAGATCCCCAGCGCGGCACCCCACAACAGCAGCATGATGAACAGCTCTTCGCGGACTTCCGAGATGGCCACCAGCAGGCCATGGCTGTCGGCATTTTTTGGGGTCCGGAAGAATGGCATGTTGCGAGTGAAAAGGCCGGACATGACAGCTCTGGCAATGGTGTGGTAGAGCGCCAGGCCTGCAACCACGGCCGCCATGGCATCACGGAGATCCAAGCCGACTAGCCGCTGATACAGATGCAAAGTCTTGCTGATCTTCACTAGGTATATCGTGATGAGCGACAACGGCAGAACGACCGGTGGCGCATGTAGCTGCAGGTCGGGCAGCAGCATCAGCAGCGTCCACAGCAGAGAGAAGAGCGTGAACAGAAACGCGATACCTTCGTTTATCCAGGGCAACCAACCCGCAATGAAGTAATAGCGTTGCGCTCCATTGAGCGAATCGCATGTGCCGCGAAACAAAGATTTGCGGTGGCGCTTGAGGATCTGGACCGCCCCATAGGCCCACCGTGATCGCTGTTTCTTGAAGTCGATGAAAGTGTCCGGCGTCAGGCCTCTGCCGCAGCTCTGAAGAGAGTAAGCGGTGAGATGGCCTTTTTGCAGAATCCGCAGGCCCAGTTCGGCGTCTTCGCAAATGCACCAGTTGGCCCATCCCAGTCTTCGAGTACACCGCGCCTGACCAGTGTCATGGTGCCGTGTTGAATAATCGCATTGTGGTCATTGCGAATGACCATACCAATACTGAAAAAGCCCTTGTATTCAGCAAAGCAGCTCCGTTTGAATAAGCTGTGCTTACCGTCACTGTAATCTTGAGGGCATTGCACCAGCGCGATTGCAGGGTTGCTGAAGTGCGGCACCATCATTTTCAGCCAATGGCGACTGACGCAGTAGTCAGAGTCCACCACCCCAATGACCTGTGCATTGGCTGCCGTTTTTACTAACGCATAGTTCAGGGCGCCCGCCTTGAAACCATCCAGGCTGTCGAGGTGGAAGAAACGGAACTGCGGGCCAAGTCGTTGGCAATGCTGTTGGACAGGCGTCCAGATAGCGGGGTCGTGCGTGTTGTTATCAACGACGATAACCTCGAAATCGGGGTAGTCCATTGCTGCAAGAGCATTGAGGGTACTGATGACCATGTCGGGTGGTTCGTTGCAGCATGGCAGGTGAATCGACACTGTGGGGCGGATGGCATCGCGAGCCAGTACAGGCAGGAACATCCGCCGGGAACGGGATGTCCAGGCCGCTTCCAGCCACTCATGGATCTCGGTGAAAAGCCCCGCTGTCAGGTTCAGGAGTACGAGCGATGAGGCACCGATCATTACAGCGGTGGAGTACTCACTACTCGAGATCATACTGATGGCGAGTACCAAGGCGATCCAGGTGCACGCGAGCAGTGGCAGGATGAGTCTGGATCTGTGTTGCAGCGCAGACCCGTCAATCAGATCATGGGCGAAAGAGTGACTGGACAAATTTTCCAGTAGTGATGTGTCGAATGAGAACTTCGGACGGCGCGCTGCGTCCATGATGCCCCACTGCGCGCCGACAGCGCCTTCTTCGGTTTTCCACGGCTGGTCGAATGCCTCAATGATGTAGAAACGGCAATGACGCTGTTTCATCAAATGGATGCTGTGGAGCAGGTAATGCCTTTGTTGTCGGGTGGTCGATTGGATGGTGTTACTGCGGCGTCCGCCACTGGGCCATCCCATTTCCGATACCACGATAAGCATGTCCGGAAACAACTCGTTCAGCACAGTAAGCCGAGCCAACAAGACTTCCTGAACGTGCCGCTGAGGGACAGGCTCCCAGAAGGGCAGGATATGTACCGCGATCAGATCGACATGCGCTGCAAGATCCGGATCGCTTTGCCATATGTGCCATTGTTCTGAGCATGAAACCGGTAGTGCAGTCGCCGCTCGGACTCTAGTGAGATAGTGTTTGAGCTGATCGATGGATACGTCATGGCGGAACAGGGTCTCGTTGCCAACCAGGATCGCACTGACGTTGTCATGCTCATTGGCAATGGCAATCGCGCGTTGTATCTCCACTTCATTTTTTTCTTCATCAGGCCCAATCCAGATGCCTAGCACTACGTCAAGACCGAACTGGGCAGCCAGTCCGGGGATGAGTCCCAGCGTGCGATGCACTGAATAGGTTCTGATGCTGTCGGTGTACTGGCTGATCAGAGCCAGATCTTCGCTGATTTGCCTGGCAGAAGGATAGTTGCGTGACGCAGGGGACTGGCCTTCGCGGAACGGGCTATAACAAAGACCTGAAAGTTTTTTTGGCAGTGGGGCGAATGTCTGGTTCTGCAGGTGGCGCAGCTTCATGACTGGACTCCATGTCGGTAGGAACAACTGCCTTTTCATGGCGAAGTTCGATTACTGAAGCCTAGCGACATGGGCCTGCGGTCGTGGAGGGTTCGCCATATTTGTTCGAAGCCAAAAGGCGCACTGTTATCGCGAATGAATGAGTGACACCCTCACCGGCACGGCATGCCGGTGAGGGTGTGGCGGGTCAGGCGGTAGCTTCCTGTTCAGCCAGATTCGGCTTGGGCAGCGACGACAGAAACGCCATGATCAGCGCGGCCAGATACGGCAGCGACTGCACCAGCAGCATGGTCACCCAGAAGCGCATGTCATTGCTCGGCAAGCCTTGTACCAGGCAGATCCCCAGCGCGGCGCCCCACAGCAGCAGCATGATGAACAGCTCTTCGCGAGCCTCGGAAATCGCCACCAGCAGGCCATGGCTGTCGGCGTTTTTAGGTGTGCGGAAGAACGGGATGCTGCTGGTGAAAAAACCGTACAGCACAGCTTTAGCGATGGTGTGCGACAGCGCCAGTCCCGCCAGTGCGGCATAAAACGCGTCCTTGAGGTTCACGCCTACAGCGCGGCGGTAAAGGAAGATGATCTTGCCCACTTTGAAGAAGAACAGCGCAAGCGGCGGGATCGCGAAGATCAGCAGCGGCGGATCGACCCGGTTGGGCACGATGATCATCGCCGACGACCAGAGCAAGGCGCCGAAGGTGAAGAAGATGTTCATGCCGTCGGCCACCCACGGCAACCAGCCCGCGAGGAAGTGGTAACGCTGGCCGCGGGTCAGTTCGGTGTCCTTGCCGCGCAACAGGCTGGCGGCATGCCGCTTGATAATTTGAATCGCACCATAGGCCCAGCGGAAACGCTGCTTTTTGAAGTCGATGAACGTATCGGGCATCAAGCCCTTGCCGAAGCTGTTATGGGCGTAGGCGGCGGAATAGCCTTTCTCGAACACCCGCAGACCCAGCTCGGCGTCCTCACAGATGCACCAGTCGGCCCAGCCGAGTTCCTCCAGAACCGAGCGGCGGGTCATGGTCATGGTGCCGTGCTGAATGATCGCGTCGCGGTCGTTGCGGGTGACCATACCGATGTGGAAGAAGCCTTTGTATTCGGAGTAGCAGAGCTTCTTGAACGCGCTTTCCTGTTGGTCGCGATAGTCCTGCGGCGATTGCACCACTGCGATTTTCGGGTCGGCGAAGTGCGGGACCATGTGCTTGAGCCAGTTGCGGTCTACGCAGTAATCCGAGTCGATCACCGCAATGACCTCGGCGTCCGGCGCAGTGTGCGGAATCAGATAATTCAGCGCGCCACCCTTGAAGCCCGCCAATGGCGCGACGTGGAAGAACTTGAAGCGTTCGCCGAGCGTTTCACAGTGGGCCTTGACCGGTTCCCACACGGCCGGGTCCTTGGTGTTGTTGTCGATCAGCAACACTTCGAAGTCCGGGTAATCCAGTGCGGCCAGCGCGTTGAGGGTCTGTTTGACCATCTCCGGTGGCTCGTTGTAGCAGGGCACATGCACCGAGACTTTCGGTCGGTAGGCAGTGTCTGCTTCAACCGGCAGGAATTCACGACGCCGCTTGTGAGTCCAGACCGCTTCGGCGAGTTCATGGGCCTCAGTCAGCAGTACGATAAATACCCCGAAGGCACCCAATGCCAGCAAAAATCCTACGAGCAGGCTGAACCAGGTGCTGTATTGCTGGCTGTAGTCGTAGCCGATCCACACCAGCACCGAACCGCAAAGAAACGCGATGAAGGTCAGAAAGGTACGCCCACGTTGACGCAGGGCCGAGCCGTCGATCAGCAGCAGGGCAAGGGCGAGCATCGCCAATACCGCAGAGCCAATGGCCAGCACGCGCCATTGCGGAATCGCGACAACGGGCCCTTCGAAATTGAATTTCTGCTGCCGGGCGGCGTTGAACACGCCCCAATACGCGCCCACTGAGCCTTCGTCACTGGCCTTCCACGGCTGGTCGAAGGCCTCGATCACAAAATAGTTGAAGCCCTGGCGATTAAGCTTGTTGACCAGCGTGCGCAGGTAGATCGCCTGATCCGCCTGGGTCGCATCGGCACCACCGCGCATGTGGCCGTTGCTCGGCCAGCCTACCTCCGACAACAGCAGCGGCTTTTTCGGGAACATGCGTTTCAGTTCCCGCGCTCGGTCGAAGACGAACTGCCCGGCCTTGTCCATCGGGATGTGTTCCCAGTAGGGCAGGATGTGCGCGGCAATTAGGTCGACGTGTTTGCCCAGTTCGGGGTATTTCTCCCAAATGTGCCATTGCTCGGAAGTGGTCACCGGCACTTTCACCGCGGCGCGGACGCGATCAAGAATGGCGATCAAATCCTTGGGTTTGATCTCTTCACGAAACAGCGCCTCGTTACCCACTACGACGCGAACCACGCTGCGCGTTGTGTTTGCCAACTCGATGGCGGTGTTGATTTCCCGCTCGTTACGCTCAAGGTCCGGGCTGATCCAGATGCCGAGCGTGACGCGCAAGCCGAATTCCTCGGCCAGTTTGGGGATGTCTTTGAGGCTGCCATCCACCGAGTAGATGCGGATGTTGTCAGTTTCCTTGCTCATCAGCTCCAGGTCCTGACGCATTTCGTCGTCGGACGGGTACTGGTCCTTCTGTGGGTTTTGGCCCAGGCGGAAAGGGGAGTAGGAAAATCCAGAGATTTGTTCGGGCCAGTTGGGAGTGGTGACTGGACGGTTGATCAGCGCCCAGAAGCCGGTGAACAGCGCGGCAATTGCCACGACGACAACCAGGTTGAGTCCAAATTTACGCGATGGCATAGGTACTTCAGGTTCCAAGCGGGGAACGGGGAGAAGCTGACAGACGTCAGCCAGCACGAGCTTTGGCAACCTACAAAGATTGAAGTTCTATTCCGAAAAAAATGTAGTCCGTTTCGCCGTAATCCGTGAGCAAGGACCTCTGTAAGATTTTACCGTCGGCAAGCCGGAGTACTACGGGGCGTGCGCATGTGAACATCGGGTCGCCGGGATTTCTGACCAAACACCTGCAACCAACTGCTGTCCCAAACTCAGGCACGGCCTATAATGCGCGCCGGTTTTTTGGGGTAATGGTCATGAGCACAGAAGATCCGCGGTTTGCTGGCGTCGCCCGGCTGTATGGCATCGAAGGCCTGCAGCGGCTGCGCGCGGCCCATGTGGCGGTGGTCGGTATCGGCGGCGTGGGTTCTTGGGCGGCGGAGGCCATGGCCCGTTGCGGCGTGGGCGAAATTTCGCTGTTCGATCTGGATGACGTCTGCGTCAGCAACAGCAATCGTCAGTTGCATGCGCTGACCAGCACCGTCGGTCGCTCGAAGGTCGACGTCATGGCTGATCGTCTGCGGGAGATCAACCCGGATTGCGTGGTCCATGCCGTCGCCGATTTCGTCACCCGCGAAACCATGGCCGAATACATCACCCCTGACATCGACTGTGTGCTCGACTGCATCGACAGCGTAAACGCCAAAGCGGCGCTGATCGCCTGGTGCAAGCGCCGCAAAATCCAGATCATCACCACCGGCGGAGCGGGAGGGCAGATCGACCCGACGCTGATTCAGGTCTGTGATCTCAACCGTACATACAACGACCCGCTGGCCTCAAAAGTACGTTCGACCTTGCGCCGCGATTACGGATTCTCCCGCACCGTTACCCGTCACTACAGCGTGCCGTGTGTGTTCTCCACCGAGCAACTGCGCTACCCGAAACCGGACGGAAGCATCTGCCTGCAGAAAAGCTTCGTGGGTGATGGCGTGAAACTCGACTGTGCCGGCGGGTTTGGCGCGGTGATGATGGTGACTGCGACATTCGGCATGGTCGCTGCCACCAAGGCGGTGGACAAGATCGTTGCCGGCATGCGTCGCCCTTCGGACAAGGCCAAGGCCAAAGAGCCCGTGCAACCCTGATTCGGTGTTGCTGACTCTGTATCAGTCCAGCTTGCCGGCGAGGATTATTCAGGATTCCTGCCGCCGGTCAGCAAGACTGCTACATGGAATTCAGCTGTCTGCCATACCGCGCATCTTCTGCAGCACGGCATTCAGCCCGTTGCTGCGCGAAGGCGAGAGCTGGCGACTCAATCCCAGTTGATTGAACCAATCCGGCAGGTCGACCTGTTGTAGCTCCTGGGTCGACAAACCGTTGACCCGTGCCAGCAGCAGCGCCACCAGGCCACGGATCAAGCGAGCATCACTGGCCGCTCGAAACTGCCAGCGCCCTTCCTCCAGATTGCCCAGCAACCAGACCTTGCTTTCGCAGCCGTCCACCAAATGTTCGTCGACCTTTTCGTCGTCGGCCACCGATGGCAGGCGCTCGCCCCACTGCATCAGCAGGCGGGCCCGTTGTTCCCAGCCAAGCGAGGCATCGAACGTGTCCAAGGCGGTTTGTGCGTCGCTTGGCAGGCTCATCGCAGCAACTCCAATGCCTGATCCAGCGCGTTGAAAAAACGCTGCAAATCCTCGGAATCGTTGTAGAGGCCTAGCGATACGCGAATGGCGCCAGACAAGCCCAGGCTGCTGATCAGTGGAATCGCACAGTGATGGCCTGCGCGAACGGCGATCCCCTGTTCGGTCAGCAGGTGCGCAAGGTCCGCGTTATGCACGCCCTCGACGACGAAACTCGCCAGGGCTACCTGCGGCCTGCCGACCAGTTGCACGCCTTCGCGCAGCATCAGCCCGGCACACAGCAATTCGTGCAAGCGGGCTTCGTGTTCAGCAGCCGCGACCTGATTGACATCGTTCAGGTAGTCGAGCGTCGCGCCCAGGCCGATCACCCCTGAAACTGGCGGCGTACCGGCTTCGAAACCCAAGGGGGCCGGGCGAAACGTTGCCTCGTGATAGCCAGCCTGAAGCACCATCTCGCCGCCGAACTGCCAATGCCGCAGTTGTGCGAGCGCCTGATGGCGGCCGAACACCACGCCGACGCCATCGGGGCCGTACAGCTTGTGGCTGGAGAACACGTAAAAGTCACAACCCAGCGCCTGCACGTCGTGACGGCCGTGGACCACACCCTGGGCGCCATCAATGACGGTCAATGCGCCCTGAGCTTTTGCCAGCGCGACCAGTTGACCCACCGGCTGCCAGGTGCCGAGTACGTTGGACAGCTGGCTGACCGCTAGTAGGCGCGTGCGGGCGGTGATCAAGTGGGCCGCGGCGTCAACGTCGATAACGCCGTCCGGGGTCAGCGCAAGTACAACCAGTTTGAGGTAGCGACGGGCTGCCAGTTGCTGCCATGGCAACAGATTGGCGTGATGTTCCAGTGCGCTGATGACAATCTCGTCGCCCGGCTGGAACAGATGTTCAAGCCCGTACGCCAACAGGTTGAACGCCGAAGTCGCGCCGTGTGTGAACACGACCTGTCCGCACGAGTCCGCGTGGAGCCATTCGGCCACTTTATGGCGGGTGTCTTCGAATGCCTGCGTGGCCATGGCGCCGGGCAGGTGCTGGGCACGATGCACATTGGCGGCGCCATTGGCGTAGTAATGCGCCAGAGCGTCGATCAGGGCTTGAGGTTTTTGTGCGGTGGCGGCGCTGTCCAGATAGATCTGGCCTTGCCGTTCAAGGGCGTCGAGGGCAGGGAAGTCAGCGCGCCAGGGAGAAATGAGGGACATACGTCAGGGCTCTGTGAAGAGGGTTCGAGCCCCATGAGAGGGGCCCGAATCCTTACGCGGCATCGATCAATTGTGAGCGTGCAGCGCTTCGTTCAGCTCGATGGCCGACTTGTGGGATTTGCACTCCACTGCGCCGGTCTGCGAGTTGCGACGGAACAGCAGGTCTGGCTGGCCCGCCAGATCGCGGGCCTTGAGGACCTTGACCAGTTCGTTCTTGTCATCCAGCAGTGCGACCTTGGTGCCTGCGGTGATGTACAGGCCGGCTTCGACAGTATTGCGGTCGCCCAGCGGAAAGCCGATACCGGCGTTCGCGCCGATCAGGCAGCCTTCGCCGACGCTGATCACGATGTTGCCGCCGCCCGACAGGGTGCCCATGGTCGAGCAGCCGCCGCCCAGGTCAGAACCCTTGCCGACGAATACGCCCGCCGATACACGGCCTTCGATCATGCCCGGGCCTTCGGTGCCGCCGTTGAAGTTGACGAAACCTTCGTGCATCACGGTGGTGCCTTCGCCGATGTAAGCGCCCAGACGTACGCGAGAGGTATCGGCAATACGCACGCCAGCCGGTACCACGTAGTCGGTCATTTTCGGGAATTTGTCGACCGAGAAGACTTCCAGCAGCTCGCCTTTGAGGCGCGCTTCCAGTTGACGCTGGGCCAGTTCGCCCAGGTCGATCGCGCCCTGGCTGGTCCACGCCACGTTCGGCAGCAGCGGGAACACACCCGCCAGGCTCAGGCCGTGCGGCTTGACCAGACGATGGGACAGCAGGTGCAGCTTGAGGTAGGCCTCAGGCGTAGAGGTCAATGCAGCGTCTTCGGCCAACACAGTGGCGACCAGAGGCTTGTGGCTCTCGGCCAGACGGGTCAGCAGGGCGGCTTGTGCAGCGTCGACCGACTTCAACGCTTCTGCCAGTTTCGAGGCCAGATCGGTATTGAAGGCGATGGCCTGATTGCCCTCGGTATAACCCAGGATCGGCGCGACGGCGGCGACGATTTCAGCGCAGGGGTTGAGCAATGGCAGGGCGTAGAAAACTTCCAGCCAGGTGCCTTGACGGTTTTGAGTGCCGACGCCGAAGGCCAGGCTGAACAGGGAAGTGGACATGCTAATACCTCTTTAACTTTAAATGGCTATCTCAATCAGGCGATAGCCGCTGCGTACAGTTCGGGTTTGAAGCCAATCAGGGTTTTGCCGCCAAGATCCAGCACGGGGCGCTTGATCATCGACGGTTGGGCGAGCATCAGTTCGATTGCCTTGTCCTGGTCGAGGTCGGCTTTCTGCGCCTCGTCCAGCTTGCGAAAGGTCGTGCCGGCGCGATTCAACACTGTCTGCCAGCCGTGCTCGTTGCACCACTGGGTCAGGTGTTCGCGGTCGATGCCCTGGGTTTTATAGTCGTGGAAATCGTAGCTCGCCGGTTTTTCATCGAGCCAGGTGCGAGCCTTTTTCATGGTGTCGCACGCCTTGATCCCGTACAGGTGCAACTTTTTATCTGCCATGAGCTTGCCCCCTTTTGGAGATGCTTGGAAAAACGGTGACGGATTATGCCACGTACAAACTGCTAGGGCGCGGCCTGCCGATGCTTTGTCAGTCTTTGCAGGTGTTTCGCGTCGGGTAAGACCTATGTATTACCACGAGGCGATAGCTTAAACCGCTAATATGGCACTTCGACGCTGCGCCCGGGTCTGCTCCAGGTGTCAGTCACACGTCGCTCGCTCGGGGAAATACGCAATGCAGACAGCCTATACCGTCCTTATCTTGTTGACGCTGGTAGGTGTCTCGCGTTTGCTGGCCCGGCTGATCCCGTTACCGCTGCCCCTGGTACAGATCGCCGCTGGCGCCTTGCTTGCATGGCCAACTCTGGGGCTTCATGTGGCGCTGGACCCCGAGCTGTTTCTCTTCCTGTTTTTGCCTCCTTTGCTGTTCTCCGATGGCTGGCGCATGCCCAAGCGCGACCTCTGGCGTTATCGCGGGCCGATCCTGACCATGGCAGTGGGGCTGGTGATCTTCACGGTCATCGGCGCGGGTTATTTCATCCACTGGTTGCTGCCCTCCATCCCTTTGCCCGTAGCCTTCGCGCTCGCGGCAGTTCTTTCTCCTACGGACGCCGTGGCGGTTTCAGCTATCGCGCAAGACCGCCTGCCTGCGCCGATCATGCGCATGCTTCAGGGCGAAGCTTTGATGAACGACGCTTCCGGTCTGGTGACCTTCAAATTTGCCCTGGCGGCTGCGATTACCGGTGTGTTCTCGCTGACGGACGCCAGCCTGACGTTTGTTCTGGTCGCTTGTGGCGGCTTGGCTGTGGGCGTTGTCCTGAGCTGGTTGGTAGGCCGCTTTCGCAGCTGGATGATCACTCGCGGCTGGGACGACCCGGCGACGCATGTGGTGTTCATGCTGCTCCTGCCGTTTGCGGCCTACGTTCTGGCGGAACGGCTGGAAGTTTCGGGCATTCTTTCGGCGGTGGCGGCGGGGATGATGCAGAGTTGGGTGGATCTGCTGCCGCGCCAGACCAGTACTCGATTGCTCAATCGAAGTGTCTGGACGCTGCTGGAATTCGCCTTCAACGGGCTGATCTTTCTCCTGCTGGGTTTGCAACTCCCCGACATCATTACCGCTGTCACTCATCATGAAGTCACGCTTTGGCCGACGTTGCTCTGGCGTTGCCTCGATGTGCTGGCAATTTTCGTCGTGTTGGCGGTGCTGCGTTATGTCTGGGTGCGCAGCGTCTGGCGTTTGATGGTGCAGGTGCGACGCTGGCGCGGTCGGGGTGATGGCTCGCTTGAGTTGTCGGCGCGTTCCTCGCTGCTGCTGACCGTAGGGGGCGTGCGCGGAGCGGTCACGCTGGCAGGTACCTTGTCGGTGCCGATGTTGATTGCCGCAGGGGTCGAATTTCCCGAACGCGATCTTCTGATCTTCATTGCTGCCGGTGTGATTTTGCTGTCGCTGGTGTCGGCGAGCGTCTGCCTGCCGCTGTTGTTGCGCGGGCTGGTCAGCGAGCCAGACCTGCGCCTGAAACGCGAAGTCCGGGATGCCTGGAAACGTACGGCTCAGGCAGCGATCCAGACGCTGGAGAACGAGCAAATACCAGGCGCGACGGGCGAGGCCGATGCAGCCCAGGCAGTCCTCGCCACCGAAGTGAAGTCGCGGATCATGTCCGAGTACCGCCACCGCCTGGAGATCTTCAACGATACCGCCGAAGCCCAGGCGCTGGCGTTTCAGATGGATCAACTGGAGAAGCGCATGCGCATCAACGCCCTTCGTGCCCAGCGGCTTGAGCTGTACAGCCTACATCGTCACCGCCTGATCGGCGATGACGTGCTGAGAATCGTGTTGGCAGAGCTGGATCTCAACGAGGCCAATCTGGGCGTGGTGAAGTAAGAGCGTTCAGTGCTTCAGCTTCGAGATGGGCTCGGCAGTACGTTTGGGTATAGCAGGCGGATCATTTCTTTATCCCCTTCGCTTATTTCCGTATTTTTGCCGATCTTCCAGTCGCCAATTGTCAGTTCGTTCGGAAAATCGTAATGCATGACGGACTCTCTGTCATAACGGTTTCCCGCGTATCCCTCATAAGGCATTTTAGCCAGCACGGACTCATATATCATTTCTTCGATATATTGATCGATTTCTTCTTCGGTAAGATTGTCTTTTCTAAGTTCGTCGCGAAAGCCTGCAAATTTCGGCCTGTAGTGATCGTAGACCTTTGGCTCGTCCCATGGGATGTTAGCTAGGGGGTGTTGGTGCTCATGCTCCAGACCTAGAGCGTGACCAAACTCATGTCTGACAGCTCGCAGAAAGTCTTCGTGTTCAAGTGCAACTCCAATGTTCAGCGTCGCGTTGGTGGGCTCAATCTCTAAAGCATCCGTTCCTAGGGCAGACCAGCCCTTTCCTAGGTTGTCGATTACTGTGCTTATTCGGATATGTCCTGGGTCGTTCGCGAAATCGACGATGACAAGCCGCAAATTGATGTAGGGCTGCCAATCCATAATCCCGTCAATGATTCCCTGCTTGAGTTGTGGATCGATGTCCTCCTCAATGAAAGCGATTTTCAAAGTCTGACCTTGCCTCCAGAGAGCCGAGGTATCCACCAGGCTGCGCTTTTTGCGCGTCGGGTCATTCGACCGCTTTTTTCCAAGTCCGATATTGCAGAAGAAATCGTCCATGATTGTTTTCCTGTCTGTGAACCGGGCAAGGAATATGCCCTATGAGGCTTCATGCTAAGTGGGGCGCTTCGATCATGTGCACTAGATATCTACTGCACTCGCATGGTGACGTTGTGCAATGTGAAGGTCATAGCTTTCCGGGAATGACCTGGCTGCGCAAGAAAACCGGGCGGCGCAGTTGCTCGATCAACCAAACGGCTTGCGCGAGTTCGGACGGTCGCCATAGATCGTGCCCATGAACTCCTTGTCCTTGGTGCTAAGAGTTTTCCCTGTGTTGTCTATCTTGAAGTCGCCGACAGTGAGCTTCTGAGGCACGTTGTAGTGCATGACCGAGTCCGGGTCGTACTCGGAATATGAGTAATCCGCAGCCTCATAACGGTTGAGAATGTTCTGGCGCACAAACGCCTCGCTTTGGCCGCCTGCCGCATACTCCTTGATTACCTTCTGTTCGTTCCACGGAATGTTCGCATGCGGATGTTGGTGCTCGTGCTCAGCGCCAAGGGCATGACCAAACTCATGCAGCACGATGCGTTCGAAGTCGGGTGCCAGGAAGTCGCGTAGATTGAATGATGCGAGGGATCGTCCCTGCTGCTTGACCAGCTTCTGGGTGTCGATCAGGCGAGTGAGGTCAAAGCCCATGGTCGGCAGGTTCTGGTGGTTGTAGGCCAGCAGAATGTCTGTGCCCACCGCGCTCCAGTGGAATGTCTGGTTGAGGGTGATGCGAATCTCGGCATCACCGCTAGTGACCAGTTCGAACTTCAGGTTGGCATGGGCGAGCCAGCCACAGGCGGTGTCAAAGAAGATCTGCTGTAGATAGGGGGGAGTCGGGGTGATGAAACGTATCCTCAGCCTTCGTCCGCGGGCCCAGTATTTGGTGAACGAGGTGACGATGCGCGGAGCGCGGTCGGACGGCTCTTGATGCTCAGTCAAATAGCTGGGCGTTATCGCTGCGTTGGCGGGATTTTCCTTGATAGCTGCGTCGAATGCTGCTTGCAGGTCAGGGTGATGGCTGGCGTTGCAGGAGTGAAGCGAGGTTTTCACAGTCGATATCCTTTTCGTGTGAGCGCCCCATGAAATCATGGGGTGCCTTTAAGCCACGAAGGTTATCTGGACCGTTTGTGAGAGAAGCGGTAATTAAATATTGCTCGTTCCGCTAAGGGCAGTTTATTCCGCGACGGGATTCAGGCTGATTGGCGCTTTGTGGGTTGGCGTGATGAGTCCCTCATTCCCGAGGGTACGCCCTGCGCATGAATTCCTTGTCCTTATCGCTCAACGTAAGATTGTCGCCTACTGCCCAGTCGCCGATCGTCAGCGCGTTGTCGACGGGGTAATGCATGATTGAGTGGCGGTCGTAAGGCAGCATGAGTACGGCGTCGGCTGAAACCCTGCGTAGCACGCTTTCGTCGATAACGTCTTTGGAATGCCCCTTGGCTGTGTAGTATTCGTAGACCTTGGGCAGGTCCCACGGTATGTCTGCTTCAGGGTGCTGATGCTCGTGCTCGGCGCCCAAGGCGTGACCGAACTCGTGGAGTACCGTGCTGACGAATTTCGGATCGGACGGCTTGATGCCCAGGACCATGGTGGCATCCCATGGGTCGTTTTGTTTGGCATCGGTTCCGAATACAGAGTAGTTCTGGCTGAAGTTTGTCAGGATTCGTATGTCTCCTTTGAGATAGCCAGGGTGGCCTTCTCTTCCATCCACAAACTCAAACCGCAGATTCACATACGGCTGCCATTGATTGATTGCCTCGACAATCTTTTCTTTATGCTGTTGCTCCAATTCGTCAATGAAGGCGATGAGCAGGGTGGTTGCGTTCGGCCAGAACTTTGGGGGATAGCCGACAGAGCGTTTGGTTCGAGTAGTCGTTGCTGACGGGCTGATACCTGCGGCTTTGGCGGCGAGTCGCAGTGAGTTTCGTGTCAATAGACTGTCCATGTCCGAGCTTCCTTGCCACTAAGGGCTAAAAATTTGAAGACCTCTGAGGGTCGGTTTGCAGTTTCCCGGTTCTGGTGAGGACGATGTGTGTAAATAATTATTCGAGCTGAGCGATCTTCAATAAAAAAGGCCGCCTGAACTTCCAGGCAGCCTTTCGGGTGCAGCAAACAGACCGAAACGGTCAATGGTGTTTCACGAAATCCCTGATCCGCTCTGCGGCCTCGATGCACTCAGCCAATGGCGCGACCAGCGCCATGCGCACACGTCCTGCGCCAGGGTTGAAACCGTCTACGTCGCGGGACAGGTAGGAACCCGGTACGACCGTTACGTGCTCGGCCACGAACAGGTCGCGGCAGAACTGCGCATCGTCGCAACCGACGTTCGGCCACAGATAGAAACCGCCATCAGGGTGCTGTATGTCCATCACTGGAGAAAGAATGTCCAGCACAGCGTCGAATTTCTCACGGTACAGGTCACGGTTGGCGCGCACGTGTTCCTCGTCGTTCCAGGCCGCGATACTCGCCAGTTGAGTTTGAATCGGCATCGCGCAACCGTGGTAGGTGCGGTAGAGCAGGAATGCCTTGAGGATCTCGGCGTCGCCCGCGACGAAGCCCGAGCGCAGGCCCGGCAAATTGGAGCGCTTGGACAGGCTGTGGAAGACCACGCAGCGTTTGAAGTCTTTGCGGCCCAGTTCGGCGCAGGCGCTGAGCAGGCCTGGTGGCGGAGTGTCCTCGTCGAAGTACAGCTCGCTGTAGCACTCGTCGGCAGCGATGACGAAGTCGTGCTCGTCTGCCAGCGCGATGAGCTTCTTCAGGGTTTCGACCGGGATCAGCGCCCCGGTCGGGTTGCCCGGCGAGCACAGAAACAGAATCTGGCAACGCTTCCAGATGTCGGCAGGCACTGCATCGAAATCCGGATTGAAACCATGTTCTGCAAGGCACGGCAGGTAGTGCGGCTTGGCCCCGGCAAGGAATGCCGCGCCTTCGTAGATCTGATAGAACGGATTCGGGCTGATGACCAACCCGTCGTCGCTGCGGTTGACCACCGTTTGGGTGAAAGCGAAAAGCGCTTCACGGGTGCCATTGACCGGCAGCACGTGTTTGCTCGCATCCAGCCAGCCTTCAGGAACGCTGAACCGACGCTCGCACCATTTGGCGATGGCTTCGCGCAGGGCAGGAATGCCCGCCGTGGTCGGGTAGACCGCCATCTGGTCGAGGTTGTCGGCCAGTGCTTTGGCGACGAACTCCGGAGACTTGTGCTTGGGCTCGCCGATGGAAAGGGCGATCGGGCGCTTGTCCGGGTTCGGCGTGACGCTGCCGAGCAGGGATCGAAGTTTTTCGAACGGGTAGGGCTGAAGCTGTTGCAGGGCGTTGTTCATGGGCAATCGGTCTCAAGAAACGGGGGCGCCTCCCTTGGGGCTGGCGCCTTGAATCGAATGTTCAGGTCGTTTGATCGGGTATCAGATGCTGATTCGCAGTTCGCTGCTCGGCTCCGGATTGACGCTGAGCTGCTGGACAATCGCGTCTCGCAAACGGCTACACAGCTGCGGATCCGACAGCGGCTGGTTGTTTTCGTCAGTGAGGAAAAACACGTCCTCTACGCGCTCGCCGAGGGTCGCGATCTTGGCGTTCTGCAATGACAGGTCGAACTCCAGGAAAATCTTGCCGACTCGCGCCAGCAGGCCGGGGCGGTCAGGAGCGCTCAGCTCCAGAACGGTCACCGGGCGCTGCGCATCGTTGGAAATTGTCACTACCGGCGCAAAGGCAAAGTGTTTCAGCTGACGTGGTACTCGACGCTTGATGATCGTCGGATAGTCGTCAGGGTTTCTCAGCGCCTCGGTCAGCCCATCGCGAATCGCTTTGATCCGTTCAGGGTTGTCGCCAATCGAGCCACCATCGTTGTCCAGCACGATATAGGTGTCGAGGGTGAACTGGCTGGTAGAGGTAATGACCCGGGCGTCATGAATGTTCAGGTTCAGTTGGTCCATTGCGGCAACCGTCACCGCAAAGAAATCGTGCTGGTCCGGTGCGTAGATGAAAATCTGCGTGCCGCCTTCGAACTCGCGTTGGGTGGTTTCCTTGATCAACACCAGCGGGCCGCCATCAGCCGGTTGCTGCAGGATCGCATCGCTGTGCCACGCCACGTCGCCTGCCGTGTGCCGCAGGAAATAGTCGTCGCCCAGTTGCGACCACAGCTGTTCGACGTCGTCCGGGTCGGTGCCGCTGCGCACCAGAATATCCAGGGCGGCGCTCTGCGTGCTGCGGATCTGTTCTTCGCGATCAACCGGGTTTTCCAACCCACGTTTCAGCGCGCGTTTGGTCTCGGTGTATAGCTGGCGCAACAGGCTCGCGCGCCAGGAGTTCCAGAGCGTGGGGTTGGTGGCATTGATGTCGGCGATGGTCAGCACATACAGGTAATCAAGATGTACTTCGTCGCCGACGAACTGGGCGAAATCGTGGATGACCTGCGGGTCGGACAGGTCCTTGCGCTGGGCTGTTGTGGACATCACCAGATGGTTCTGCACCAGCCAGACAATGAGTTGGGTATCCCACTGAGGGAGGTGGTGGCGTATACCGAAGGCTTCGGCATCGACTGCCCCCAGTTCCGAATGATCGCCGCCACGACCTTTGCCAATGTCGTGGTACAGGCCTGCCAGATAAATCAGCTCGGGCTTGGGTAGCTTGGCCATGAGCTTGCTGGCCAGCGGGAATTTTTCGGACACCTGCGTGTACTGCAGCTTACGTAGATGCTTGATCAGGTTCAGGGTGTGGGCATCGACCGTATAGATGTGGAACAGGTCATGTTGCATCTGCCCGACGATATGACCGAACTCCGGCAAGTACAGGCCAAGAATGCCGTAACGGTTCATCCGACGCAGGTTGCGGTGGATGCCGATTTCGCATTTGAACAGCTCGATGAACAGGCTGGTGTTACGAATATCGTTGCGGAAATCGTCGTTGATGAGGTGCCGGTGTTCACGCAGCAGCCGAATCGTATCTGCGCGCACTCCCTTGATTTCCGGATGCTGCGCCATCAGCACGAATATTTCGAGCATCGCGAAAGGCGTGCGTTTGAAGACGTTGGGGTTTGTGGCTTCGATGTAGCCGTCATGCAGCTGAAAGCGTGAGTTGATCGATTCGGTGACGGTGTTCTGGTCGTTGGAAAGAATCACTTCCTCGAAGTGCTGAATGATCAGGTCGCTCAACTGGGCGATGCTCATGACCACGCGATAGTACTTCTGCATGAAGCGTTCGATGGCCAGTTTCGCGTCACTGTCCTGATAGCCCAGCAGGCGTGCGATGCTGGTCTGATAATCGAATAACAGGCGGTCTTCGGAGCGGCCCGCCAGCATGTGCAGCGCATAGCGAACCTTCCACAGAAATTCCTGGGACGACGCGAGCAACGCGTTTTCGCTTTCCAGCAGGAAGCCCTGATCGGCGAGGGCGTGCAGATTCAGCGTGCCGTACTGGCGTCGTGCGACCCAGAGGATGGTCTGGATGTCTCGCAACCCGCCGGGGGAGCCTTTGACATTGGGTTCGAGGTTGTACTCGGTGTCGAAATACTTGTGGTGACGGGTTTTCTGCTCGGCACGTTTGGCGAGAAAAAACTCCTTGCTCGGCCACATCTGGCGAGTGCTGGTGACTTCCAGCATGCGCTGGCGCAGGTGTTCGGGGCCGGCGATGGTGCGGCTTTCCATGAGGTTGGTGATGACGGTCAGATCAGCACGTGCCTCGGTGGCGCACTCGTCGACCGAGCGAACGCTCTGCCCCACCTCAAGTCCGATGTCCCACAGCAGCGTCAGAAAACGCTCAATCGAATCGCGGAAAACTTCGTGGTCTGCACTGTCCAGCAAAATCAGCAGGTCGATGTCGGAATAGGGGTGCAGCTCGCCGCGGCCGTACCCGCCAACTGCCAGCAGGGCGATATCGGCGTCTTCGCTCCAGTCGAACTGCTCCCAGGCCTGTTGCAGGATATTATCGACGAACCAGGCGCGATCCTCGATCAGGCGACGGATCTCACGACCCGATTTGAAACGCTCGTCCAGCACCTCGCGAGCCTGACGAATGGCTTTCTTGAAGGCGGCGATGGGGCTCGCCTTCAGTGCCAGTTCGGCCTGAAACTGGCCACGATCAAACAAATCTGGGTCCACCTGGGGCATCGAACTGCTTTCCTTCTATCTATATCGGCCAGGTTGCGCCTGACGACCTGGTGATCAGGCCGAGGTGCGCGCGATGGTGTCGTCGCTACGCAGGGTGAAGATCTCGTAGCCGGTGGCGGTGACCAGGATGGTGTGTTCCCACTGCGCCGACAGCTTGCGGTCCTTGGTGATGGCGGTCCAGCCGTCGCCCAGCAGGCGAGTGTCAGCCTTGCCCTGATTGATCATCGGCTCAATGGTGAAGGTCATGCCTTCTTTGAGTTCCATGCCGTCGCCCGCCTTGCCGTAGTGCAAGACCTGCGGTTCTTCATGAAACACCTTGCCGATGCCATGGCCGCAGTATTCCTTGACCACCGAGAAACCGTTTTTCTCTGCGTGCTTCTGAATCACTTCGCCGATATCGCCCAGATGTGCGCCCGGCTTGACCAGCTCGATGCCTTTATACATGCACTCCTGGGTGATCTTCGACAGGCGCTCGGCCCACTCGGGTACTTTGCCGACGTGGAACATCTTGCTGGTATCGCCGTGGTAACCGTCCTTGATAACGGTCACGTCGATGTTCAGCACGTCGCCTTCCTTCAGCGGCTTCTCGTTCGGGATGCCGTGGCAGACCACGTGGTTGATCGAGGTGCAGATGGACTTCGGAAAGCCCTTGTAGTTCAGAGGGGCCGGAATGGCTTTCTGCTCGTTGACGATGTAGTCGTGGCAGATACGGTCAAGCTCATCGGTCGTCACGCCCGGCTTGACGTATGCCCCGATCATTTCAAGTACTTCTGCGGCCAGACGGCCGGCGATACGCATCTTTTCGATGTCTTCAGGGGTTTTGATGGTAACGGTCATACAAGGCTCTCTCGGCGCGGCAGGGCCGCAGCTAAACACGGAAAAACGCGATTCTATCAGACCGCCGCCGGGCGGGTTATCATCGCTTCCTTATATGGCAAGCTGGCAGGCTGCATCCCAAGGCGTGCCAGAACCGGCAAAAGCCTCGGAAAAACAGGATCTTATTTCGGGTTCCGTTATGCAGACTTTTGTGATATAAAATGCGCCGCTTTACGGGGTATGCCCCGAAAGCCCAAACCCACACACGTGTCGACACGATGACCTGGGTGCCCTCGGCTCAAGCCGTTGGTTGGTCATTGGGATACGTGGAGGCCTAACCCGACTTATCAAGGAACTATCATGTCCCAAGTCAACATGCGCGATATGCTGAAGGCCGGTGTGCACTTCGGTCACCAAACCCGTTACTGGAATCCGAAAATGGGTAAGTACATTTTCGGCGCGCGTAACAAGATTCACATCATCAACCTCGAAAAAACCCTGCCGATGTTCAACGAAGCGCTGACCTTCGTAGAACGCCTGGCCCAGGGCAAGAACAAGATCCTGTTCGTCGGTACCAAGCGTTCCGCCGGCAAGATCGTTGCAGAGGAAGCAGCACGTTGCGGTTCGCCGTACGTCGACCACCGCTGGTTGGGCGGCATGCTGACCAACTTCAAGACCATCCGTCAGTCGATCAAGCGTCTGCGCGAACTGGAAGTTCAGGCTGAAGACGGTACCTTCGCCAAGCTGACCAAGAAAGAAGCGCTGATGCGCACCCGCGATCTGGAAAAGCTGGACCGCAGCCTGGGTGGTATCAAGGACATGGGCGGCCTGCCTGATGCCCTGTTCGTCATCGACGTCGATCACGAGCGCATTGCAATCACCGAAGCCAACAAGCTGGGCATCCCGGTCATCGGCATCGTCGATACCAACAGCAGCCCGGAAGGCGTTGACTACATCATCCCAGGTAACGATGACGCCATCCGCGCCATCCAGCTGTACATGGGTTCGATGGCTGACGCCGTTATCCGTGGCCGCAACCACGTTGCTGGCGGTACTGAAGAGTACGTCCAGGACGCCCCTGCTGCAGCGGTAGAAGGCTGAGTCGTTAAC
>Ga0308159_1000971_pt1 | contig 48864 bp, 59 predicted proteins | sample PhyCR1_FD_201040 | JGI IMG/M metagenome (GOLD analysis project Ga0308159, IMG submission 201040) | Phyllosphere microbial communities from UC Gill Tract Community Farm, Albany, California, United States - DLSLC.R1 | ecosystem: Host-associated > Plants > Phyllosphere > Unclassified | place: USA...
CTCCCGCCGCGTGCTACGAGGTGCGCATCGACCTCCCCGCGTACGAGCGGCTCGAGTACGCCGCCGCCGCCGACGAGGACCGTTATCGGCTCGCGGCCACCGCCCCGGCCAAGATCGACGTCGTCCGTCGACTGGTCGAACGCCACCCCGACGAGCGCATCCTCGTCATCGGCCAGTACCTCGACCAGATCGACGAACTGTCCGACGCGCTCGACGCGCCCAAGATCACCGGCGCGACCCCGGTCGCCGAGCGCGAAGAGCTGTTCCAGGCGTTCCGTGTCGGTGAGATCTCGCTGCTCATCGTGTCGAAGGTCGCCAACTTCTCGGTCGACCTTCCCGAGGCATCCGTCGCCATCCAGGTGTCGGGGTCCTTCGGCTCCCGGCAAGAAGAGGCACAGCGCCTCGGCCGACTGCTCCGACCGAAGCAGTCGAACCACACGGCGAGCTTCTACACGCTCATCGCGCGCGACACCGTGGATCAGGATTTCGCGCAGAATCGCCAGCGTTTCCTCGCCGAGCAGGGCTACGCGTACACGATTCTGGATGCCGACGGGATCGACGCCGAGGCCGCCTGAGACATACCAGGGCACGGCTTTCCGTTCCATATCCAGCACATTGCTGGGTGCAGTCACGATAATGAGGGCATGACAGCTCCTCGCATCCTCGTCGTGGACGACGAACCGAACATCCGCGATCTGCTCATCACGAGCCTCCGCTTCGCCGGTTTCCAGGTGCGAGCCGTGGCGAACGGCGCGCAGACGATCTCCGCCGTGCTCGAAGAGGAACCCGACCTCATCGTGCTCGACGTGATGCTCCCCGACATGAACGGGTTCAGCGTCACCAAGCGACTCCGCGGCGCCGGCTACACCGCTCCGATCCTCTTCCTCACCGCGAAGGACGAGACCGAGGACAAGATCATGGGCCTGAACGCCGGTGGCGACGATTACGTCACCAAGCCGTTCAGCCTCGACGAGATCGTCGCCCGGATCCAGGCGATCCTGCGCCGCACGATGCAGGCGGACGAAGAGTCCATCATCCGCACCGGTGAGCTCACGATGGATCAGGACACGCACGACGTCAGCGTCGGCGACGTCTCGATCGACCTGAGTCCGACCGAGTTCAAGCTCTTGCGCTACCTCATGCTCAACCCCAACCGCGTGCTGTCGAAGGCCCAGATCCTCGACCACGTGTGGGAGTACGACTTCAACGGTGACGCGGGCATCGTCGAGAGCTACATCTCGTACCTGCGCCGCAAGATCGATCCGCACTCCTCCGAGCCGCTGATCCAGACCAAGCGCGGCTTCGGCTACATGCTGAAGTCGGGCAAGACCGTCTGAGCGGAGTCTCCCCCTGCATACCGATGATGCCCTGACGCGCTGGTGGCGCCGGCTGAGCCTGCGGGCGAAGGTCACCGGCGTCACGGTCACGCTCCTCGCGGTCGGGCTGTTCGCGGCGGGGATCGGCACGATGGTGTTCCTGCGGACCACTCTCGTGAACAACCTCGACGAGCAGCTCGCGCAACAGGCCGCGGGCAACATCGCCGACACCATCTTCACGACGACCGCCGAAGACGGGAAGATGGTCTTCACCCCCGTCGAGAACGCCCCGCAGATCGGCTCGATGGTCGTCGTGTACAACGCGGACGGTCAGCGCGAGGCGTTCTTCAACGGGACGTCCACGAAGGCGACCCCGCAGCTGCCGGACACGTTCACCACCCCGCAGACGTACACCCAGCTCGACAAGCGCATCGACCTCGACGACCCGGTCACCGGTCAGCACTTCATCGCCCGGGTCGGCCTCTTCGAGGTGCCCAACAGCGGCTCGTACACGCAGATGGTCATCCAACCTCTCGGGCCGACCGACCGGATCGTCGCGGCCTACGTGGGCATCTACGGCTTCGTCGCGCTCCTGATCCTCATCGCCAGTGCGCTTCTGACCCGGTGGCTCGTCACCCTCACGTTCCGGAGCCTGAACCAAGTCGAGACCACCGCGATGGACATCGCCGCGGGCGACTTCAGCCAGCGTCTCACCGACATCGTCCCGGACACCGAGGTCGGTCGGTTGAAGACGGCGATCAACGCCATGCTCGCGCGCATCGACGGGGCCCTCGGACAGCGGGATGCCACCGTGCGGCAGATGCGACGGTTCATCGGCGACGCGAGCCACGAGCTGAGGACGCCGCTCGTCACCATGCGCGGTTATGCCGAGCTGTATCGCATGGGCGCCATCCGCTCGGACGAGGACGTCGCCCAGTCGATGGAGCGGATCGAGAAAGAGGCGATCCGCATGGGGGCCCTCGTGGAGGACCTTCTCGCTCTGGCCCGCCTCGACGAGCGTCGCGATGTGAGCATCACGGCCATCGACCTCCGTCCCATCGCCCGGGACGCCGCCCTCGATCTGCGCGTCACCTCACCGCAGCGCGAGGTCACGGTCGACGACACGACCAGCCGCAACGAGCTCGTGCTGCCCGTCATGAGCCTCGAAGTCCTCCCGTCGACGGATGCCGCGAGCAACGGCACGCGTCGACGGGCCGCCCCGACAACCTCGGCGATGGCGATCGCGGGGGCGACCCTGTCCCGCCTGCGGCGCCGCTCCCGGGAAGCGGGCGACGGCGCCGTGACAGAGCCCCCCGCCGAGACCGCGCCCGCACCGGCACTCGCGACCGGCTCGATCCGGACGTCGCCGCGTCTGGCGCCGATCGTGCTGGGCGACGAGAACAAGGTGCGACAGGTCGTGACGAACCTCCTCGGGAACGCGCGGCGGTTCACCCCGGACGACTCCCCCATCGGTCTCCGCGTGGGAGTGGATGCCGACGCCGACATGGGGTGGATCGAGATCATCGACCACGGCGACGGTGTGCCCGTGCAGATCCGCGACCAGATCTTCCAGCGGTTCTGGCGAGCAGACACCTCGCGCACGCGCGAGACCGGAGGGTCGGGCCTGGGCCTGTCGATCGTGGCATCCATCGTCGATCTGCTGCACGGGAAGGTCGAGGTCGTCGACACCCCCGGTGGCGGCGCGACCTTCCGGGTCTCGCTCCCCCTGGCCGACCGACGCGACGCTCAGGAGCACGCGCTCATCGAGACGCAGCCCCTCGACCGCCTTCCCGCGGACTACCGGCCCGAGGGCGCTCCGGGGGAAGACGCGGAACAGGGCGCTTGACCCTCACACGATGTCACGGGTCACGATGAAGCCATGGCCGAGACCTCGACGCACATGACGATCGGTCGGTTCAGCTCACTGACCCGACTCTCCGTCCGGATGCTTCGTCACTACGACGCCCATGGTGTGCTCGTTCCCGCCGTGGTCGATCCCGGGACGGGATACCGGCGCTACGCCCCGCACCAGCTGCGGGATGCCGCCGATGTCCGAAACCTCCGCGATGTCGGATTCGGCGTCTCCGCCATCGGTGCCCTCCTCGAGGCTCGAGGCACCCCCGCGTGGACGCGCGCGCTGCAGATGCAGCACGCGGAGCTGCAACGCGAGGTGCGCGAGGCGCGAGAGCGGGTATCGCTCATCGCCCGCCTTCTCGATCACGGAGAAAACCTCATGTCCATCACCGTCACCCGCACCATCGTGCCCGCCATGACCGTCGTCGCCCTCCGCGGCACGGTCCCCACCTATTCCGACGAGGGCCGCCTCTGGGGGCAGATGATGCCCCTGCTGGCCCGGCGATCGATCGCCCCGATCGGGCCGTGCGGCGTCATCGAGCACGACGACGAGTACGTCGAGTCCGACGTCGATCTGTCGATCTTCGCGCCGGTCTTACCGGGAACACGGATCGAGGAGCCCCTCCATGTCGTCGACCTGCCGGCGCGCGACTGTCTCGTCGCCCGCGTTCGGGGATCGTACGACCAGATCAGCCAGGCACACGACCTCATAAACAGTCAGATGGCGGCGGAGTCGTTGACACCGCGAAGCGGAGACGACCTGGCTGCGCGCACTTTCAATATCTATCTGTCGACGCCCGACCGCGTCAGCGAGGTCGATCTCGTCACCGACGTCTGCCTGCCGCTGTCGTGACGTGACGAAACGCGAATGGCCCCCTCCCGGAGGAGGGGGCCATTCGTGTCATGCCTGAGCGTGGATCAGAAGTCCATGCCACCGGTCGGGTCGCCCGCGGGAGCGGGGTTCTTCTCCGGCTTGTCGGCGACGACGGCCTCGGTCGTGAGGAACAGACCGGCGATCGACGCGGCGTTCTGCAGAGCCGAACGGGTCACCTTGGCGGGGTCGATGATGCCCTGCGCGAACAGGTCACCGTACTCGCCGGTGGCGGCGTTCAGGCCGTGGCCCACGGGGAGCTCCGCGACCTTGTTCGCCACGACGCCGGGCTCGAGACCGGCGTTGAGCGCGATCTGCTTGAGCGGGGCCTCGATGGCGACCTTGACGATGTTCGCGCCGGTCGCCTCGTCGCCCGAGAGCTCGAGGTTCGCCAGAGCGGTCTTGCCGGCCTGGATGAGCGCGACGCCACCACCGGCGACGACACCCTCTTCCACAGCGGCCTTGGCGTTGCGGACGGCGTCCTCGATGCGGTGCTTGCGCTCCTTCAGCTCGACCTCGGTGGCCGCGCCCGCCTTGATGACGGCGACGCCGCCGGCGAGCTTGGCGAGGCGCTCCTGGAGCTTCTCGCGGTCGTAGTCGCTGTCGGTGTTCTCGATCTCGCGACGGATCTGGGTCACGCGACCCTCGATCAGCTCCGACTCACCGGCACCCTCGACGATCGTGGTCTCGTCCTTGGTGATGATGACCTTGCGCGCGCGGCCGAGCAGGTCGACGGTCGCGTTCTCGAGCTTGAGGCCCACCTCTTCGGTGATGACCTGGCCGCCGGTGAGGATCGCGATGTCCTGCAGCTGCGCCTTGCGACGGTCGCCGAAGCCGGGAGCCTTGACGGCGACCGACTTGAAGATGCCGCGGATCTTGTTGAGCACCAGGGTCGCGAGCGCTTCGCCCTCGACGTCCTCGGCGATGATGAGGAGCTCCTTGCCCTCCTGGATCACCTTGTCGACGATCGGAAGAAGGTCCTTGATGTTGGAGATCTTCTGGTTGGCGATCAGGATGTACGGGTCTTCGAAGACCGCTTCCTGACGCTCGGGGTCGGTGACGAAGTAGGGGTTGATGTACCCCTTGTCGAAGCGCATGCCCTCGGTGAGCTCGAGCTCGGTGCCAAAGGTGTTCGACTCCTCGACGGTGACGACGCCTTCCTTGCCCACCTTGTCGATGGCCTCGGCGATGAGCTCGCCGATCGCGGGGTCGGCGGCGGAGATCGACGCGGTCGCGGCGATCTGCTCCTTCGACTCGACCTCCTTGGCCGAGGAGAGGAGCTCGTCGGTGACGGCCTTGACGGCCTTCTCGATGCCCTTCTTCAGGCTGATGGGGTCGGCGCCGGCGGCGACGTTGCGCAGGCCCTCGCGGACGAGTGCCTGGGCGAGGACGGTGGCCGTGGTGGTGCCGTCACCCGCGACGTCGTCGGTCTTCTTGGCGACCTCCTTGACCAGCTCTGCGCCGATCTTCTCGTACGGGTCGTCGAGCTCGATCTCCTTGGCGATCGAGACGCCGTCGTTCGTGATCGTGGGGGCGCCCCACTTCTTCTCGAGCACGACGTTGCGACCGCGGGGGCCGAGCGTCACCTTGACGGCGTCGGCCAGCGTGTTGAGGCCGCGCTCGAGGCCGCGGCGGGCCTCCTCGTCGAAAGCGATGATCTTTGCCATAAGTGTGTCGTCCCTCCCGGACGGGTGACTTCCAGATTTGGCACTCGACGAAAGCGAGTGCTAACTCATTCTGGCACTCGCCCCTAGGGAGTGCAAGCCGCGCCCGCCCCCGCACAGCACGACGCCGTGGCATCCGTCGAACGGATGCCACGGCGTCGGGGAAGGTCGCGTTACGCCATCAGGCGCACGGACTCGGCCTGCGGCCCCTTCTGGCCGGAGCCGACGGTGAACTCGACCGCCTGGCCCTCCTCGAGGACGCGGAAACCCGACATCTCGATGTTCGAGTAGTGGACGAAAACGTCCTGGCCGTCCGTCACGGTGATGAAGCCGTAACCCTTCTCGGCGTTGAACCATTTGACGGTGCCCTGCGTCATGCGAATCTCCTGTGCTGCTTGATGACGAGGTCATCGTAAGCACGCGGTCCCCGCGGCAAACGGCCCCCGGCGCCATTGTTGACCTGCGTGCAGCCAACTTGTTACGCCGCGGAAACACGCGGGCCGCGAGCGCGTCAGGGGGTGGGAGTCGCCGTCGGTTGCGTCGCTGCCCGATCGAGGCCGATCACGACGATGAGACGCTTCTCGGCGCTCTCGTCGTCGGGGGTGTTGGGGTCATCGGTCGGCTGCAGGAAGTCGCTCTGCGCGACGTCGGCTCCGCCGATGGCGTCGGCGAGCCCCCGAGCGGCCTGCTCGTCGTCGGGGCGCAGGTAGTAGATCGTGGTCGTCGCGAAGTCGGTCGTGTCCGAGTCGCCCGTCTGAACCGTGTCAGCCGCCCAGCCGGCCGCGATGATCTGATCGCGCAGGTTTCCGGACAGACCCTCGTCCGGCGTGCCGTTGAGGACGACGACGGAGTACGAGGGATCGATCACGGCCGGGGTCGTCGGCGCGATCGTCGGGGTCGGGACGGGCTCGGAGCCGAAGGAGATGCGCCCCGACACCACGAGTGTCCCGAAGATGCCGACGACGATGAGCACGACCGTGGCCACGGCGGCCCACAGGAACACGACCCATCCCCGAAGATGCGGATTCTCGGCGCGGTGGGCGCCCACGCGGCCGGAGTCGGCGGGAAGGTCGTCGAAGCGATCCCGAGGGAAGGTCGATCTGGCCATTGGACGATGCTACCGGTCCCCGCCTCTGTGCCCCGTCAGAGGGTCGCCGCGCGGTCGCGGGGCGTCTGCGCCTCGCCGTCGCGCAGTCGCCGCAGACGGCGCACCAGCATCGGGTCGTGAGCGAGGGCCTCGGGCAGATCGATCAGGCGGCCGAGGAGCTGGTAGTACCGCGCGGGAGGCATGTCGAACGCGCGCCGGATCGCCTCCTCCTTCGCACCCCCGTGGCGACGCCATTCACCCTCGAAAGCGAGGATGGCGCGGTCGCGGTCGGTGAGGGGCACGGCGCCACGCTACTGCGCACCGCCACCGGATTCCGGATGCCACGCCACCCACGCCCCGAGCGGGTCCGCGCTGCCCAGGACCTCGCCGTCGAGCGCGAGCGCGAAGCCGTCTCGTCGCACCGCCGGGGCACTCGTCCATCCGTCGTGCAGACCCGGAGCGTCGAGGGTGATCCAGCGCCCCGCACCACGCGCAGCGGCGATCAGCTCGGTTCGACCGGACCGCGGGATGTGCGCGAGGACGCCGGGGGTGGTGACGACGAGCGTCGCCTCTCGGGGCGCCTGTGCGGCGAGCGCGGGGAGTGCGGCGGCGCCGTCGCCCGCGACGAGCCGGGGCGGATCGGATGCCGCGATGTCGAGGGCACCGACGATGCGTTCCCGCCGCCCGTCCTCCCCCGGCCACACCAACTGCGTCAGCCACGCCCGGTCCTCGGGTGTTCCCGCGTCGAGCGGATGCAGGTCGATACCGGCGCGCCAGACGATCTGCGGCATCCGGAGCGCCGGCGAACCCTCGAGATCGCAGTCGAGGACCACGGGACTCGGCCCGTCCGCGGGATCGAGCACGAGGGTGTCCGCGCCCCGGCGGTAGCGGTACGAGTAGCGGTCGGGGAAGAGGCAGAGCCCCGCGCTCGCCCCGACCTCGAGCAGCGCGATCGGACCGTCGATGAGCGCGAGTGCGGGAAGCAACGCCGCGCACCGCAGGGGCTCGTTCGTCTGCACGCTCCGGCGATCGCACTCGGCCACGAGAGCGTCGGCGTTGTCGAGGACCCACGCCGCCCACGCGTCGACCTCGCCCTCCGGTGCGCCGAGCAGCCGCATCACGGCGAACACGAGCGGCGGTTGACGGCGGGTCTCGGCGATGCGCGCCAGGACCGCGGCCACGGCGGCATCGGCGACGACGCGTTCGGCCCAGCTCGCGTAGAGCGGCGAACGGCCCGGGGCCTCATCGCGCGCGAAGCGTCGGTAGCGGTCGACGACGACGGTCTCGGCATCCTGTTGCATCCGGAAATTCTCTCGCGCCGACCGGACCGTCGTCCGGCACGAGAGAATAGGAGGCGAAAGAAGGAGACTTCCCCATGACCTACGCCGTCGACAAGTCCGACGAACAGTGGCGCGAAGAACTGACGCCCGAGCAGTACGCGGTGCTGCGCCAGGCCGGTACCGAGCGCGCCTGGACCGGTGAACTCCTCGACGAGAGCCGCGCCGGCCTCTACGCGTGCGCCGCGTGCGGCGCCGAGCTCTTCCAGAGCGGCACGAAGTTCGACTCGCACTGCGGGTGGCCGAGCTTCTACGAGTCGGTGCGCCCCGAGGCCGTCGAGCTGATCGACGACAACAGCCACGGCATGCAGCGCACCGAGGTGCGATGCGCCAACTGCGGCTCTCACCTGGGCCACGTCTTCCCCGACGGCTTCGGCACGCCGACCGGTGACCGCTACTGCATGAACTCGCTGTCGCTGTCCTTCACGCCCGAGAGCGACGCGTGAGCGCACTGGAGGCGATGCGGGACCGCCGCTCGTGGTCGAAGGTCACCGATCTCGCCCCCACGAGCGTCGAACTCGAGGCCTTCGTGGCCGCGGCCGGTCGCGTCGCCGATCACAAGTCGCTGCGCCCCTGGCGGATCATCGAGATCCGCGGGAGCGACCGCGACATCCTCGCGCGGGCTCTCAACAAGGCGGACGGGAAGAAGGGGTACTCGTCCAAGCCCCGTCGCGCTCCGCTGATCCTCGCGGTGGTGGCCGACCTGTCGTCGAAGAAGATCCCCGCGTGGGAGCAGGAGGCCGTGGCATCCGGTGTCGCGCACATGCTGAGCCTCGCGCTCGATGAGGCCGGATTCGGCGTGTTCTGGCGCACCGACGACAAGACCCGCAGCAAGGCGCTCGCGAAAGCCCACGGTCTGGAGAAGGGCGAGGTCCTCCTCGGCTGGCTGTACGTCGGCGGGAAGCCGCAGCGCTCGCGTCCGGTCCGTCGGAAGACGGTGGATGCCGCGAAGCACATCTCGCGACTGCCCGGTGGCAAGAAGGGGCGCAAGGCCCACGACGCGCGCCTCTGACCGTCGCGCGAGGCCCCTTCTTCCCAGCCGCTCGAGGACACCCTCCTCGGGCGGCTGCGTCGCGTCAGGGATGATCGGTCGCTCAGGCGCGCCGGCGCCGCCAGGGCACGGCCGCGACGACGACGCCGGCGATCGCGACGGCCGCGGCCAGCAGCGCCACCGGGGTGGAGGGCGCGGCGGGAGCGGGCCACAGCGCATCGAGGAGCACTGAGGTGCTGAGCAGCCCCACGACGGACCCGAGGCCGAGCAGCAGGACGCCGGTCCGACGGACCACCACCGCGGAGAGGAAGATGTAGACGACACCGACGGCACCGCCGATGTAGAGCCACGGCTCCGTCGGCACGACCCGCGGGGCCCCCACCGCGACCACGTGCACGATCGCGGCGACGAGCAGGACGAGCGTGCCGCCGATGAAGTTGACCAGCGTGGCGGTCAAGGGGCTCTCGACGCGCACGCGCAGCCGCCCGTTCGTCCCCTGCTGCCACGCCACACCGGCGCCCGCGACGACGGGGACGATGAGCATCCACGGGGGAACGCCCCCGAGCGCGTCGCCCGACAGACACACCACCACCCCGGCGATCGCCAGGGCCGCACCGATGAGTCGGCGCACGGTGACGGGCACGACTCCGGCCGGCCCGTACCCCACGCGATCGAGGACGAGACCCCCGGAGGTCTGCCCCGCGACGAAACCGACCGTGAACAGGGCGACCCCGATCGTGGCGACCGTCAGCCCCTGACTCGCGACCGTGAGGGCACCGGCGAGTCCGCCGAGGAGCATCCACGGCGGGATCGAGCGACTCCGGATGCCGCCGACCAGGCGCACGAACCCGCGTCGCCCCTCGGGGATCAGGGCCGAGAGGACGATGAGGATCAGCAGGCCCGAGCTGAACGACACGGCGGCGGCCACGATGCCGTCGTCGAGCTCCGCGCCGAGGGTGCCGTTGATGCGCGCCTGCAGGGCGGTGAGGGCACCGATGAGCACCGCTCCCCCGACGGCCACGCCGATGGCACCGCGCTCCGACACCGCTCTCCCCTCCGTGCCCCCGGCTCGAGGACCATCGTCGATCGTACGGTGCACCGCTCGCCCCGCCCGGTCACGGCGTGCGGGCGTCCCCCCACATCACCCGGAGCACGTCGGCGAGCGTCTCGACCGCGACGCCCTCCGCGACGGCGGCGTCGACCAGGGCGCGAAGCTGTCTCGTCAGCTCCGCCGGCAGAGCGGCGACGCCGGGGGCGACCCGGGTGCCCGATCCCACGCGCGTGACGATGAGACCGTCGTGCTCCAGCGACCGGTACGCCTTCTGCACCGTTCCCGGGGCGACGCCGAAGTCGGCGGCCGCCTGGCGCACGGTGGGGAGCCGTTCTCCGGCGCCGAGTCGTCCCGACACGATCAGCCCGCGGAAGAACCGGTGGACGTCGGCGGTGGAGCCCGTCTCCTCCACGGCGGGGGGCGTGGCATCCGTCATGCCCGCAGCTCCCTCGCGGCGACCGTGCGTCGACGAGGCGCCGTCGCGACCCGGATGCCTCCGACGACGAGCAGGGCCAGCAGCAGGCAGCCGCCGATCTCGAGAACGGGGGCCACGATGCCTCCCACCACGATCAGATCGGCGTGCGGAAGGTTCACGCTCAGAGCAGGTCCGGTGCCCGAATCGGTCATGATCGTCACCGACGTCGTCACCGCGGAACGGGCGAGGCGCAGCATCCCCGCCAGCGCGATGAGCGTCGCGCCGGCGGCGAGGATGACGGCGTCTCGCGCGACGGAGGCGCGCCGGGTGCGTTCGACGTCGAGGGGCACATCGTCGGGGAAGGGACGCACGGCGTTTCGGTGCAGGGCGAGGAGCAGCGCCGCGGCGAGCGCGACGATCGAGAGGATCAGGGGGATGCCGTACGCCCAGCCGGGAAACGGGAGGATGACCGGCGCCTCGTCGGTGTTCGGCAGCTCCAGGGCCACGTGCGCCGCGAGGCCCGGCTCGAACGCCGTGGACATCCCCCCGAAGACGAGGGCCAGGGCGGCCGCGACCGCTCCGAGGATCGCGAACGAGAGGATGCCGCGGCGAGGTCCGAAGCTCGTCCACGTCCGCCGGACCGCCATCGCCGCGTCGAGGCTGCGGCGGGGCCGCCTCGTCCTCATCGCGATCGCGAGGAGCGCGAGACCGACGGCCGCCGTCGTCGGGGCGACGGCGAAGCGCCACCACGACACCGTGGCCGACATGTCGAAGACGTAGCCGCGCAGGACGACGTCGAGGAGCCAGACGACCCCGACCGTGCACGCGACACCGGCGATGGCCACCCGCTCGCCGCGCGCGCCGGTGACAGCGACTCCCCCTGCACGACTCGTGATCACGGCGATCACGACGGCGGCGACGACGGCCAGCGCGGCGGAGACCACGGGCGACGACAGGAGCGCCCCGACCAGGTCGAAGGGGAGGATCCGCGCGAGGGCGTTCGCGAGACCACGAGGATGGAGGGTGCTCATACTGCGACCTTTCGTGTCACGTGACTAAAACAATTCGTATCACGAACGCGACACAATCGAAAGGCGGGCTTTCCGCACGTCGGTCCTGGCCACACCTCCCCGCATGCGACAAGCTGTCACCCGTGACCCCGCTCAGCCCCGGTTCCCGCGACGTCGCGCGGATCCTCTCCGACCTGACCACGTCCGGAACGGATCGCGAGTTCCTCGCGAGCGCCGAACTCCACCTCCCGCGCCTGCACGAGCTGTTCGTGCGGCTGTACGGCGATCGTCCCGACGGGCTCGAGCGCCTGGCATCCGTCGTCGATCTCGCCCGGCGTTCCTGGACCGAGCGTCCGCCCGCGCTGAAGGCCCTCGACCGCGACCGCGAAAGCGATCCGGACTGGTTCGAGAACGAGCGCATGCTCGGTGGGGTCTGCTACGTCGATCGGTACGCCGGCGGACTCCGCGGCATCCGGGACTCCATCCCGTACTTCCGCGAGCTCGGGCTGACCTACCTGCACCTCATGCCGCTGTTCGAGAGCCCCGAGGGCAACAGCGACGGCGGGTACGCGGTGTCGAGCTACCGCCGCGTGAACCCGGCGCTCGGCACGATGGAGGAGCTCGCCGAGCTGGCGGCCGACCTCCGCCGCGCCGGGATCTCGCTCGTGGTCGACTTCATCTTCAACCACACGAGCAACGAGCACGAATGGGCGCGGAAAGCGGTCGCCGGCGTCAGCGGTTTCGAGGACTTCTACCTCATCTTCCCCGACCGCGAGATGCCCGACGCGTACGAGCGGACCACGCGCGAGATCTTCCCCGACGACCACCCGGGCTCGTTCGTCCAGCTCGACGACGGTCGCTGGATCTGGGCGACGTTCTACCACTTCCAGTGGGACCTCAACTACGCCAACCCCGCGGTCTTCGAGGCCATGGCCGGCGAGATGCTGTTCCTCGCGAACCAGGGCGTGGAGATCCTGCGGATGGATGCCGTGGCCTTCATCTGGAAGCAGCTCGGCACGACGTGCGAGTCGCTGCCAGAGGCGCACCTGCTACTGCAGGCGTTCAACGCCGTGCTGCGCATGGCCGCTCCCGGCCTGCTGTTCAAGTCGGAGGCGATCGTGCACCCCGACGAGGTGATCTCGTACATCTCGCCCGAGGAATGCCAGATCTCCTACAACCCGCTGCAGATGGCCCTGACCTGGGAGGCGCTCGCGACACGCGACGGCCGGCTGCTCCAGCAGGCCCTCGAACGGCGGCACGCGCTCCCGGAAGGCACCGCGTGGGTCAACTACGTCCGCAGTCACGACGACATCGGCTGGACGTTCGCCGACGAGGATGCCGCCGAGCTCGGCATCGACGGGGGCCCGCACCGGCGTTTCCTCAACGACTTCTACGTCGGACGCGCCGAGGGCACCTTCGCCCGCGGAGTCCCGTTCCAGGAGAACCCCCGCACCGGCGATGCCCGGGTCACGGGAACCACCGCCTCCCTCGCGGGAATCGAGGCGAGCGATGCGGGCGGCGAGGATCGGGTCGTGCTGGCGCACGCCCTGGCGCTCTCGACCGGCGGCATCCCTCTGCTGTACCTCGGCGACGAGGTCGCCCAGCTGAACGACTACGCGTATCGCGACCGCGCCGACGAGGCGGGAGACAGCCGCTGGGTGCACCGCCCGTTCCGTCCGGCGCAGGGATACGCCGATCGCACGGATGCCGGTACCCCGGCCGGACGCGTCTTCGCCCGGCTCACGCGGCTCGTCGACGTGCGGCGGAGCACGCCGGAGTTCGCGGGCAACGAGCTCATCCCCTTCGACGCCCACCACGACGCGGTCGTCGGATTCCTCCGGCCGGGACGCGCGGGGAGCTCGGTGCTCGTGCTCGCGAACGTCGGGGATCACGCGGTCCACATCGCTCCGCTGACCCTGTCGGGGCTCGCCCCCGACGCGGTCGACCTCATCGAGGGGGCGCACATCTCCCTGCGCCCCGGTCGCACCCTCCCCGCGCACGGCGTCGCGTGGTGGCGCGTGGCGCTGCGCTGAGGCCGCGGCTCGCGGTCTCTCGGGCGGCTTCGGCCGGCGGCTCAGCCGATGTACCAGCTGAGCGAGACCTCCCGCACATCGAAGAACCCGCGCCGGGCTCGAACGAGGGTGAAGCCCTGGGCGCTCAGCGCCTGGGCGTGCGCACGCGTGAGGCGCTCGTGCTTCACCTCCTGCCACCCCTCGGGGTAGCGGTACGCGTGGGTGACGAGGCGAGCACGGGCCATGGGGAACCTCCTCCCCGGCACGATGCCACGATCGGCGGCAAGCGCGGCATCGGTGACGTTCCGATCGTGTGAACAGTAGGCGAAGAGGTCGCCGACGAGCGGTCAGTGCGCCCGGGCCACGAAGATCATCAGACGGGTCCGGCCGTCGAACGGCGTGCCCGCCCAGTCGCCCGCGACGCTCTCGACCTCGAAACCGGCAGCGGCCAGATCACGCTCGACCTCGGTGCGTCCGCGGAAGACGAGGGACTGCGTCTCGACGACCGTGTCTCCCGTCGCCGCGAAGCGGTTGTACGCGTCGAAGCGGACCTCCCGGTCATCGAGGACCTCGACCTCCATCCATTCGACCAGCGGACCGTGGACCGTCTCGCGCTGCGTGGGCGTAGCAGCATGCCATGACTCCCACTCGCGCGCGGCCGGATTGCGCGTCTCGAAGGACAGGATGCCGCCGGGGCGGAGGCTCGCGCGAAGATCGCGGAGAGTGCGGTGCCAGGCGGCATCCGGAATGTGCTGGGCGACGTTGCCCGTCATCAGGGCGAGATCGAAGGAGTTTCGCGGTGATGCCGTACTGTCTCCTTCGATCCACTCCACGCGCTCCGCGCCCCCGCGGCGACGCGCGAACGCCAGCATCGTCGGAGACGGGTCGATCCCCACGACCGTGCGCCCCGCGCGCGCGAGGCTGACCGTGAGCATGCCGGTCCCGCAACCGAGGTCGAGGATCGATCGGGCGTCGCGGTCGTCGGCGAGGGAGCGGAAGAAGTCGTGGTCAAGACCGTCGGGGTTGTCGAGGTCGTAGAGATCGACGAGGCGGGGGTCATAGTCCGTCATGGCGTCAGAACGCGGTCGTCGAGTAAAGCGTCGACGCGTGGGTTCAGTCGTCCTCGATCGTGTAGGCACCGGAGTCGTCGGTGAACAACGCGGTCTGTCCGGGTCTCGCCTTCCGCGCGAAGTCGGCGACGTGGGGGAAACGAGCGAGGAACGACTCGACCGACCAGATCTCGTGGTTCGCGGCGTCGTCCATGAACTCCTGGGACTCGAGCCCCGTGACGGACTGCAGGGAGTCGCCCGTGAACGTGACCCACCGAGGCGGGTGCTCCGCGTGGAACTTCGTCACGAAGACCGGTGCGTTCCCGGGCAATCCCGGGCTCTCGACGACGTCGTCTCGCACGACGTCGAGGAACGCGTCGACGGTTCCGGCTTTCTCCACGAGCGCGTCCCACCCGATCGCCGCCGCGGTGGCGGCCTCCGCATCGGTGAGGAGCCGCAGGGTGCGCACGTGACCGCGGAGCGCGCCGTCGGCGGAACGCACTTCGTCTAACGACGCACCCCAGCGCGACGACGTGGCGAGGATCGCCGAGATGCGCGTGCCGTTGAGGAAGGGCTGGTCGTTGCGCCAGGGGACGCCCACCGGGGGAACACGACGATTGCCGGCGATGTCGTCGCAGACGATCGACAGAGCGACGCGCGCCGCACCCTGCTGGCCGTCGATCACCTCGACCGCCAACTCGACCCGTTCGCCGGAGTCCGTCGGGAGCCTCGAGGCCCCCGAGGTCATGACGAGGATCGGCCCGTTCGCGACACGCTTCTCGACGACGAGGACGGAGCCGCCGATCGGTTCCCCGATCACGACGGGGTCGACCCCCAGCGCGTCGAAGACGTGGCCCGCGAAGACCCCCTCCCCCGGCTCCATCTCCACGGAAGACTCGGTGTTTCGCGACGAGTCCCGGTCCGTCTTGTCCTGCCGCCACCGATCGAACAATCCCATACGTCCATCTTCGCGTCCACCGGCCGGGGGAACCAGGGCCGGAGGCCACCGGAGAGGGCCGCTACCCCCGCAGCTGATCCACGAGGTCGCGGTGAACCGGGTGGAGGAACAGCACCGCGCCGTTCGGCCGGACCGCGTGGTGGAAGCTCTCCGGCGCGATAGCGGCGGTGAAGCGTACGACGATCTCCGGCTGCTCCACCAGGAGCCTCCGCACCCGATCCGACACACGCTCTGACATCCGCCCCAACGTATCCGCGAGGTCGTTCGGGGCGCAACGCTGGGCGGCCCGCCGCAACGGTGTCGCGTCGGGTGACGAGCCACCGACGGGGTGTCTGGTGCCGGCTACAGGACTTGAACCTGCAACCCCCGTATGCGCAACTTCATAACCCGTCGCAGCCCAGAATGTCCCGCGGACCTGGCCTTATTGAGGCTTCGATGCCCCAGAATGTCCAGCAAATATCCGTGAGAATCCCGCGCAAAGCGGAACGTAAGCGACCCTCACGATGCGAACAACTCGAGGATGGCGCGCACGTCCGGCCCCTGGTGCAACCGTCGAATGTAGTGGCGCTTCGTAAACTTCGGGATTCATGTCCCAGCTGCCCGGCGGCGGTCTCGTCGTCAGCCTCCGTGGCCACGAGCGTCGCCAATGCCTTGCGGAACGTCTTCGGCGTCACCCAGTCCTCGTAGCCGTGCACGGTGCGGAACTTCCGCCACTGAGTACGGAAGTTGTTCGGGCTGCGGAGGGTGCCAGTGACGGAGGCGAAGACGTAAGGAAGACCGCATGACCACTCGAGAAGCCGACGACATCACCGTCATTGCGGACGAACGCCGAGCGGGCCGCGCGGTGGTGAGCGTCATCCACGGCAACTTCACCACCTCGCTCCGCGTCTCGGACGGCGAGCTGCGCCGCATCCGAGACGCGATCAACACGCACCTGTCGGACCCGCCCACCGCCGACGTACGCGAAGCGCTGGAAATGCTCGACACGCTGAATGAGCACGGTCTCATCCAGTACGACGACTACCGCGAAATGCACGACCTCGTGTCCGCGATTCAGGCGCAGTCAGTCCGCCCGTACGGGACGGTCACCGACACCGAGGTGCTGCGCGCGAAAGCATCCGCGCTAACCGAGTTCGCCGACGCCGTGCGAATGCCCTTCACGATCTTCCGTGGCGGCGACGGGGCGCCGGTCACTCCGGGTGACCTGATGCGAGAGACGGCGGCGCGATACCTCGCTGAGGCCGATGAGATCGAGGCCCGCTCGTGACCGTGCACGCGACCCCACCCCACGGGGAGGCCACCACGCCATGCTGCGACGCGACACCGTTTGAGCTGCCGACCGCCGACCGGATGACGCTCGACCCCGCGGCGGTCACCTGTGGTGTGTGGGCCTGCTTCGTCTGTGGACACGCGATTCGAGTCGACGCGAACGCTCGGCTCGGTGAGCCGCGATACGTCCATGTCTATCCCGCTGACGACCTGCACGGCATGGCAGTGCGTGGTCCGAACGGAGATCGCCGCGATGCCTGAGGCGAAGATCCCCGAGTGGGTGACGGTGAAGGTCGCCGCCGCGCTCGTCGGCAAAGCCCAGCGCACCGTCTACCGGTGGATCGACCGAGGACTCCTCGCCACCCGCCACGACAATGACGGACGCGTGATGGTCCTCTCCAAGGCCGTCGGCCGGATCGCTCTCGAGCAGCGTCGCGGCCGACCCCGGGGAGTCCCGACACGCCGATGACGAATACGCCCCAGAAAAAGATGCAAAAGCGTCAAAAGGGGCAGGATGAAATCCAGATGGTGGACCAGTCCGCCCAGGTAGCGAAGGCCCTCCCCACGGCGATTCGAGCAGGAGGGCCTTCGCTATGTCCGGCGCTCGTGGGAGACTCACGACGTGAGCGAAGAACCCGAAAAGCCCGACATCGAAGTCACCGAGGACGACAGTTCGTCCGCCGCCGATATGTCCAAGGCCTACGCCGACCTCACCGGAGGGCTCGCCAGCGCGATCAACGCCGCCGCGATGCAACCGGTTATCGATCAGTTCCGCCAGACAATCGCCACTCAGACCGACACCGCCAGCATGCTCGCGAACCTCGTGCCTGCCTACGACCTTCCCGACCTCGCCGTCAATATCCCCCGCGAACTCATGAGCTCCCCGCCGCCGTTCGAGCCCATCGACTTCCACTCGCCGACCGTCGACATTGCGGAATCGACAGCCGAGGTCGCCGAACTCATGCACCGCCAGCACGAGGCCATCGCCCAACTCGTAGCACTGACGGCCACAAACCTCCAACACACCGAGTCGCAGCGCGAAAGTGCCGCCCGCACCGAACGGTTCACCCGCGGTATGGCCTGGGGGTCACTCGCCGTAGCCGTCGCGTCCCTTGCCGCGGCAGTAGTTGCCATCTTCCGTTGACACCGGGCGCAAGGACCTCGCGAAGGTGACCGCCCATCCGAGACTCACCGGTCGAAGCGCCAGCGGATTCAGTTTGATGCAGAAATCGCTTGCAAGGTAATGCTGGCCGCTTCTACTACGCCCCCGCTGGCGACGCCGACGAGGATTTGATCGGCCAATGATCGCCAGCGCGGGCGCTGCGCCTCAGGGGCTTTCGCGGCCGCAGCTTCAAACGCGACCCAGAGGCGCTGAACAGCTTCTGCGAAATTGAAGGACATCCCGGCGACTTCGTCGTCCAGCGCAAAGCGAATCTCAAACAGCAGACGCCGCAGATAACGCTTCAGCGCCGGGTCCAATCCCTCTTCCGTGAGAATCGCATCGGCCCGATCGATCAGACTTCTGAGACTCAGTTCGTGCGCATCAGTGAGCACAGGCACCTTCCCGTCGAGGAAAGCTCCGAACCCCTCAATCTGATCCAGTAATGCCTTCGACACGAACCCATCCGCATCAGCTGCCGCACTCCAGCCAAGCGACAGCGACAGCGGGACTCGGGCCCAATCATCGAGCTGGCGTTGGAACACCGCGACACGTTGCCCATCCTGCGCGAGACTCGCCAGCAACCGCTCAATCGCAGCAATCAGAGCGAAAGCCTGCCGAACCTCACCCGTCCCCTTCGGCCTGTTCAGCCCAAGCACCGACGCCATGTTCAACGGAGACGACGCCGACTCGATCCGACCACGCCACCGCGAGTAGAGATCGTGCAACTGGTAGGCAGGGTTGGTCATTCGCACATCGTATCCAGCACTACAAACGCTGACACCGGGATCGAGTCCCTGAAGCGGAGGTCCAGCCACCGTGCCCCGAACATTCGATGACGAAATGCGCGCGAGTGCGCGTGAGCTTCACTCGCAGGGCGTCGGTTGCAACGCGATCGCGAAGCAGCTCGGGTTCGCCGCGTCGACGATCTCGGCGTGGGCGAAGAGCGAGGGCCTGACTTTCGAGCGTGCCCAGACGGAACTCGCGGTTCGTGCTCGTTCAGTCGACCTAGCTGATGCGCGGACACAGTTGGCGCAGAAGATGGCCGTCGCCGCGTCGGATCTCCTCGACCAGCTCGACGGCCCGTACCTCGTCTACAACTTCGGCGGCAAGGACGACACGTACGAGGAGCATCTTCTCGACGCGGCCCCGGTGGACGTAGTGCGGTCGGCGGTGACGACGGCGGGTATCGCCTTCGACAAGCTGACTCGCATCGTCGAGCGGGACGCCGGTGGCGCGGACGCCGCGATCGGCGTGCTGGGCCAGTTCGCCGGCGCTCTGACGGCCGCGGCTGAGATTCTGCGGAACGAGGACACGACCGATGGTGGGACTGACTGACGCGCTGCGGCACCTCTCGCGTGCTCAGGCGCTCAGCATCGTCGACTGTGTCCAGCGGCCTCTCGCGCTCTGGTATGGGTCCGTCTCCGCGGGGAAGACGATCGCGTCGCTGCTCGCGTTCCTCCTCGCTGTCGTCGCGGCCCCCCGTTCCGGGCTGATCGTCGTCGTCGGCCGCACCCTGCAGACCGTCTACCAGAACGTCATCGTCCCCCTGCAGGACCCCACGTTGTTCGGCTCGGTCGTGGCCGCGTCGGTCGTGTACACGCCGGGCGCGACGAAGGCGATCATCCTCGGCCGCGAAGTGATGATCGTCGGTGCCCACAACGTCGAGTCCGTCGGCCGTATCCAGGGAGCGACGATCGCTCTCGCGTACGTGGATGAGGCGACGCTGCTGCCCGAGGTGTTCTGGAACATGCTCGTCACCCGACTCCGCGTGAAGGGTGCTCGCCTCCTCGCGACGATGAACCCCGCATCCCGGAACCACTGGATCCGCCGCAACTGGATCCTCAAGGCCGACGCGGTGGGCCTCGTCGCCTTCCACTTCACGATGAAGGACAACCCCTCGCTCGAGGCGGAGTACGTCGACCGCATGAAGCGCTCGTACTCGGGCGTCTTCTACGACCGGTTCATCAAGGGCGAGTGGACGAACACCGAGGGCGCGGTCTACCCGATGTGGGACCCCGACCGGCACGTCATCGAGTGGGAGCACATGCCCCGCGTGCATCGCATCGTCGGCGCTGGCATCGACTTCGGCACGACGCACGCGACGGCCGCGATCATGGCCGGAATCACGGTCGAGGAGAAGCCGCGCCTCATCCTGATGGACGAGTACCGGTACGACCCGCGCGACTACGAGAATCGCCGCCTCGCCCCGTCGACGAACGCGACGAAGCTGCGGGACTGGCTGCCGACCCAGCACGAGCCGAAACCGTCCGGCCTGCGTCCTGAGTTCCTGATCATCGACCCGGCCGCCGCGCACTTCCAGGAGGAGCTGTACAAGCTCGGCATCGTCACCTGGCCCGCGGACAACGACGTGCTCCCCGGCATCGCCACCGTCTCCCGCCTCCTCGAGAACGACCAGCTCGTCGTCACCGACAGGTGCAAGGGCTGGCTGCAAGAGGTCACCGAGTACGCGTGGGACGCGAAAGCCACCGAGAACGGCACCGACGCGCCCGTCAAGGACAACGACGACTCCCTCGACGCCGGCCGTTATGTCGTGCACACGCCCCGCCAGTCCTACGAGTACGACATCGCCGCATGAACCAGGGAAGGGGTGACAGGGTGCCGCTTCCCGAAACGAACATCGTGTTCCCCCCGAAGGCCCTCATCCCCGGCTACCAGGCGATGCGTGAGCACGCCGCATGGTGGTCGGGCGACGTCGACGAGCTCCAAGCGATCTACGGCGGTGTCGGCACCCCGACGCACATGCACCAGGGGCGTCCGATGCGCGGCGGTGTCGCCGGGTTCTTCTCCCGCATGTGGTGGGGACGTCGCCTCGCCTCCGGTGAAGAGCGCACCGCCCTCCACATCCCCGTCGCCGCGAACCTCGCCACCCTCTCCAGCGACCTGCTGAACGCGGAGCCCGCGGTCTTCGGTGTCGCCGGCGACCGGGATAAGGCCACCCGCGACGCGACCGAGCAGCGCCTCGACCTGATGTGGAACAGCTCCCGCGCCCACGTCACACAGAACGAGGCCGGCGAGCTCACCGCCGCGCTCGGCGGGACGTACTGGGTCGCCGACTGGAACACCAACGGTCCCCTCGACTACGTCTTCGCGCGCTCCGTCGACGCGGACGCCGCCGTCCCCACCTTTCGCGGCGGCGACCTCATCGAGGTCACGTTCTGGACCCGCATCGACGACGGCCGGAAGACGTACCGGCACCTCGAGCACCACGAACCCGGCACGATCATCCACGCCCTGTACCTCTCGGACGACCCGAACCGCATCGGCTACCGCGTGCCGCTCGAGTCCCGCCCCGAGACCGCGCACCTCGCGTCCATCCCGGGTGCCGTGCACCTGCCGGACATGACGGTCATCCCGACGCACATCGACCGGCTGACCGCGGTGTACGAGCCGAACATCCGCCGCTCCCGCAAGCTCCGCAAGGCCGGACCGCTCGCCGACTGGGGCCGTTCGGACTTCGAGGGCAACGAGGGCATACTGAACGCGTTCGACGAGACGTGGTCGTCGTGGATGCGTGACCTCAAGGTAGGCCGCGCGCGACTCCTCGTCCCCGAGGCGTACCTGCAGACGACCGGGCCCGGGTCCGGTGCTTCGTTCGACGCGGAACGCGAGGTGTACGCCGCGCTCAACATGCTGCCGAACAAGGACGGCAAGCAGATCGAGGCGCACCAGTTCGAGATCCGCGTCGAGCAGCACGAGCGCACCGCGTTCAACCTCAAGAAGGAGCTCCTCCAGGCGACCGGGTACTCCCTGTCGTCGTACGGCGAGCACGTCGAGGGCGAAGCGATCACCGCGACGGAGGTCAACGACCGGAAGTCGGCGACCGAGCGTACCCGGGACAAGAAGATCCGGTACGCCACCGAGGCGCGCACGAAGATCGCGTCCGTGCAGCTGGAGCTGGACGGGCTGATCTTCCGTGGCCGCGGCGGTCGCCCTGGTGTCGAGGTCGTCGCAGAGTTCCCCGCCGAGTCGCAGCTGGACCCGGAGAAGGAGATGCGGATTATCGCCCTGCTCGACGCGGCGTCCGCGATCACCACGGAGACGAAGGTCCGCCGCGCGAACCCCGAGTGGGACGACGAGCGCGTCGGCCGCGAGGTCCGCGGCATCCAGGCAGAGCGCGGCATCCCCGCCGGCGACCCCGCCGAGATCACCGTCTGACGTGAAGGCGTCGCTCCCGCAACGAATCGACGAAGCGGGGGCGACGCGCCATGACGGAGAACATGCGGCGGCCGATGATCGACTGGCCAACCGAGCTACTGCTCTCGGCCTAACCCACCACCGGCAGATCGATTATCGAGGATGAGCCCGGAATCGCCGAGGACCACAGGCCTTCCTCGCTGGTGGACACCGCTCGTTCTCGGGCTTGTGTCCGTTTCCCGCGCCGCAGCACAGCAAGGGGAGCGCCCCCGGGCTCGACGGGGACGCCGCGGAGGAAATCTCGGAAGCGCTTCACCCACGAACGCCGGACCCAAGCGCGGTGGTCCTCTGCGTACTGCTGTCCCAGCGGACCACCACCCAGCAACGGAAACCACTGCAGAACGAATCTGTCGCGATCGTCCGGGGCTTGGAGGGCCGTACGGGACCACACGGCTTCCACGCTGGGCCAGGTAAGGAGCAGCTGGAAGCTCTGACCACTCGGAAGCGCCCTGGGCGGACGGTAGTCGTCGGTCAGGTCAACACGGGCCTCTCGGAAGTCGATTCCTTGGATGATGGCCGTGCTTCGACCGAGGTTGCGGAACTCCACGACGTGGTAAACGACGCCGGGCCCGAAGGTCCTCTTGCCGATCACGGCGAAGTCGATGAACACGAGCGGGAATTGCCGCCGTTGGCGCGTGAAGCGCCACGCACCGACGACCAATGTCAGCAACGACAGGATCTGAGCGACGGTGCCGACGAATGCCCAACCCTCCCACGCAACCCAGCTCGTCTCACTCATGCCGTGAACTCGTCGACGACTCGATCACGTCGATCGGGAGCGGGACAACTTGATGTCCGGTTTCCACCCCGATTCTCCACGTGATCCTGAGATGCTCCGGGAGCTTCCCTGCAAAATTCCGGCGAAGGTCGATTCGAACGCGGTTACCGGGTTCGACATCGAACGAGACTCCACCGAAAACCGACTCCCAACCGCCAAGCTCCGCCTTGTCCACTACGGCGGAGCTGAGGGTAGCCGTGCCGACGTGGAGAACGCGAATTCGTGTCGAGCGACCAAAACCTTTGTCATCCTCGGCGCTGTCGAACTGAAATCGAACTCGGTTCCTGTTCTCCGCGGTGATAGCCCGCGCCTCCGCACGGTCCGCGACCTCTTGCGCACGTCTGGCTATCGCGAGGGTCGCCGCGTCGCGGCTTTCCGACTGCTTCTGTGTCCGCCACGCAAGCGCGAGCGACGCTATCGAGATCGCTACGGCTGGTATCTGAAAAAGCCACTCCACGGGCTCAACGTATCGCCTGAACAGCCTCCCGGCACACGGCCGGGTTGACCCCGCAGAGCCGGGGAGAACGAAGGAGAAGAGCATGGCAGATTCCACGCTTCCCACGCCCACCGCCGAAGACAGCGCCCGCGCCCGGTTCTTCACCGCCTCGTCCGGCCAGCCGCCGACCGACGAGCAGCGCGCCGCCGTCGCCGCGATCAACGCGGCCGTCGCCGCCCTCGCCGTCGAGATCGAACGGCACACCCCGCGATCGCGGAACCAGTCACTCGCGCTCACCGCGCTCGAGGACGCGTCCATGCGGGCCAACCGCGCCATCTTCGCCACTGGGCCGACGGCATGAGCACGCGCCCGCCCGCGGCCTAGCTGTCGCGATGGAGCTGTTCCGCCAACGCTTTCACGGCCTCGGCGAGTTCTGTCGTGGCCTGTGCCATGCGGCGATCGTAGAGCTCGCTAGATGCGCGTCGAGCTGAGCTCGCGTAGTTGATCGCCTCTTGGGCGTGGCTAGCCGCTTCCAGATACGTCATGTCAAACCGCCTTCTAATCAGGTCGCCCGAGCATATCGGTCGGCCAATCACACCAGGGAGGGGCGTCAACGCGGATTGCTGTGACCGCGAAGGACGCTCACGACGCCGTCCTTACCGGCCAGGCGTACCTGCGCCCCTCCCCACCTACGAGCGCCGCTGACGAGCGGTCAACCAACGCCCCGGGTAGCTCGGACCCCGGTGAGGCGGCGCTCCCCCACCTCTTCCCCGCACCCTCGCGGGGCATCTCTCGTCCGTGTGCGCCCGGTGCGGCACGGCCCATCCCGAAACCCGTCCCGGAGGCGGAGAAGGAGCACACCATGTCCACGATCAGCATGCGTCACCGTCCGCCGTACCTGCGGTTCTTCGCCCCGGAGGCGGAACCCGGCACCGGCGCCCCGGCCCCGACGGACCCGGCACCCGCCGACCCGCCCGTCGACCCGGCCCCCGGTGACGCGCCGGCACCGACGGACCCGCCCGCGGATCCCGGGAAGCCGGAGACGTTCTCCCGCGAGTACGTCGAGAAGCTCCGCCGTGAGAACGCGGCAGCTCGCGAGAAGGCGAAGACCGACGCGGCAGCCGCCGCCGAAGCAGCCAAGACCGAGTTCGCCCAGTCGATCGGCAAGGCCCTCGGCCTGATCAAGGACGACACCCCCGCCGACCCCGCTGCCCTGCTGACGCAGGCGCAGCAGGAACGGCAGGCGGCGCTCGACGAGGCGAACGCGACCAAGCGTGACCTCGCCGTCCTCCGCAACGCCGACAAGCACGACGCGAACACGGACGAACTGCTCGACAGCGCCGCGTTCAACCGCAAGCTCGCAGCCCTCGACCCGTCCTCGGATGAGTTCGCCACCCAGGTGGAGGACCTCATCAAGGAGACCGTCGACGGCAACCCCGCCAAGTTCAAGCGCGTCCAGGTGGCCGCTTCGCCCGGCGGGAGCACGCATCACGGGGAACAGCCGCCGGCTGACCCCGCCAACAAGTCCATCGATGACCTCCGCGAGGAGCGTCGTAAGCGCCGCGGCGTCCAGCTGTAGCGCAGAAAGGGCCGGACATGGCCAACAACTTCCTTTCCGCCACCGCGATCGCCCGTCAGGCGCTCGCCACCCTCTACGAGAACACGTTCCTCGGCCCCCTGGTTCACATCGACGCGGGCTCCGAGCTCGCGACGAAGAAGCAGGGCGACACGATCAACATCCGCAAGCCCGCGACCTTCACCGCGCAGCTTTTCAACCGTGCCAACGGCATCCAGCTGCAGGACGCCACCGAAGGCAACGTGCCCGTCGTGCTCGACAAGATCGCCGACGTCTCGTTCGCGGTCACCGACGAGGACATGACCCTCAAGATCGAGGACTTCGACGAGCAGCTGCTCAGCCCGGCCCTCGAAGCCATCGCGCAGCACATCGACATCGCGGTCCTCGGTCTCCGCTCCGGCGTCTCGCAGGTTGCCGGCACCCACGCGAACGCGTCGGCGCTCGGCCAGACCTGGGACAAGCCCGAGGTCCTCATCGAGGCGAAGCGTCAGCTCGACCTCAACAAGGTGCCGATGCGTGAGCGGTACGCCATCGTCGGGCCGACCATGGCCAGCCGCTGGCTGAACACCGACCTGCTCAAGCACGCCGACAAGTCGGGCTCCACCGAGGCGCTCCGCGAGGGTTCCCTCGGCAAGAACCTCTTCGGCTTCGAGGCGTTCCAGACCGGCAACGTCGGCCAGCCCGCGGCGAACCCGGCCACCGGGCAGCCGACCACGGAGATCGGCCTCGCGTTCCACAAGTCGGCTCTCGCGCTCGCTTCGGCTCCGCTCGAGGTGCCCGCCGGGGCCGACGACGGGAAGGTCGCCGTCCAGTCGTACAAGGGTCTGTCGATCCGCGTCGCGTACGGCTGGGACATCAAGTACAAGCAGACCATCTGCTCGGTCGACTTCCTCTGCGGAGTGAAGCTCCTCGACCCGAACCGCGCGGTCCTGCTCAAGGGCCCCAACCAGGCGTGACCCCACGGGGCGGGCGGCACACCGTCGCCCGCCCCACCGGTCCCCTCATCGAAGGAGAAGAGCATGTCCCCCACGTACACGTCCCTCGAGGACGGCCAGGTCATCAAGACCAAGGAGCCGCGGCCCGACCTCGACGAGCTCGCCCGCTGGAAGCGGTCGGACGTCGACGACGAGCCGGAATCCACCGGCGTCGTCCCCCCGTCGCCTCAGCCCGTCGCCGGCCCGGTGAACACCGACCCGGTCACGGGCGGCAACCCGCCCCTCACCTCCGCCTCGGCGGGCATCGCGAACCCCGCCGACACGCTCACCACGGAGCAGGCGCGCGAGCGCGCGGCGGAGCAGCTGCAGGGCGGCGTCGTGCCCCCGCTGCAGCAGCAGGTCGGACGCCCCGGCGCGGACAACCCGACCGGCGAGCCCGACCCGAGCGATCCCGTCGACGTCATCGAGCGTCCCGGCCTGAACGTCTCCACCGAGGACTGGACTGCGTTCGCCAAGCGCGCCGACATCGACCTCGACCTCAACGACGACGCCGGCCGCGACGAGCTCGTGGCCGCGTACATCGACAAGTTCGCTCCCGCCGGCAACGCGTCCGCCGAGAAGTGGGCCGACTACGCCAAGGAGCACGGTGTGAAGTACCCCGAGGGTGCTGGCCATGACGCGATCCGTGCGGCCGTCGCGGCCGCCGGGTGGGCGAAGGACTGACCCGCACACCTGGGGGCGTCACTCCACGCCCCCAGGCCGCGAGCGGAGGTGACCGGTGGCGCTGTTCGAGTTCGACCCCGTCGGCCTCCCCGTCGACGAGCTGATCGAAGAGATCGGCGCCGCGCTCGCCGCCCGCTACGCCACCGTCGAAGAGATCCTCCTCTCCGCCGCGGCACGCCGCGCGTACCGCATCCTCGACCTCGAGCAGCGCGCCGAGGATTCCACCACCGAACTCGCACGGCAGCGCGCCCTGCGTGACGCCGAGCTGGCGCGTGTCGCCGCGCTCGCTCAGCTCCGCGGCATCGTCGCCGACGAGCTCGCCAGAATCCGTCGCGAGGACCTCGCCGGCGAGATCGTCCGCACCGCGAGCACCGCAGGCCAGGCCGCTGCCGCCGCGCAGCTGCAGCCCCTCGGCCGCCGCACCACGATCCCCTCCTCCGCCGCGAACGCTGTCGGCGCGCTGGAGTTCGACCTCCGCTCGAAGCTGACGGTGATGAACCAGCGGATCACCCGCTACCCGAACGACGTGTACCAGCAGGTCATGTCGATTTACTCGCCCCGCATCATCCTGGGTGCCGCGACGACGCAGCAGGCGCAGCGCGCCGCCGTCCACTCGTTCCTGTCCGAGGGCATCGGGTCGATCCCCTACCTCCGCCGCGACGGCGCTGTACACCTGCGGATGCCGATCGGTTCGTACGCCGAGATGGTCGGTCGTACGTCCGCGCAGCGCGCGTGGCAGGAAGCCGGGACGCACCGGATGCTGCAGTCCGGGGTGAGCCTGGGCACGATCAGCGGCGGCATCGACGCGTGCGCGCGGTGCGCGCCCTGGATCGGCCGGATCGTGTCCCTCGACGGGACGACGGGCACCGTGTACGTCGCCCACTCGACCCGCAACGAGCAGGTCGAGGTCCGCATCGACGGGACGATCGACCAGGCCCGCGCGGCCGGGTGGGGGCATCCGAACTGCCGCGACCGGATCGTCGCGTACGCCCCCGGCCTCACCGTCACGCAGGACCCGATCGTCTTCGACCCGGCGGCGGAGAAGGAACGCGCGGACCAACGGAAGCTCGAGCGGGAGATTCGCGCCGCGAAACGCGAAGCCGCGACCGCCCCCGACGACGTGACGCGCCGTCGCGCTGAGAAGAAGATCCGCGAGAAGCAGGCCGAGATGCGCGACTTCATCAAGCGCACCGGCCGTCAGCGTCGCTCCTACCGGGAGCAGGCGACGTTCTCGCACGGCACCACCCCCTGACCCCGTGCCGTCGCTGGCCCTGCACGGCGGCGGCACGGCCCCCGAATCGAAGGAGCGTCCCATGATCCGCATTCACACCCCGGAGGCGTCCGTCGGCACGACGAAGTTCCTCGACGTGGAGTTTCACGACGGCGTCGCCACGGTCGATGACCTGCACCCGGTCCGCGAGCTCGCGCTGATGCAGCACGGGTACACGATCGAGCGGGAACTGCCCGTCGACGGGCCCGAGGATCCGATCTTCGACCTGCACGAGGCGACCATTCCGCAGCTGCGGGACTACGCCGAGAAGAACGATATCGAGATCCCCGCGTCGGCGCGCCTCAAGGACGACATCGTCGCGGTGATCGCGGAGGCACCCTTGGCGCTCGTGGACGACCCGCTCGCGACGCAGATCGTCAGCGGCGCGCCGACGGGCGACTGACGTGCGGGTGTATGCGACCCCGACGCAGTACGGCGACTTCGCGGAGGAACCGTTCGACGGCACCCCGGCGAAGCTCGCGAAGCGTCTGCGCGCGGCGTCGTCCGAGGTCGAGCGGCTGGCCCGGTTCGCCGTGTATGCGGTGGACGAGGACGGGATGCCCACCGACCGCAGTGTCGCCGCCGCGTTCGCGGAGGCGACGTGCTCGATCGTCGAGTACTGGCAGGAGACGGACGACCCGCTCGGTGTCGACGCGATCCAGGGCGCGGTGAAGATCGGGTCGGTGTCGCTGGGCACGACATCATCGAGCGCGGACAGCGCGTCGGAGCAGGAGAAGCTCGAGCGCCGCATCGGTGGTCGCGCGTTCTCCATCCTCACGAACGCGGGTCTGATCAGCGCGGCCGTCCGCTACTGAGAACGGGGGCGCTCATGGCACGTCTGCGCGCGCGACACCTCCCGCACCGGGTGAGCATCACCCCGCTCGCCGGCGAAGGCCCGGAGGGCGACGTCTGGGGCGAGAAGCGCCCGAACCGGCCCGCGTACGTGGAGCAGAAGACCCGCCTCGTCGTCGACCAGCGTGCGGGGTCCGAGACGTTCGGCCAGGAGGTCGAAGCCGCCGCGATGATCATCCTCCTTCTGGAGGACGACACGCTCCCCCGCTCCCTCGTCGAGCTCGGCGCCGGCACCCCGCGTGAGCGGGAGTCCGAGGTCATCCGATCCGACCGGTACGAGTACCCCGGCACCCCCAGTCACATCGAACTGTTCACCACGTAGGAGGTACCGTGCCTGACATCGACCTCCGCGTGATGAAGCGGGACCTCGCTGAGCAGTCGGTCCCGGTGGAGTCGGCGAAGCTGACGCTGCGCGCGGTCCGCGCGGACGGCCCGTTCACCTCCGTTGGTGGTTCGGACATCACGACCAGCCCCACGTCGACGGTGCCGTTCCGCGACGGGGCCGCGACGGACCGGATCTTCCTCCCCCCGACCGACGGGACGTACGGGTGGGAGTTCGAGCTGCTCGTCGACGGCGCTCTGCTTCTCTCCGAGGTTCGCGGTATCCCGACGTCGGATGATGCCGTTCCGTATGGTTCGCTGCCGAAGCTCGACCGTTCGACGCTGCAACCGACCGACGACGCGATCGCCGCGTGGGAGAGCACGGCGGCCGGGGCGCTGGATGCACGTGACGCGTCCGTCGCCGCGGCGGGACGAGCGGACGGTAAAGCGCGCGACGCCGCCAGTTCCGCGGGTGCGGCTGCAGGGTCGGCGGGTTCCGCCGCGTCGTCGGCTGGTGAGGCGGCGGGCAGCGCTGGTTCCGCAGCCGGGTCGGCTGGTGAGGCCGCTGGGTCGGCCGGTGCCGCCGCAGGTAGCGCCTGCGAAGCGTCCGGCGCCGCTGGGCGCGCGAGCGACTCCGCGACGGCCGCGGCCGAGAGCGAGCGGAAGGCGGGGCTGTCCGCTGACGCGGCAGCAGGTTCCGCAGGAATCGCGAGGACGAAAGCCAGCGAGGCGTCGAACAGCGCCGGGCAAGCGAGCCAGGCGAAGAGTGCGGCGGAGCAGGCTCGCGATCTGGCCCTCGCAGGGCAATTCAACGGCTCGGCGATCGCGGCCAGCACAGACCTCAACACCATCACCGCGCGGGGCGTCTTCCGGCAGGGGACGGGCGCGAACGCCACGCTGGCGCTGAACTACCCGGTCGCCGGCACCGGTGGAATTCTCGAGGTCTTCTCGCCCAATGCCTCGGTCGACTACCTGATCCAGCGATACACGCCCTTCGGATCGGGCAACGCCACAGCTCGTGGGTTCTACCTCCGAGTGCGGGACAACGGCACCTGGGCAGCATGGCGCTTCGAGGCGACGCAGCGCATCAACCGACCCGCAGGTCAGCCCGGAATCGAAGTACTCCCGTGGGACGACACCACGTCCGCCGAGGTGAAGGTCATGCCGGTGAACCTCCCGCTGGGGAGCGCGAACCTGGACCTCATTCTTCTGGATGGGACCTACTACCAGGACAACGGCGCCAACGCGACGACCGCGAACGGCTATCCCGCAGCCGCAACGAACACAGCGGGCATCCTTCGGGTATCGCGTCGGAATCACGACAACTGGATCGTCCAGGAGTGGAACCCCCTGTCGTTCACCGCCACGCAGCAGTCGATCACGCTCATCCGGCCGCGCATCAACAGCACGTGGCAGGCGTGGCAGATCGTTCCCACTTCCCTGACGGACAGTAGCGTCGGCCGACGCCAGTTCCTCGTCGACGAGGTGAACGGCCGCCTCAACATGGTCTACGGCGACACCGGCCGCCGGCAGTTCGTGACCGCCGACATGCTCAACGGCGTCACCGGGAACTGGACTCTCCGCCGCAACGGGTACACCGTGACCATCGAGGGCAACCCCGCGCCACAGACCGATATCCCGTCGGGGTCGGCCGTGGTCTTCGGAGTGGTGCCCGCCGGCTTCCGGCCGACCATGGTGAACATGCGGCAGCCGTTCCGCACCAGTTCGAGCACCGTCATGCAGGGCGTCATGATCGCGAGCACCACGTTCGAGATCTCGCTGTACGCGTTCCAGAACTACACGGTCAACCAGGGCCCGACTCCGTTCAGCCTGACCTTTCAGACCGTGGACGCCTGGCCCACGTCACTTCCTGGTGCTGCGCTCGGCGTCATCCCCGTCAACTGAAAGCAGGAGCGCAATCGATCTCACCACCCTCACCGACGAGCAGCTCGCCGACCACCTGAACGCAGTCCTCGCAGAGCAGGAGCGACGCCAACGCCTCGCGGCGGTCCCCGGGCAGATGGCGGAGATGGCCGCCCGGTGCGTCGCCGACGGCGGCAATCGCGGCGACCTCTTACAGGCAGTTTCCGGCGAGGCCGCTTGATTTCCCTCACCAGTAGATGCGGGCCTGAGTACGCTGCTTGCCTTTTAGGGCAACGCAGACTTACCGCGGACGCGCCTCCACAGACGGTGCCACCGAGCCGAAAGAGGCACGCGGGGCAGCGGCTCGAGTTCGCCGAGGCCCAACCGCTTTGCGACGTCGGCGCGCGAGGCACGTTGCGCCGACGTCTCGGCCATATTGTGCGGGTCGTCGTGTATGCGCTCGATGGGTTCGAAACCGTCGCGCTTCCACCATCGAGCTGAGGAGTCCCGGTAGATCAGCACGGGTCGCACGCTGGGCATCGCGGGGTGATCAGGGTTCGCAACGACGATGGAGATGACAAGGTCGGAGTGGGGCTCGATCGGCCCTGTGTTCGCGGCCACTCGATCGAGGAGGAACTTACGTCCTATGTTCCAGAGCTGCACCTTGGCCGGACCGATGACTTCAGCGCTACCGTTCCGCAGCCGTACCGAAACTCGCATGACAGGCTCGAGAGCAACCGTCCGGGGCATCACACCACGAGCACTGGGTTGCATCGCGAAGCCCTCCCCAAACCCCATCGTGGCTCCGCCGTCAAGCATCGAGAACGTCTCGCCTGCAGCAAGGAAGTCGACGGTGTCGAGCGTCGCGTAGACGAGTCGGGCTTGCGCCTCGATCGCACTGCGCGAACTGCGGAAATATGTCACGGCCGCAATCAGGAAGGCGAGAGTCGTCCCAATTGCCGCGATCCAATCAGGCCAAGAGCCCAGCGTTACTCCGGTCTCGGCGATCGGGGACTGAACTGCAAGCATGCGGTCCATCATGCCCGGGTCATTGGGGCAACGCCCCCGGCGTCCATTTAGAGGTAACGCCGGGGCAGACCGCCCTCAGCGCGCGCCCCACTCTCCCGCCCTGCGGTCTTTCTCGCGCTGAACATCGAGCAGCCGCAACACTTCGGCTGTCTTCACTACTCGGGCGAAAGGCACGCGGACACCGTCGACAACAGCCTGGCTGCTGACGACACCGACGAGTCGACCGTCCTCGACCACGGGCCCGCCAGAATTTCCTGGGTAGATGGTCATGTCCGCCCAAAAATGCGGGAGGGCTTCGTGGTCCATCGCGACTCGTCCCCACGACGCCACCGGCAAGCTCATCTGCGACGACTGCCAGACCTGCGAAGCGGGATGGAGAGACCGGTAGCCGACTGTCGCGGTTCCGGGGAAACCCATAGTGAAGATGTCGGCGCCAACGCCCGACGGCCCGTCAGCGATAAGAGAGGTCGGGATGGGCTCATAACCTTCCGCGATCATCGCGTCCAGAAACTCCTCCGCGCTGCGGTTGCGTCTCGCTCGAGACAACGAGATCACTGCGAGGTCCAGTTCCGACGCTGAGTACGTGTAGGCGTGCCCGGCGCTCGGCCCCGTATTGAGCCATCCAAGCATGTGGCCCACGCTGTACGGAAGCTGTTCATCTCGCGCAACGCCCGTGAACCGGGGAACGCGAAAGATTGCGGGCGCGATCCACCGCTCCTCCTGTTCGGCTTCAAGGCGACTCAGTCCCTCGTCCATCCAGCTGTTCGACGGCTCACTCTCTCCAGGTCCTTGAGGTCGGTAGCGGAAGGAGTGGAGGCGGGCCATTTCGTCCACTCGCAATACATGCCTCGCGGTCACGAGGAAGGCCGTTCCGTCGTCGTCCTTGACGTAGAGGGCAGTGCCTGTCCACCGCACATCCCGCATGGGCCTACTCGCCATGTCCTCGAAAGGTACGACGGAGATGTTGGTCGAGTCGGCGGCGCATTCGAGATGAACGACGGCGTGTTGCCAGGATTCCAGAGTCAACGTTGACGGCATGACCGAAGACTAGCCAAGGTGGCGCCCGGCGTCAGCAGCCGATCTGCTGCCGCACGAAGTCCATGTGCATCTCAGGAACTGGGCGGTCGGTTCCGGCATACACCGCCGACTTCACGTAGCAGCGCTTCTGCCCGCCCGCGTCCTTCCACTCCTCGACGGTCGCCTTGACCCGTCCCATCCCCGTCACGGTGACTTCAATCTCTCGTTCCATACCGATGACCGTACGGACCCCGAGCGCGCTCTCCCCCGTGTTCGCCGGGGGCTTATGTGGTCGCCGAATCGCACCGGAGAGGAGCCGTGATGTCCGTCCGAGCCGAGGTGTCCATGACCGTCCCACCGGGAACCCCGATCGAGCAGATCACCGACGGCGTCCTCCGCCGCATCAACAAGGGCGCCGAGCGCGGCCTCGCCCTCACCCTCGTCGGCGTCCCCTTCGACGAAGGCACCCTCTCCGGCTCCGGCGCCGTCGAACCCGCCGTCGACATCGAAGAGGGCGCGGCGATCGTCTACGACACCCCCTACGCCGTCCGCCTCCACGAGCACCCCGAATACAACTTCTCGAAGGACTCGAACCCGAACGCCCAAGGCAAATGGGTCGAGAACGCGATGCTGAACGGCAAGGCCGAGATCGGGGAGATCATGCGGACGGAGGCGCGCCGTGGATGACGCCCCCGAGATGGTCCTGAACCGCGCGCTCGCGCAGCTTCTCCACGACCACGACCTCGCCGTCTACGACCTCGCCGACGTCGTCGAACGCGGCATCCGACTCGACGGGCGCATGCCGACCACCGTGAAGCAGTTCACGCTCCTCACCCCGCTCCGGCCCATCTCCGAAGGCCGCGCAGACGTCACGTATCGGACGCAGGTATTCACTCGCCGGAAAGGCACGATCGCGACCGTCCGCACATGGTCCGCCGGTCTCCGCGCCGTCCTCGACCAGAAGGCGTACACCCCGCAGGTGCTCGGCATCTCGTGGGCGACCGAGTTCTCGGCCACCGACTTCGGCCCGAACAGCGACGGCTACTCAGACACCGTCGCGACGTACGCCTTCCGCGGTCGCCGCGTCATCTGACCGCACCCCATCGACCACCCCTCCGCGCGAGGGGTCGCCGCCGCGCGCGGCATCCCCACCCAACAAGCAAGGAGAAACCCGTGCCCGACTCCACCCTCTACGACACGACCGTCCCCGCCGTCGGCTCGCTCGTCCTCGCCCACGAGAAGCTCATCCGCCAGAAGGTCGGCGGAGTGTTCCTCAACATCACCGGCGACTGCAACAACCTCGCCCTCAACCCCTCCGAGATCTCCCAGAACCGCGAGGTCTACGGCACCAAGGGGCGCCCGTCCAAGCAGGTCACCGCGCACTCGTTCGCCCCGTCGTTCTCCGTCGAGGTCGTCCGCGACCCCGCCACGAAGCAGATCGTGGGCGCGCAGGCGTGGGTCATCGACCTCTTCAACGCCGCCTACTCCACCGGCGTCGACAACCTCCGCGAGTTCCAGCTGTTCACCGACGCGTTCGACCCCCGCATGGCCGTGTTCCAGGGCCGATTCTCCGTCGCCGTCGCCGAGCTCAACACCGGCTACGCCGACAAGGGCGGGTACACGTTCACCCTCTCCAGCGACGGCGTCGTGAACCGCATGTTCGTCATCTTCGATGAGCAGACCGCCGGGTTCGAGGTCCCCGAGCTCGCTTCCGCGACTCGTGTCGGGTTCTACACCGGCAACACCTCGAGCGCGGTCGCCGCGGCGCGGTGGGACACGATCCAGGTCGACCGGGCGGTGAGCTGACGTGGCATCCACGCCGTCCGGTACCGTCTACTCGGTTCGCTCCGCGACGGTGCCGGGGGCGGGATCGACGTTCTGGGGCATCGCGGAGTCCGCGGTCGCACTCCCGGAGCGGTCATTCGTGCTCTATTGCCACGGCGCCGGCGATTCGGCTGATCAGTTCGCGACGATGCCCGCATGGGCAGGGCTGCGGAACTGGATCATCGACAACGGGTGGGGCTGGGTCGAGGGCATCGGTGCCGGCGCGAACGCATGGGGCAGTCCGGCGTCGATGGCCGCCTATGAGGCGTCCCTCGCTCACGTTGCGGGCCTGTACGACATCAAGAAGGTCGTCGTCCTCGGTCGCTCGATGGGTGGTCTCGTCGGCGCCCGGATCTACTGGTCGCGCCGCGGCACGGACTCGCGCTACAAGGGGTTCATCTCGAACTCGGGCGTGCAGGATCTGGTGTGGGCGTACGACTGGGACGGCGGGAGGTGGACGGATGCGGTAAACGCATCGTGGGGTGTGTCGTCCAAGGCTGAGTTCGTCGCGGCATCCGCGGGGATGAACCGGGTCGCCGGCCCCGCGTCGAGGTGGACCGGGGCGAACGTCCTGCAGTTGTGGGGTAACGCGGACCCGCTCGTCCCGCCACAGTTCAACGGCGAGGCCATGCGCACCATGTACGCGGGCCAACCGGCCGTCGACTGGGTCGACATCCGCGGAGGCGGCGACCACTCGGCGTCGAACGGTTCCTACACGCGCGTGAAACCGATGACGGACTTCCTGCTCGCGGTGACGGGCGGCACGCCGCCGGAGCCGGAGACAGGCTACGGGTATCGGTCGAAGCGCCGCTCCATCATCATCGACGGGGTGCGGTACACGCTGCGCCGTCGACGTTAGAACCCGTGGGCGGGGTTCGTGCACCCGCACGGAAGGGCCGCAAGGCCCGACATGTCGTACTCGCGCACGGTGCACTCAGCTGGCCGGGGTCGCAGTCCGAGGAGTCGGCGAATGCCGCCGCGCTTTGGGGCGATGATGGCCGGGTGCCCGCAGGCGGAGCAGTCGACGGGCAGTCCCCCGACTTCGGCGTCGAGATTCGGCAGACCGGCTTTGGTCTTGCTCATGTTGCATGCCCCTTCGGGACGGTATCGTCGCGACCGTATCCCATAAAACAACGCCCCCGGCGTCCCTCCTCGCGAGGTGACGCCGGGGGCGTTTCGTCTTTGGTCAGGCGCCGCGTCGGATGATCGCGTCTACGATTCGATCGACGGCCGCGTTCGGCACGGCGGGGTCATTTGTCTGCTTGTCAGGCGGCGGAGCGAGCAGCCGAGCGGACATCGCTGAATAGATGCTGTTCTTGACGCCGGCGTCCGCGATCGGCTCCACGAAGGCGCCAAAGCTGCGACTCTGGACCTCAAGCGCGCGCGCCCAGTCGCCAAGCCGGCGGTGTTGTGAGGACTGGCGTCCGAGGTATGCCGAAAGTCCCGAGAGGCCAGCCACGATGGCGAGACGGTATGCCACCGAGTGCCAATCGTCCGCGGTCGAATATGCGCCGCCCCAGTTGAAGACTTCCTCCAGTACGAACAGGCTGGCTACGCAGAGCGCGATGATCAAGACGGCGATCGTCCAGCCGCGATAGGTCTTCGCGGTATCAAGCTGATTGTCGGCGTAGACGGCGAATCGTTCCCCGAACTCATCTAGCCCTTTTTCTCCCGCGGCTTTCCGTGCTTCGCCCTCCGCCCGCTCAGCTCGAAAAGCGGCCTGTCGCGCCATCTCAACCGTCTGCGAGAGTCGCTCCATATCGTTCTCGATGCCCGCACTAAGCGTCATGATGCGTTCGATAGCATCATTGACACGCCCCTCGAGGCGGCTGCGCGTTTTCTCGGCCGCCTCGAGCGAACGGGCCCTCGTGAGGAGAGCTGACCACGAACTCCGGTGGAGGTAGGCGACTCCATTCTCATCAGCCAAGGAGCTGAGCTTCTCTATCCAGGCAAGGACGTTGGCGCGCAGTTGTGCCTCACGTTCGTACAGATCCTTGGTCGTATCGCTCAACGTCGCGTCGAAGATGAGCTGCTGCTCGCTGAGTTCGAGAAGACGGCTGGGGTTGGAGAATGCCCTGTAAGGTCCTCGAGTTGCGAGATCGATAACTTCGATCCAGATGTTCACCCATGGCTCGAGAGCCGCCAGCACCTCTTCGGGGCCGGCGTACTCCTGCACCCAATCAGCGAGCCTCATGCGGAGGCGTTCATTTGCCTCTCCCCACGAGGCCTCTGAATCGCCGGGCAGCAGCTCATTCGTCATTCCAACAACCTACCGAGCACGTCTCTCTCGCATTCCCCTAGGAAGCCGATCAGCGTGCCCGCACGGCGATGAGACCCCAACCGTCCGGCACCTGGGCATCAAGGGATGCACGGTCGGCAGCTTCGATCTCGCGCACCCCGTCGCGGCGCACGTGCGTTCCAACCGCCGTGAGAAGAGTCGTGCCCTTCCCCATCTGCACGGGAGCATTGGCAAGGTCGAAACCCTCGGGGCACTGAGCCTCAAGCATCTCGTGAGCTTCCGCGAGAGAGTGCGCCTCCACGGTCGCGGTGCGGGTTTCAACGGGACGGATGGTTCCGACCAGCATCAGTGCCCCTTTGGCTTTGGTTTGCGGCCCGCACCGGCGCCCTTCCCGGGGCGCGCGGCGTTCCAGGCGTCGACGGTTTTCGGCAGCCACCCCCGGGTTTCGCCAATGAGCGCGTCGGGCTCGGGGAGTTTGTAGTTCGCCGCTGTCGCGGGCTGCACGCCGATGCGGGCGGCGAGCTCCTTGAGGGATAGGTAGCGCGCGGTCATTTGGGGTTGCTCGCGATGGTGGCGTAGCCCGCGAGGGCTGCAGTGAGGACCGCGAGGACCCCCGCCCACACGGCGTCACTGCTGAAGGCGACGACGGCGGTGATGAGCGCGAACACGGTCGCGGCGTATCCGACTGTTTTCTTCATGGCGGGTGTCGGAGAATGGACGGTGGGGCCGGAGGTACTAGGTCTACTTCCGGCCCCTTTGGTCAATCCTTCTTCCTGTCACCTGCCTTTCGCCACAGCGCGAGGGCTGTGATGAGGGCTGCGGTGGCGGTGATCAGCTTGACCAGGTTGTCCACTATCTCGGACATCTCACCTCCTCTCTGTTGTTGTAGCTCAATCATACCATGTGCGTTTGTATAATTTTTAACACCCGGGCAGAGATCCTCAGAATCCGGTCCGCGTCGCTATGCTCGGCAAATGATGAGGCAACCGTTCGTCAGCCTTGCGCTGTTCAACGCTCTGGTGCTGGACCTTCGCACGATGCACGGTCGCGAACTGATCATCTACGGCGCGAGCCTCGTGGACAGTGCGCTTGCACACGTGCTCCGGATCTCCCACTTCTCCCGCCTGAACAGCAATGAGATTCGGTCCATGTTCGGCGATGGTGGCCCGGCCGGGACCTTGAGCGCGAAGACGCGACTCGTACACGCCCTGGGAGGAATCACGCGCAACACGGCTGGTCAGCTCCGAGAGGTGCGAGAGCTGCGAAACCACTTCGCTCACTCCGTCCTGCTGCAAAGCTTCGACGACGATGAGGCTTCCTCGACCATCGCAAACTTTCGGCTAATGCGAGTTGAGGACATTCAACTTCCCGCGGATGTGCCAGTTGGTGAGACCCAGCGCGCAGTAATGCCCTGGCGCGGGCTCAGCGTCTTCGGCAGGCACTTCTCAATGGAGGACGTGCATGTTGTGCTGACGCAGTCTGGGATAGTGGCGTGGGTCACCCCCGAACGAGTCTTCGGCCCCTTGTCATTGGAGGAGCAGGTGAGACATCAGCTGTGGTCATGTATCTGGGCGATCGTGGTGCCGTCGATCCTCGTGTGGGGTTCCTCCACTGACGCGAACCGCGCCGACGAGCAAGCCTGGCAGATCCACTACTGAACCGCGGGCGGGACGTACGCGGGCCCGAACCCGGTTGTGCCGTGCGCGCGTCGTGCCCGCTGCGCCCGTCCTACCTCCACCCACCTCGCAGCGCCAGGAACTTTGGCGAGGATTGCGCTCACGAGCACGATGGCCGTTCCGCAGAGTGGGCAGGAGATCGAAGGTGGGGCGGACATCCGCTGATCGTAGGCCGACCCGCCGCTCCCGAGGACGAAGGTCGAGTTTGCGCGCGTGCTGGTTATCGCTCGTCGTCGAGCGATCGCCCGCGCGATTTAGCGGGTCTGAGCGCGCTGCTTGGCGTCCTCGGCGACGCGCCACTTCCAGTAGCGTTTCATCCCTTCGGTCACCGCCTCTCGCACGGCGAAGTAGATCAGTACGAACGCGATGCCTACGCCAACGACAGCACCGAACAGCGACATCACAACCGCCTGAGTCTCCATGACTCCCCCTCCGGCTCTCGGGTCGAGCGTAGCCCCGCTCAATGTCGGAGGCCCGACATACCGTAGCCGTCATGATCCCGACGCTCGAACTCCTGGACTTTGAGGAGCAGTGGCCACGCTGGTCTGGCCAGAAAGATGAAGCTATCCGCGCGCGGTTCGGGGTGCCGCCGGCGCGGTACTTCCAGATGCTCGACCATGCGCTCGACACGGCAGAGGCCGTCGAGGCGCGGCCGATGCTGGTGCATCGGCTCCGACGCCTCCGCGACGAAGGTGACCGCGAGCTCCGTCGGCGCGCTAGCTGAAAGCGGTACGTTTCCGGTACTTTCCAGCCGTGAACCGGTTCCCGCGGCCTCTGGAGCGGCGGAATTACGTGCCGGCTACAGGACTTGAACCTGCAACCCCCGTATTACAAGTACGGTGCGCTACCAATTGCGCCAAGCCGGCAGACCACCAAGTCTAGCGATCCGCGGCGCTCTCCCCCGCGCAGGGAGGGACGGGGTCAGCCCGCGGGCGTGGCGGTCGGCGTCGGCGTGGGAGTGGGAGTCGCCGTGGAGTAGTACGCGTTGCTGTCGATCGTCAGGACGAACTGGGCGAACTCCTTCGGGTCGTCCATGTGTCCGACGTACGGGGTGCCGTTGACGAGCACGGTCGGCAGCGTCGTGAGAGCGAGGCCCTTCGTGTCGGGCAGGCTCTTGATGGCGCGATCGGTCGCGGCCTTCGCCCACCCGGTGTAGGTCTCGTCCTCGATGCACGAGCGCACCGTGTCGACGTCGCTGACCCCGGCACCCTGCGCCATGTCGGCGAGCTGCTGGTCGCTGTAGCCCTCGGAGTCCACGGCCGGCTGGTTGGTCAGCAGCTCGTGGTTGAAGGCGAAGAAGCGGTCCGAGGCGTGGGTCGCGACACAGGCCGAGGCCCCGGCGGCGCGGAGGCTGTACTTCGTGCCGTTCGACTTCGAGGTGAGCATCGCCACGGGGTAGTACGTGAGGGTCGCGGCATCCTCGTCGACCCACTTGGAGAGCTGCTCGGCGTTGGCCACCTGGAACTCGCGCGCTTCGGTGGACAGGTAGTCGACGTACACGCGGATGTCGACGGGAGCAGCCGTCGTCGTCGGGGACGGGGTGGGGGTCGTCGCGACGTCCGGGGTCGGCGTCGCCCCGGCGGCGAGCGCCGAGGAGTCTCCGTCGACGGTCTGGGTGGCCAACGGGTCGGCGATCCCGGTCGCGCTCGAGACGAGGAACCCGTCGTCAGATGCCGCGCTGGGGAGCGCCTGGGAACGCGAGCCGTTCGACGAGAGCGCGTAGGTCACGGCGACGGCACCGACGGCGACGACCGCGATGGCACCCACGCCGATCGCCGAGCGACGCAGCATGCGCATCCGAGCCTGACGCGCCTTCACCTGCTGCGCCTTCTCACGCACCGCCTCGCGGCGATCGCGTTCGGCGGGCACATTCGGCGTCTGGTCGTTGGACATGGAACCTCTCGGGCACGCGACGTGCCGCAACAAATCTGGGGAACGCTCGGGTTGGGGCGAACGAGCATCGATGCTAGCCAGGCTGGCTGAGAAAAGCCCAGACGCATGGCATACTGACCCTGCGTCCACTGTCGGGCGCGCGGGGTCGCCCCCGCTCATTCCATTCACTACGGATCGTCCGGCACGTACCTGCCGGTGAAGGAGAAGAGAACATGGCGTCCGTCACATTTGACAACGCAACCCGTCTGTACCCCGGTGGCACCCGTGCCGCGGTAGACAAGCTGAACCTCGAGGTCGCCGACGGCGAGTTCCTGGTCCTGGTCGGCCCCTCCGGCTGCGGTAAGTCCACCTCGCTGCGCATGCTGGCCGGCCTCGAAGAGGTCAACTCGGGCCGCATCCTCATCGGCGACCGCGACGTCACCGACGTGCCCCCGAAAGACCGCGACATCGCCATGGTCTTCCAGAACTACGCGCTGTACCCGCACATGACCGTCGCCGAGAACATGGGCTTCGCGCTCAAGATCGCCGGCGTCGGCAAGGAAGAGCGCGCCGCGCGCGTCCTCGAGGCCGCCAAGCTCCTCGACCTCGAGGAGTACCTGACCCGCAAGCCGAAGGCCCTCTCGGGTGGTCAGCGTCAGCGTGTCGCCATGGGCCGCGCGATCGTCCGTCAGCCCCAGGTGTTCCTCATGGACGAGCCGCTGTCGAACCTCGACGCCAAGCTCCGCGTCCAGACGCGCACGCAGATCGCGTCGCTGCAGCGTCGCCTCGGCGTCACCACGGTCTACGTCACGCACGACCAGACCGAGGCGCTCACCATGGGCGACCGCATCGCCGTGCTCAAGGACGGCCTGCTCCAGCAGGTCGGCACCCCGCGCGACCTCTACGAGAAGCCGAAGAACGTCTTCGTCGCCGGCTTCATCGGCTCGCCCGCGATGAACCTGTTCTCGGTCGACCTCGCCGAAGGCGGCGTCCGCTTCGGTGACCTCGTCGTCCCCGTCGAGGCGGACGTCATCGGCAAGGCTCACGGCTCCGAGGTCACCATCGGTGTCCGCCCCGAAGACATCCAGGTCGCCCCGGCCGACGGCCGCGGCCTCTCGGTCGTCGTCGACCTGGTCGAGGAGCTCGGCGCCGACGGTTACCTCTACGGCCACACCGACATCAACGGCAAGCGCACCGACCTGGTCGCCCGTGTCGACGGCCGTCGTCACCCGAACGCCGGCGAGACCGTCGTTCTGGCGCCCGTCCCCGGACACGTCCACGTCTTCGACGCGACCTCGGGCGACCGCCTGACCGACAAGGCCATCGCCTCGGCCTGATCGACGCACCGCTGCGGCGCGTCTTCGTTCCTGACCTGTCACGGGACGAAGACGCGCCGCACCTGTTTTTCCCGGAGTAACCGTGTCCGAATCCCTCCGCATCACCGCCAGCGCCGTCGACCCGGGGCTGCTCCAACTCCCCTGGTCCACCGGACTCGCCGACTGGCCGAGCAACCACATCGTCGCGCTGCCGAAGGGGATCTCCCGCCACCTCGTGCGCTTCGCGAACCTGTCGGGACGCGTCGTGGCCATCAAAGAGACCACCGAGGAGATGGCGCGTCGCGAGTACGACATGCTCGGCAACCTCGACCGGCTCGATGCGCCGTGCGTCGACCGCATCGCGGTGATCGCCGGTCGCACCGACGCCTCCGGGCGACCGCTCCCCGCGGCGCTGGTCACCGCTCACCTGCGTTTCTCGCTGCCCTACCGCGCCCTGTTCACCCAGGTGCTGCGCCCCCACACCGCGACCCGCCTGGTCGACGCTCTCGCCGTCCTCCTCGTCCGCCTGCACAACGTGGGGTTCTACTGGGGCGACGTGTCGCTGTCGAACACCCTGTTCCGTCGCGACGCGGGCGAGTTCGCGGCCTACCTCGTCGACGCCGAGACGGGCGAGCTGCACGGCAATCGTCTGAGTCCCGGACAGCGCGCGCACGACCTCGACATCGCGCGGACGAACATCGCCGGCGAGATCATGGACCTCGAAGCCGGCGGGCGCCTGGAGGGCGGACTGGACGCCGTCGCCATCGCCGACGGTCTCGTGTCGTCCTACCACTCGCTGTGGGGTGCGCTCACCGACAAGGAATCCTTCGCGGTCGACGAATCGTGGCGCATCACCGAACGCGTGCACCGATTGAACGCCCTCGGCTTCGACATCGGCGAGATGTCGATGAGCACGACCAGCGACGGCACCCGCGTCTCGATCCAGCCCAAGGTCGTCGACGCGGGCCACCACCAGCGTCGCCTGCTGCGCCTGACCGGTCTCGATGTCGAGGAGAACCAGGCCCGCCGCCTGCTCAACGACCTCGACGAGTTCCGTGCGCGCGTCTCGCGCCTGGGCGCCGACGAAGAGATGGTCGCCCACGAGTGGCTGACGCGCGTCTTCGAGCCGATCGTCATGTCGATCCCGTTCGATCTGCGCGCGAAGCTCGAGCCGGCCGAGGTGTTCCACCAGGTGCTCGAGCACCGCTGGTACATGTCGCAGGCGCGCGGCCGTTCCGTGCCGTTGGCCGAGGTCGTGACGTCCTACATCGACGACGTCCTGCGTCATCGCCGCGACGAGGCCACGGTGATGGGCCCGCCCACCGACACGATGTCGCTGCCCACCATCTCCGACGCCGATGCCCCGGCCACGGGCGAGGTGCCGACGACCGACACCGACGTGGTCGACTGGCGCGACCTCGTCTGACCCCGCAGGGCGCGGCGGCCTCGCCTGGCGCCGACGTCACACGCCGGTGTCGACATCACGCGGTCCGAGGCCTCGACCTCATGTGCGCTCGTCACGAACGTGCGATCTGACGGGTCGGACCATCACGACGCCGACTCCCCCCGCAACGCCAGAAGGCCGTGGCATCCGGAATCGATCCGGGATGCCACGGCCTTCCGCGCGGGATCGAGGGTCAGTACCCCACGGTGAAGCGCTCGCGCGTGTGCTTCGGGCTCTCGATCTCGTCGAGGACGGCGACCGCGAAGTCGGCACCCCCGATGAACGAGTTGCCGTCGGCGTCGACGACGAGGACGTCGCCGCCGTCGCGGTAGCTGCCGGTGCGCTCACCGGGCGCCCAGGAGCCGAAGCCGCCGGCGGGGTGGATGTAGAACCAGTCCCGGCCGGTGTCGTCGGCCTGAAGGTCCTCGAGGATGCCGATGGCCTCGCGCGCCTCGGGCTTGTACTCCTCGGCGAAACCGTCCGTGTCGATCAAACGCGGACCGCCCTCGGCCACGAGCGAGCCACCGGCACCGCCCACGACGCCCACGCGGACGTTCTCAGGAAGCGCGGCGACGAGCTCGGCGATGGCGGGGCGGAGCTTGCCCTCCATCTCGCCGCGGGGAGCGGCGGCCGACACGACCACATCGACACCCTCGAGCTGAGCGACGAGACCGGGCACGTCGAGGACGGTGCCCTCGAGGTAGGTCGCCCCTTCGACGCGCTCGGTCGGAACCGACCGGGCGACCGAGACGGCGGTGTGGCCGCGACGGACGGCCTCGGCGATGATGTGGCTGCCGGCGTAGCCGGTGCCACCGATGACGGCGATACGGGTCATGGGCGTTCCTTTCTCAGGGGATCAGTGCGCGGCGCGGAGCGTCGACACCTGGTACAGGGCCACGGATGCCGCGATCCCAGCGTTCAGGGACTCGGTCGCGGTCGAGATCGGGATCGACACCACTTGGTCGCACGTCTCGGTGACCAGACGCGACAGCCCCTTGCCCTCGGAGCCGACGACGATCACGACGGGGCGGTCGGCGAGCTCGAGCGCCGGCAGCGAGACGTCGCCGTCGCCCGCGAGACCCAGGACGAACACGCCCTGCTTCTTGAACTCCTTGAGCGTCGCGGTCAGGTTCGCCGCGAGAGCCACCGGGATGCGCGCGGCGGCCCCGGCACTGGTCTTCCAGGCCGCGGAGTTGACGCTCGCCGAACGGCGCTGCGGCAGGATGAGCCCCTGACCGCCGAAGGCCCCGGTGGAGCGGATGATCGCGCCGAGGTTGCGGGGGTCGGTGACGCCGTCGAGGGCCACGAGAAGCGGAACCTCGCCCCGGTCGATGATCTGCTCGAGCAGATCCTGGGGGTGCGCGTAGGTGTAGGGCGGGACCTTGAGGGCGACGCCCTGGTGCACGCCGTCGAACCCGGCCATACGGTCCAGCTCGGGGCGCGTGACCTCGAGGACGGGGATGCCCCGGTTGGTCGCGATCGACAGCATCTCTTTCACGCGGTCGTCCATCTCGACGCGCTGCGCGATGTAGAACGCCGTCGCGGGGATCTTCGCGCGCAGCGCCTCGAGCACCGAGTTGCGGCCGGTGACCGTCTCGGTGTCGTCGGACGCCTTGGGGCTCTTGCGATTGGTGTTGCTGCCCACCGCGCGGACGCCGGGTCGGCCCTTGCCGCCCGCGGCGGCGTAGCGCTCCTCGGCCGCCTTGCGCTTGCCGGCGGGGTGCCAGGCGCGGTCCTCGGCCTTCGGGGTCGGGCCGCGCCCTTCGAGCGCCTTGCGGGAGTGCCCGCCGGTGCCCTTGAGGGGCCCCTTCTTCTTGCCGGGGTTACGTGCTCCCGGGCGTCCAGGCTTAGCCATCGATACTCCAATGTGTTCCGGCCGGAGTGTCCTCCAGCGTGATTCCTGCGGCGGCGATGGCATCGCGGATGCGATCGGCCGCCGCCCAGTCCTTGTCGGCGCGCGCCTGAGCGCGCTGCGTGATCATTTCCTGCACGAGCGCGTCGAGGGCGGCCTCGCTCGATCCCGTCGCGACCGCGGGTCCGTCGGCATCCAGACCCAGGATGCCGAGCATCGCGACGACGCTGCGATGGGCCGCGATCGCGGCGGCGAGGTCTCCCGCGTCGACCGCGGTGTTGCCGGCGCGCACCGTCTCGTGCAGCACGGCCAGTGCCTGGGGAACGCCGAGGTCGTCGTCCATCGCCGCCGCGAAGTCCGCCGGAATGTCGCCCGGCGCGATCACGAGCGGGTCGGCGTCCGCCGCGCGCAGCACACGCTGGTGGAACGTGTCGATACGGTCCAGTGCGCCGGCGGCCTCGGCGAAGGCGCGATCCGAGACGTCGAGGTTCGACCGGTAGTGCGCCGCGGCCAGCGCGTAGCGCACCACCCGCGGATCGTTGGCGGCGAGGACGTCGGCGGCGAGGGTGAAGTTGCCGAGCGACTTCGACATCTTCTGCCCGTCGACGGTCACGAGGCCGTTGTGCACCCAGTACCGCGCGAAGGCGTCGCCCGCCGCGGTCGACTGCGCGATCTCGTTCTCGTGGTGCGGGAAGCGGAGGTCGAGACCGCCCCCGTGGATGTCGAACTCCGGACCGAGGTAGCGGCGCGACATGGCCGAGCACTCGATGTGCCAGCCCGGGCGGCCCGCGCCCCACGGCGAGGCCCACGTCGCCGAGGCCGGCTCATCCGCTTTCGCGCCCTTCCACAGGGCGAAATCGCGGGGGTCGCGCTTGCCGCGGGGATCGGCGTCGGCGGCGGGCTCCATGGCATCCAGGCTCTGACGGGTCAGCTCGCCGTAGGCGGGCCAGGACCGCACGTCGAAGTAGACGTCACCGGCGGCGGCGTACGCGTGACCGCGCTCGATGAGCTCGGCGATCAGCTCCTGCATCTGCGTCACGGAGGCGGTCGCCCGCGGCTCGTACGTGGGAGGAAGGATGCCGATGGCCGCGTACGCGCGGGTGAACTCGAGCTCCATGCGGTAGGCGAGCGCCCACCACGGCTCGGTGTCGGTGGCGTTCGCGAGGACCTTGTCGTCGATGTCGGTGACGTTGCGGACGAAGGTCACCCGGCCGTACCGATGCGCGAGCCAGCGACGGAGCAGATCGAAGGCGAGGGCCGCGCGCACATGGCCGATGTGCGGACCCGACTGCACGGTGGGACCGCAGACGTAGACAGTGACGTTCGAGGGGTCGAGAGGAGCGAAGTCGCGCAGGGCCTGCGCCTTCGTGTCGTACAGCCGAACAGTCACCGCCCCAGCCTACCGGCCGCCCCTGACGGCGACCCGAGTCCCCGACACACGACGTGTGCCGCGAGCGACCCCGGAGGGTGCCCGCGGCACACGGACGCTCGGAAAGGTCAGCGAGTCGACCGGCTCGCCGTGATGCGGGGCACCAGGAGAGCGGCGACGGCACCGACCAGGGCCGGGATCGCGAAGGCGTAGAAGTTCCACTCGACGGGGACCTGCGCGGCGAGCACGGCGGCTCCGAGCGGGGGGCCGACGATCGCGCCGATACGCCCGATCGACAGCGCCCACGCGATGCCGTTGGCGCGCAGCTCCGTCGGATAGCGGGTCACCATGAGCGCGTTGCTCATGATCTGCGAACCGATGAAGCCGAACCCGCTGATGAACATGAGCACATACATCAGCCACAGCGGCGGAGCGAACGCCATCAGGACGAGACCCAACGTGCCGGTGAGGAACGCGATGACGACCATCGCCTTGGCACCGATGATGTCGGCGATACGGCCGCCCACGATCACGCCGACGATGACGCCGAGCCACATCGCCGCCGTGAGGAAGAGCGCGTTGCCGATGGCGTACTGCGCGGCCTGGAGGATGGTCGGCAGCCACGCGCTGATCCCGAACACCAGCAGCAGACCGCAGAAGGACACGATCCAGAACAGCACGGTCGCGGGGGCCACCCCCTTGGCGAACAGCGCACCGAGTCCGAGCCAGCGTCCCGGGTGGCTCTCGACCTGGGCGCTCGGGTCGGGGAGGCCGAAGGCCGTCGCCAGCTCGCGCGCCTCGTCGCGACGACCGGTGCGCCAGAGGAACGCCGGACTCTCCGGCAGACGGCGCAGCAGCGGCAGCAGGATCAGCGCCGGAACGACGCCGATCACGTACAGCCACCGGTAGCTCTGCTGCTGCAGGAGAGCGGCCAGCAGGGGCGCGCAGAGCGCGCCGAGACCGTAACCGGCCATCGTGAGACCGATGTTGCGGCCGATGCGCCCCGGCTTGCTGATGTCGGCGGTGTACGCGTTCACGGTGGGCAGGACGACGCCCAGGCCGAGTCCGACCACCAGGCGACCGACGCCGAAGAGCACCGGCTCCCCGGCGACGGCGCAGACGAGCATGCCGACGGTGAACAGCGCGACGGCGACGCCGATCAGCCGGACCTGACCCACGCGCTGCACGATGGCGCCCGCGACGGCGGCGCCGATGAGCATTCCGACGCTGATGATCGCGCCGATGAGGCCGGCGGCGGGAAGGGTCAGGCCGAAGCCGGGGTCCTTCATGATGAGGGGGACGGAGGCCCCCCAGACGGCGAGGTCGAACCCCTCGAGGGTACAGATCAGCGTCGCGATCGCGAGGGCGCGACCGCTGCTGAGAAGCGGGCGCGGCGCTCGGGTCGCGGCCGCACGGGCGGTGGATGTGGTCATGCTTCGGCTCCTCACCGTTGAGAGAACGTCGGGTACTGCGGGAATGCGCGGGCGCGGGTCGTCAGCGCATGAGGGTGGTGTGATCGACCCCTTCCCCGGGGGCGAGCACGATGTCGAAGCGGGTGCGGGCCCAGCTCCGGCCGCCCACGTCGCGACCGTCGGGGGTCGGTTCGTCGGCGGCGTGATGCGACCAGTCGTAGATCAGGCTGTCGCGGACGCCGAAGACGGAGTCCGCGTCCAGCAGCTCGTCTCCGCGGACGAAGATGTGCGTGACGAGGGTCCGGTATCCGGGCGCGGTCACCAGGAAGTGCAGGTGCGCCGCGCGATAGGGGCTCCGACCGGTCGCGCGCAGCAGCTCCCCCACCGGTCCGTCGTCGGGGATGGGATAGGGCGTGGGGAACAGGCCCCAGAAGCGGTAACCGCCCTCGCCGTCGCTGAACAGGTGGGCGCGGCCGTACACCTCGAAGTCCTCGTGCTGGACGTCGTAGAGACCGTCCTCGTCCGCCTCCCACACCTCGATGCGCGCCCCGGGGATCGGTGTCCCCTCGACGTCGCGCACCGATCCCTCCACCCACGCCGGCTCGCCCGGGGCGCCCCCGGAGAGGTCGCCCCCGAGCGGGATCTCCGGCGAGTCGTTGAGGAAGAACGGTCCGAACACCGTCGCCTCGGTGGCATCCCCCACCGCCTCGTTGTTGACGGTGACCGTCTGCATCGACACCCCGAGGACGTCGGACAGCAGCACGAACTCCTGCCGCGTCGGACTCGTGATGCGCCCGAC
>Ga0308159_1000972_pt1 | contig 48853 bp, 34 predicted proteins | sample PhyCR1_FD_201040 | JGI IMG/M metagenome (GOLD analysis project Ga0308159, IMG submission 201040) | Phyllosphere microbial communities from UC Gill Tract Community Farm, Albany, California, United States - DLSLC.R1 | ecosystem: Host-associated > Plants > Phyllosphere > Unclassified | place: USA...
AAGGCGTCGGCGATGCTCTCGACGATGACCCGGGCGAAGGCCGCGCGCCCCTCGGCGGCGGGTTCCGGCATCCCGAGCAGGGCGGCGATGCGGGCGGGCATGTCTCCGGGCGTCGACAACGAGGGGTCGTCGGCGTCGAACAGTCGCTCGGGCACGGGCTCCGCCGAGGCGGCGGCCAGCAGCGCGGGCAGGTCGACCGCAGCGCCGTCGCGATCCGCCCACGCCCGCACCGTCTCGCTCAGCAGCCACAGCCCCGTCACGTTGTGCAGGAACCGCACGCGTCCGTCGACGCCGCCCTCGTTCGTGAAGTTGGCCGCGCGGGCGGCATCCGTCACGATCGGCGCGTCGAGCTCGAGCCCGACCAGCCCCCATGTCCCGCACGAGATGTAGGCGGCGTTCTGCGACGACAGCGGGACGGCGACGATGGCCGAGGCCGTGTCGTGCGACCCCACGGCGATCACGGGCACCGCGCCGAGCTCCGCCGGGGTGCGCCCGATCGCCTCACCCGGGTCGACGAGAGGCGGCAACACCCGCGACGGGATGCCGAGCGCCTCGGCCAGCGCGAGATCCCACTCCCCCGTGTGCACATCGACGAGCCCGGTCGTCGAGGCGTTCGTCCGCTCGGCGACCCGACGGCCCGTGAGCCGTTCGGCGAGGAGGTCGGGGACCAGCAGGCTCGTCTCGGCCTCGGCCACGAGAGCGTCCGCCGCGTACTGGTACACCGTGTTGAACGGGAGGAACTGCAGGCCGTTGCGACGGTAGAGCTCCTCGAACGGCACGATGCCGTGCACCGCGTCCACTCCGCGCACCGTGCGCTCGTCGCGGTAGTGGAACGGTTCGGCGAGCAGACCGTCCGGGCCGAGCAGGCCGTAGTCCACGGCCCACGAGTCGATGCCGACACTCTCGATACCCGGCTCGTGGCGCAGCGCCTCGGCGAGGCCCGCGCGCACGTGACCCCAGAGGGCCTCGAGGTCCCAGTGCCAGCCGTCCTCGCGCTCGACGGGGCCGTTCGGGAAGCGCGCGACCTGCTCGAGCTCGAGCACGCCGTCGCCGACCCGGCCGATCATGACGCGCCCGCTCGTCGCGCCGAGGTCGACGGCGGCGACGGCGCGGGTACCGCCGAGGTCAGCACCGGGGGCGCCGGCTCCGGGCGCGGCGGGACCCGGCTCGGCTCCGGGCGCGGCGGGAGCCGGCTCGGCTCCGGGCGCACCCGCCCCGCCCGAAGACGTCCCGCTCATCGCAGGAACGCCGCCGCGACGCCGGAGTCCACGGGAACGTGCAGGCCGGTCGTGCGCGAGAGCTCGGGTCCGGTGAGCACGAACACCGCGTCGGCGACGTTCTCGGGGACGACCTCGCGCTTGAGGATCGTGCGGTTGGCGTAGAACTGACCGAGGTCCTTCTCGTCGACGCCGTAGGTGGCGGCGCGGTTGGCGCCCCAGCCGGCGGCGAAGATGCCCGAGCCGCGCACGACGCCGTCGGGGTTGATGCCGTTCACGCGCACGCCGTGCTCGCCGAGTTCGACCGCGAGCAGTCGCACCTGGTGCGCCTGGTCGGCCTTCGTGGCGGAGTAGGCGATGTTGTTCGGGCCGGCGAAGACGGAGTTCTTCGACGAGATGTAGATCACGTCTCCCCCCATCCCCTGCGCGATGAGGGCCTTGGCCGCTGCCTTCGACACGAGGAACGAGCCCTTCGCCATGACGTCGTGCTGCAGGTCCCAGTCCTTCTCGGTGGTCTCCAGCAGCGGCTTCGACAGCGAGAGCCCGGCGTTGTTGACGACCAGGTCGATGCCGCCGAACGCGAGGACCGTGGCGTCGATCGCGGCCTGCACGCCCTCGGCATCCGCCACGTCGGCCGCGACGCCGATCGCGACGTCGGTGCCGCCCAGTTCGGCGGCGGCGGCTCGCGCCTTCTCGAGGTCGAGGTCGGCGACGGCGACGCACGCACCCTCGGCGGCGAGCCGGGTCGCGATGGCCTTGCCGATGCCGGATGCCGCGCCCGTGACGAACGCGATGCGCCCCTGGTGCGTCTTGGGCTTGGGCATGCGCTGGAGCTTGGCCTCCTCCAGCGCCCAGTACTCGATGCGGAACTTCTCGGCATCCGAGATCGGGGAGTACGTCGACAGCGCCTCAGCGCCGCGCATGACGTTGATGGCGTTGACGTAGAACTCGCCCGCCACCCGCGCGGTCTGCTTGTTCGCGCCGTACGAGAACATGCCGACGCCCGGCACGAGCACGATGAGCGGGTCGGCGCCGCGGATCGCGGGGGAGTCGGCATCCGCGTGGGCGTCGTAGTACGCCTGGTAGTCGGCGCGGTACTCCGCGTGCAGCTCCTTCAGGCGCGCGATCGAATCCTCGACCGAGGCATCGGCCGGCAGATCGAGGATCAGCGGCTTGACCTTGGTGCGCAGGAAGTGATCCGGGCAGCTCGTGCCGAGCGCGGCGAGGGCGGGAGCCTTCTCGGATGCCAGGAAGTCGAGCACGACGTCGGCGTCGGCGTAGTGGCCGACCATCGGCTTGTCGGTGGAGGCGAGACCGCGGATGGTGGGGGCCAGGGCCGCAGCCTTCGCGCGACGCTCGGCCTCGGGCAGGGCGGCGAAGCCCGCGCGCTCCCCGCCGAACGGCTCGGCCGCACCGTGCTCGTCGATGTAGGCCTGCGCGGTGTCGATGATCCACAGGCTGTTGCGCTCGGCCTCCTCGGAGGTGTCTCCCCAGGCCGTGATGCCGTGGCCGCCCAGGATCGTGCCGATCGCCTGAGGGTTCTTCTCCTTGATCGCCGCGATGTCGAGGCCCAGCTGGAAACCGGGGCGGCGCCAGGGCACCCACACGACCTTGTCACCGAAGATCCTGGTCGTCAGTTCTTCGCCGTCGGCCGCGGTCGCGATCGCGATACCGGCGTCTGGGTGCAGGTGATCGACGTGCCTGGCACCCACGAGTCCGTGCATCGCGGTGTCGATCGAGGGGGCAGCCCCGCCCTTGCCGTGCAGGCAGTAGTCGAAGGCCGCGACCATCTCGTCTTCGCGCTCGATGCCGGGGTAGACGTCGACGAGCGCGCGCATGCGGTCGAGCCGCAGCACCGCGAGGCCCTTCGCGGTGAGGGTGCCGAGGTCTCCCCCGGAGCCCTTGACCCACAGCAGCTCGACCGGCTCGCCGGTGACGGGGTCGATGTCGGTGCCCTTGGCGGAGGTGTTGCCGCCGGCGTAGTTGGTGACCTTGGGGTCGGAGCCGAGGCGGTTGCTGCGCGCGACGAGGTCGGCGGCGGTGGAGCTGGTCATGACGTTCCTCACGGGTGAGAGCGACGGGAAGGGGAACCGGGGCGGCGGTGATTCAGGGGCCACCGCCCCGGTGGTCGAGGGGCCGTCGGCGGGCCGACGGTGAGAGGAGGGTCGAGGCGGTGGTGAGGCCGCCTCGAGGCCCGGGGCGGCGGGTGACGCGCCACCCCGGGAGTCGGTCAGGCGCCCCAGCCGGCCTGGGTGCCGCCGACGCGCTCCTCGGCGATGCGGGGCAGGTACCCGGATGCCGCGAACGCGGCCATCGGGTCGGCCGGGAGCCCGCGCGACTCACGCCACTCGGCGAGGGCCGGGCGCACGTCGGTGTAGAACGCGTCCATCAGCACCGCGTTGGCCCCGAGCACGTCGTTCGCCTGCTGGGCGGCATCCAGAGCGTCGCGGTCGAGGAGGAGCGCCCGCGCCGTCATCTCCTGGACGTTGAGCACCGAGCGGATCTGCCCGGGGATCTTGTCCTCGATGTTGTGGCACTGGTCGAGCATGAAGGCCACGTCGGGGTTGTTGAGGCCCCCGCCGCGCACGACCTCGACGAGGATGCGGAACAGCTGGAACGGGTCGGCCGCCCCGACGATGAGGTCGTCGTCGGCGTAGAAGCGCGAGTTGAAGTCGAACGAGCCGAGCTTTCCGAGGCGCAACAGCTGCATGACGATGAACTCGATGTTCGTGCCCGGGGCGTGGTGGCCGGTGTCGAGGCACACCATCGCCTTGTCGCCGAGCGAGGCCACCTGGGCGTACGACGTCCCCCAGTCGGGAACGTCGGTGTGGTAGAACGACGGCTCGAAGAACTTGTACTCCAGCACGAGACGCTGGTCGTCGCCGAGGCGCGCGTAGATCTGCTGCAGCGAGTCCTGCAGGCGGTCCTGACGGCCGCGCATGTCGTTCTGACCGGGGTAGTTCGAACCCTCGGCGAGCCAGATCTTCAGGTCGCGCGAGCCCGTGGCATCCATCACGTCGATGCAGGCGAGGTGGTGATCGATGGCCTTGCGGCGGATGCGCTCGTCGTGGTGCGTGAGGGCACCGAACTTGTAGTCCTCGTCCTGGAAGGTGTTCGAGTTGACCGTGCCGAGCTTCACGCCGAGGTCCTCGGCGTGACGGCGGAGCGCCGTGTAGTCGTCGACGAGGTCCCACGGGATGTGCAGGGCCACCGTGGGCGCGAGAGCCGTCAGACGGTTGACCTCGGCGGCATCCGCGATCTTCTCGAACGGGTCGCGCGGGGTGCCCGCGGTGGGGAACACGCGGAAGCGCGTGCCGGAGTTGCCGAACGCCCAGGAGGGCAGTTCGATGGACTGGGCTTCGAGGGTCGAGAGGATCTCGGGAGACAGCGTCGTCATGAACGGGTGCTTTCGGTCGGAGCGGATGCCGGGTTCTCGGCGGTGACGGAAGGAACGGATGCCGCGGGCGCGGCCGCCGCGAGTTGGTCGGCGAGGTGGAACACCTCGGTGAGGGGGGTCGCAGCCTGATCGGGGCGGCTCTCCAGCCCGATGAAGAAGGAGGACATCTCGTCTTCCCACTTCGCGGCGATCGGCGATGCCGCGAGGTACGCCTGTGCGGCGGCGTCGTCGTCGGTTTCGTAGTAGCCGATGAGCCGGCCGCCCTCACCGAGGAACAGGGAGTAGTTGCGGCGCCCGGCGGCGGCGATCTCTTCGAGCATCTCCGCGCGCACCGGCGTGTGGCGCGCGACGTACTCGTCGACCAGGTCGGGCCAGATGCGGAGTTCGAAGCAGACGCGCGTGGTCTGTGCGGACATGGGATGGTTCTCTCCCTCGAGAATGAATCGTTTCACGACACCGTAGCACGATGCGCTGACGCGTGCGATATCGTCGTCGGATCATGGCGGTGAAAATCAAAGACGTCGCAGCGCACGCCGGCGTCTCGGTGGGCACCGTCTCGAACGTGCTCAACGGTCGCGACACGGTATCCCCCGGAGTCGTCGAGCGCGTCCGCGCCTCGATCGACGCTCTCGGCTACGTCCGCAACGACGCCGCCCGTCAGCTGCGCGCCGGACGGAGCCGCGCGATCGCGCTGATCGTGCTCGATGTCGGCAACCCCTTCTTCGCCGCCGTCGCCCGCGGCGCCGAGGCGCGCGCCGCCGCCGACGGGTACGTCGTCCTCCTCGGATCCAGCGGGGCCGACGCCGACCAGGAGCGCCTCTACCTCGACCAGTTCCGCGAGCAGCGCGTCGCGGGGGTTCTCCTCACCCCGGCCGATGCCGCCGGAGACGTCGTGGAGCACCTGGCGGCCGCCGGCATCCCCGTCGTCCTCGTCGATGAGCAGACCGCCGGTGACGACGTCTGCACGGTGTCGGTCGACGACGTCGAGGGCGGCTACCTCGCCGTGGCGCACCTGCTCGCCCGGGGGCGACGGCGCATCGCGTTCGTGGCGGGTCCCCTCACGACCCGACAGGTCGCCGACCGCCTGGCCGGCGCGCGTCGCGCGGTCGCCGAGGTCGAGGGCGCCGCTCTCGAGGTCATCGAGACGGGGGCCATGACCGTGCTCGCCGGCCGCGCCGCCGGTGAGGGGCTGCGCGAGCGCTCCGACCGCCCCGACGCCGTCTTCGCCGCCAACGACCTGCTCGCCGTGGGCGTGCTGCAGGCGCTGACCATGCTCGGCGACATCCGCGTGCCCGACGACATCGCCCTCGTCGGCTACGACGACATCGACTTCGCGGCCGCGACCGTGGTTCCCCTGACCTCGGTGCGCCAGCCGGCCGAGGCGCTCGGTTCGACCGCGGTCGACCTGCTGCTGCGACAGCTCGACGGCGACGTCGCCCCCGCCGAGCGGCAGGTGCGATTCCGGCCCGAGCTCGTGGTGCGGGCGTCGAGCGGGTAGAGCACGCCGCACCGGGGGCGGCGCTCCCGGCCGGTCCGCAGGCTCGTACCGCGGGCTCCCGGCGCGGAATCCGTCGGCACGGGCCCCACTTCCCGAGCGGAGGACTCCCCGGGACGGGAGGACCATCCGCGCCTCCCGCACCCTCCGCTCCCCAGATCTCCTCCCGCCAACACCCCGCGCGCCCTCCGAACCCGCTGCGCCGGAGGAACGCCGGGCCCCGGAACGACCGAAGCCCCGACCGCCACGAGGGCGGCCGGGGCCGATGCGGGGCGTCGACTCAGAAGTCGAAGTCCGCGATGTTCGAGGCGTCGAACACGTAGGGGTCCCCCAGGAGGACCGTGGCGTCGGCGCCGACGGTGAACGAGCCGAGCTTTCCGGCCTCGAACGAGTCGCCTTCCTTGCCCGTGATGGTGCCGTCGATCAGCGCTTTCGTTGCGTAGGCCGACAGGTAGCCGAGGTCGGCCGGGTTCCACAGCGCGAACGCCGTGATGGTGCCGTCCTGGACATACTCGCGCAGCTGGTTGGGCGTGCCGAGACCCGTCAGCGCGACCTTGCCCTTGTACTCCGAAGTCGAAAGGTACCGCCCGGCCGCCGCAATACCCACGGTGGTCGGCGAGACGATGCCCTTGAGGTTGGGGTAGGTCTGCAGCAGGGCGGCGGTGCGGTCGAACGAGGTCTGGTCGTCGTCGTCGCCGTACACGACGTCGACGAGCTCGATGTTCGGGTGGTTGGCGGCGAAGTCCTTCTTCATGAGCTCGATCCAGGTGTTCTGGTTCGTCGCGTTGGCCGCCGCCGAGAGGATCGCGACCTGACCGGCGTCGCCGATCTGCTTCGCGACGAGGTCGACCTGCACCTTGGCGATGCCCTCGGCCGTGGCCTGGTTGATGAACAGGTCACGGCACTTCGCGTCGGTGTCCGAGTCGAAGGTCACCACCTTCACGCCGGCGCTGCGGGCCTCGTCGAGCGCGTCGCAGATGGCGGAGGGGTCGTTGGCCGAGATGACGAGGCCGCCCACGCCCTGCTGGGCCGCCGTCTGGATGTACTGGACCTGCGAGGTGGGCGTGGCCTCGCTGGGGCCGACCTGCTCGAAGGTGCCGCCGAATTCCTTGATGGCTTCCTCGCCACCCTTGTTGGAGGTCTCGAAGTAGGGGTTGCCGAGGTTCTTCGGCAGGAAGGTGATCGCGAGGTTGCCTCCGTCACCCCCTGATCCGGAGCCTCCGCCGGTGCCGCCGGAGCAGCCCGTCGCGACGAGGGTGACCGCCAGGGCGAGAGCGGCGGCAGCGGTGCCGACGCGGGTCTTGCGGGTGAATGCGAACATCGTTGTTTCCTTTCGTGATGCGGGTGGTGCGTGCAGGTCAGACGGTCGCGGCGGGCGCGGCGGAGCGTGCGTTCTTGCGCTTGCCGAGGGCAGCCGCGCGGCGGGACTGCAACCAGGCGAGGAGGCTGGCGGACACCACCGAGAGCACGAGCAGGGCTCCGGTGATGACGTTGATGATGTCGCTGGTGACGCCGGCGAGGCGGAGCGCGCTGCCGAGCGTGCCGATGAGCAGCACGCCGGCGATGACGCCGTGGAGCGCGCCACGACCGCCGAAGATCGACACGCCGCCGAGAAGCACCGCCGCGATGACCTGCAGTTCCATTCCCATGGCGTTCTCTCCACGGGCGTTGCTGTACAGCAGGGTGAAGTACACCCCGGCGAACCCCGAGACGGTGCCGCTCATGACGAAGAGGAGGAACTTGGTGCCGGCGACATCGATGCCGGAGAACTGCGCCGCCTCCTTGTTCAGACCGATGGCGTACAGCGACCGGCCGAAGGAGGTGAGGTGCAGGAGGACGGCGAACACGATCGCGAGCACGACGAACGGGATCATGATGAGCGGCAGGGGGGTGCCGGGGATGTTCGCCTTCGCGAGATCGGTCCAGGTCTCGGGGAACTCGGTGACCGCCTCGGTGCCGAGCAATCCCACCGCGACGCCACGGAAAAGCGCGAGCGTCCCGATCGTGACGGCGAGCGAAGGCAGTCCCACGACCGTCACGAGGAAGCCGTTGATCGCCCCGGCGACCAGCCCGACGACGATCGCCGCGACGGCGGCGAGCTCGAAGGGCCACCCCGCCTGGGTGAGTACTCCGACCGTGACGCTCGAGAGACCCACGATGCTCGCCACCGAGAGGTCGATCTCCTCGGTGATGATGATGAGCGTCATCGGCAGCGCGATCAGCAGGATCGGGGCGATGTCGCGCAGCAGGTACGTCACGGTCAACGGGCTGTCGAAGTTCCGCACGGTCGCGAGCGACACGACGATCACGAGCAGCAGGATGCCGATGATGGCGGCCTCGCGCGTGAGCAGAGCGCGACGCCAGAACGGACGGGCGTGCGCGCGGTAGGTGCGGGCGCGGTCGTCGACGGCGGTGGAGGTCATCGGCCCGTCTCCCTTTCTGCGGTGAGCTTGCGGGACTGCCGGACGGCGAGCACGCGGTCGAGCACGATGGCGCCGAGGATGAGCGCACCGACCACCGCGCGTTGCCAGAAGTCATCGATGCCGAGGATCGGCAGCGCGCGGTTGATCGTGAGGAGCAGGTAGGCGCCGATGGCCGCGCCCCAGACGGTGCCGACACCGCCCGAGATCGCGACGCCGCCGATGACGGCCGCCCCGATGGCCTGCAGCTCCCACCCGAACCCCGCGTTGGAGGCGACCGTGCCGTACCGCGCCGCGTAGAGCACGCCGGCGAGACCCGCGAGGGCGCCGCTCGTGACGAACGCACCGATGACGCGGCGGTTCACCTTGAGGCCGTAGAGGTGTGCCGCGGCGGGGTCGGATCCGATCGCGTACAGCTCGCGACCGCTGCGGAGATTCCGCAGGTACCAGGCGGCACCGATGAGCACGACGACCGCGAGGATCGTCAGGAGCGGGATGCCGAGCACCTGGTCCGTGCCGAGCCCGCGGAAGTCCGCGGGGAGGTCGGAGGCGTTGACCCGGTTGCTGCCGGCCCACGCCACGTTGATACCGCGATAGATGTACATCGTGCCGAGGGTGATGACCAGCGCGGGTACCTTCGCGTACGCGACGAGCGCACCGTTGACGAGGCCGAGGAGGCCGCCGACGACGATGCCCGCGAGGAAGACCACGACGAGCGGCAGGCCGGGGACGTCGATGAAGAGACGTCCGGTGAGATAGGCCGTCAGGCCGACGACGGATCCGACCGACAGGTCGACGTTGCGCGTGATGACGACGATCGCCTGCCCGACGGCGACGAGCAGCAGCAGCGACGGCGTGAGCAGCAGGTCGCGGAAGCCGTCGGGAGAGAAGAGGAACGTGGGATTGTTCAGCGTCGCAACGACGATGATCAGAACGAGCGCGAGGACGATGCCGCTCTCGCGCGCCGTGGCGACGTGCGAGACGAGCTTGGCCGCGGGGCTGGTGCCCGGACGGACGGGGGTGGCGGTGCTCATCGGAGGCTCTCCGCTTCAGGGGTGGTCGGGAGGGAAAGGAGGGATGCCGCGCTCACAGCGATGCCCCCGCCTCGGCAGTCGCGGCGAACATCACGGCCTCGGGGGTGGCATCCGCTCGCGCGAACTCCCCCGTGAGCCGCCCCTCGCGCATGACGAGGACGCGGTCGGCCATGCCGAGGACCTCGGGCAGTTCGCTCGAGATCATGAGGATCGCGAGGCCCTGCTGCGCGAGCTCGGAGAGCAGGCGGTGCACCTCGCTCTTGGTTCCGACGTCGATGCCACGGGTGGGCTCGTCGACGATCAGCACCTTGGGCTCTGTCGCGAGCCACTTGCCGATGACGACCTTCTGCTGGTTGCCGCCGCTGAGGGTTCCCGTCGTGGCATCCAGGGCGGCCGTCTTGACCTCGAGGCGGCTCGCCCACTCGCGGGCGGCGCGGTTCTCGTCGGAGCTGCGCAGCAGGCCCCAGCGCGAGAGCTTGTGTCGGATGGCCAGGGTGATGTTGCGCGAGACCCCCTCGTCGAGGACGAGACCCTGCTTCCGCCGGTCCTCCGGCACCAGGGCGAGGCCGCGCGCGGTCGACTGGCGGACGCTGCCCTTGGGCAGCGGGCTGCCAGCGAGCCGCACCGTGCCCGACTCGTACGGGTCGACTCCGAAGATCGCCCGCGCGACCTCGCTGCGTCCCGCCCCGACGAGCCCGGCGAGACCGACGATCTCCCCGGCGCGCAGAGTGAACGAGATGTCGCGGAACACGCCCTTTCGGGTGAGCCCCTCGACCTCGAGCACGACATCACCGGGCGAAGAGGGGAGTTTGGGGAAGAGCTCTGTCACGTCGCGGCCGACCATCTGGCGCACGAGGTCGTCGACCGTGGTGTCGGCCAGAGCTGTCGTGTGGACGTACGCCCCGTCGCGCATGACCGTCACGGTGTCGCACAGCGCGAACACCTCGTCGAACCGGTGCGAGATGAACAGCAGGGCCCGGCCCTCGTCGCGCAGGCTCCGCGCGACGGCGAACAACCGCTCGACCTCGACGCCGCTCAGCGCGGCGGTGGGCTCGTCCATGATGAGCACGCGGGCGTCGAGCGAAATGGCCTTGGCGATCTCGATGATCTGCTGATCGGCGATCGAGAGCCCCTCGGTCACCCGATCGGGGTCGAGGGCCACGCCCAGGCGCTGGAAGATCTGGGCCGCCTCCGCGCGCATCGCGGCGCGGTCGATGCGGCCGAGACGACCGGTGGGCTGACGGCCCATGAAGATGTTCTCGGTGACCGACAGATCGGGAAACAGCGTCGGCTCCTGATAGATGACGGCGATCCCCGCGGCCTTCGACTGGGCGGTGCTGACGAAGTCGACGCTTTCGCCATCGAGCAGGAAGTCGCCGTCGTCGCGGCGGTACAGCCCCGCGATGATCTTCACGAGCGTGGACTTGCCCGCGCCGTTCTCCCCGATCAGAGCATGAATCGAGCCGCGGTCGAGCACCAAGCTCCCGGACCGCAGCGCGACGACGGGGCCGAAGGACTTCATGACCCGGCGCAGCTCGAGCGCGTGGTCGGGCGGGGCGGGTGTCGCGTCCGTCGCGTCAGCCATGCGGCCTCCTCGTTGAGGTTGATCCGGTCTCCCGGCTCGATCTGAAACGTTTCAGATCGGATGCCAGTCACTGTAGGGTGAGCCCGACGACGTGGTCAAGTCAGGATCCCGTCGAGACCGGATCGTGACGTGAGGAGACGCCGTGCCCATCAGCATCCGCGATGTCGCCACCCTCGCGGGCGTCTCGGTCGGAACCGTGTCGAACGTCCTCAACCGCCCCGACGCCGTCTCCGCGTCCTCGATCGAACGTGTGAACGACGCGATCGAGCAGCTCGGTTACGTGCGCAACGACGCCGCCCGGCAGCTGCGCGCCGGGGTGAGTACGACGGTGGGTTTCGTCGCCCTCGACGGCCACAACCCCTTCTTCGCCGACGTCGTGAGGGGCGCCGAGCATGAGGCCACGGCCCGCGGTCTCGCCGTTCTGCACGGCAACAGCGACGAGGATGCCGCACGCGAGACGCTGTACATCGACCTCTTCGAGCAACAGATGGTGCGCGGTCTCCTCATCGCGCCCTTCGGCGACGTCACCGCCCGACTCACTCGATTGAAGGCCCGCGGCATACCGTCGGTCCTCATCGACCGGTTCTCGGGCGATGCGCAGTTCTCCTCGGTCTCGGTCGACAGCGTGGCAGGCGGGCGACTCGCGGCGGAACACCTGCTGGAACGCGGTCGCCGCCGCCTCGCCTTCGTCGGCGGCGCCTTCGACATCCGACAGGTGACAGACCGCCTCGCCGGAGCACGCAGCGCGGTGGATAACAGCACCCATCGCGCCACTCTCGAGGTCGTCCCGACGCACGCCTTGACCGTCGACGAGGGGGTGGCCGCCGCGCGGCGCCTGCTCGCGCGGGACCGTTCCGACCGTCCCGACGCTGTGTTCGCCGGCAACGATCTCGTCGCACTCGGCCTCCTGCAGGGCCTCATCGTCGACGGTCGCGTTCTCGTCCCCGACGAGATCGCGGTGGTCGGCTTCGACGACATCCCCTTCGCCGCAGCCGCGGCGGTACCGCTCACCTCCGTCCGCCAACCGAGCGCGCTCATCGGGGGGACGGCGATGCGCATCCTGCTCGACGAGGCCGACGATCCCGGGCGACCGACGCGGCAGACGGTGTTCGCGCCGGAGCTCATCGCCCGAGCGTCGACGGGCGGGGCGTAGCCGACGCCCACCCGGTCAGGAGACGAGTGCCGCCTGCGGGACCTCGACCTGCGCGAGGAACGCGTTGCGCTCGGCCTGCGCTCGATAGGCCGCGGAATCGCGCACGCACTCCGGGCACCAGTGTCCCGCGGCGAGGATGAGGCGCGGGCTTCCGGCGAACGTGTGCCCGAACGCGCAGCGCCAGACCAACGGCGTGGCGACGTCACCGGCGACGGGCGCATCGGTGAGCAGCTCTCCGCCGCGGAACTCCGCGGCATCCCGATACATCGGAGCCGCCCACGTCGACACCGGCGCCGACTCGTCGTACCCGTGAGAAAGGAACGACGGGGTACGGCTGGGCTCGGGAGCCTCGAAGCTCGACCAGTCGCCGATGCGGCGCCACCGATCCTCGGAGCCGAAGTGCGCCGCGATCTCCTCACGGTCGTGACGGCGCAGGGCGTGCAGCGTGCCGCGGGGCTTGGCGGCGAGACGCTTCATCACGAGGTTCTTCACGATCCACGCCGGGACCTTGCCTGCGCTGCGGACCGACGCCGGCAGCGACGCCTTCGCGCGATCGAGGGCCGCGGCCACGGTGTCGGCGCGGAACGGCACGAGCTCGTGCAGACGATCGCTGTCGGTGTACCACTGCCCGTGGAAGTTCGTGAGCGCGAACCAGTCGCGCTCGTACCAGCGGCGGATGTCGGCGACCCCGAGGGCCCCGCCGATCGCGATCTGCAGCTGCCAGTTGGTGAGACGCCAGGGCTCGCCGCCGCCGATGTTGTAGACACCACCCCAGAATTCCTCGGGGGCGCCTTCGGCGATGCCCGCGAGCAGACGCGCCGAGTCGACGTCGGAAGCCCACTCGAAGACTCCCGCGAACGGCGAGTGCGTCATGATCGGGTCGCGGATCTCGAGCATCCCGGGGTGGAAGATGCCGGTCTGTCGCAACCACGCCCAGCGCGGGAGGCCGGAGTCGACGAGCATCCTCTCGGCGACGACCTTCGTCTGGCCGTACTCGTCGAACTGCGACACCCGGATCGGGTCTCCCACCCGCCCCCAGTGCACCGGCGCCTGACGATCGCCGGTCTCGGCCACCGAACCGATGCCGACGACCTCGACCGCGGCGGGATCGGGCAACGCCTTCACGGCACGGATGATGTTCTGCATCGAGCCGACGTTGACGCGTCGGGCGAGACGCGGCTGAGCGTCGGCGAGGGGCGAGACGACGGCTCCGACGTGCAGGATCGTGTCGACACCCGCAATGGCGGCCACCACGTCGCCGTACGTCGTGAGGTCGCCCCAGACGATCCGCAAGTTCGTCATGTCGGCGAACTCGCGCAGGACCGCCCGATCGGCGTCGGTCGGCATCGCGAAGGCGACCACATCGACGGCGTCGCGTTCCCGGAGCTCGCGCAGGGTCGCGCGACCCCAATTGCCGGTCGCCCCCGTCAGCAGCACACGCCTACGGCTCTTCGCCATCGTCTTTCCCCTTTGTTCCGCGAGCACTTTCTCGCGCTAGTGAATCGTAGAAGCCGCGGACGCCGGTCGCCCCTCCGCGAGGCGGGAAATACCGCGGATGCGGTACGTCCGATCTCACGCCACGGCGCACGCCAGTTCGTGGGAACCGCTCGCGAGCTCGCGCACCGTGCCGTCCGGCAGCTCCACCGTGCACGTCGTCGAGACCGGAACGTCGACCGCGAGGGTGAACCGGCTCCCGTCGAGGGTCCACGACGAGCGCGCCCGGCCGTACGGAGTCACCACGGTCCCCTCCGCGGAGGTCAGGCCTCCCCCGAGCAGCGGCGCCACCCGGAAACGCCGGTACCCGCCCTCCAGCGGCTCGAGTCCGGCGATACGCCGATACAGCCAGTCCCCGACCGCACCGGCGGCGTAGTGGTTGAACGAGACCATGCCGCCGCTGGAGTCCTCGTCGGAACCGCCGCCGAGGTCGGCCGTGTTGACGGTACCGTCCGGGCGGAGGGCATCCCATCGTTCCCAGATGGTCGTCCCGCCGGACTCCACCATGTACAGCCACGAGGGGCTCGAGGTCTGCAGCAGCAGATCGAACGCCTCCTCGACGCGTCCGTTCTCCGAGAGGGCGAACAGCAGCTGCGGCGTCCCCGGGAATCCGGTCGCGAGGTGCCCGCCGGCCTCGGAGATGAGACGGGTCAGGTTGTCCACCATCGTCGCCGTTTCGTCGCCCGAGGTCATCCCGAACGCCAGCGGCAGGACGTAGCCGGTCTGGAACTCGTTCTTCAAGGTGCCGCGCCCGTCGGTGAACACCTCGCGGTACGCCTCGACGACCTCGTCCCGCAGGCGACGGTAGCGGCGGGCGTCGTCGGGCTCGCCGAGGAGGTCCGCGATCTGGGCGACGATCGCGTACGACTGCGCGAGATAGGCGGTGGCGACCCACCGGCCGCGGCGCAACCAGCCTCGCACGTCGGTGTCGGGGGCCGTCCAATCGCCGAAGTGGAACGGGAAGCGCCAGATGCGGCGATGGTGCCTGCCGACCGAAGCCAGGGCCGACCACCACCCCGCCGCCTTCAGGAACCGCTTCATCACCGGGTACTGCTCCCGGAGCATCCGGGCGTCTCCGCGTGCGAGATACTCCGCCCACGGCGCGAGGATGCACACGTCGCCCCACGTCGCCGTGGCCATCACCGGGAAGGGATTCCCCGCCCGCGGCACGACCATCGGGATCCCGCCGCCCCGGCTCTGCTCCGCCTTCACATCGCGCAGCCACTTGCCGAGGAACCGGCTCATGTCGAAGTTGTACGAGGCGACCGGCGCGAACACCGCGTAATCGCCCGTCCATCCCTCGCGTTCATCACGCTGAGGGCAGTCGGTCGGGATGTCGACGAAGTTCGACCGGCCACCCCACTGGATCGCCGACTGCAGCCGGTTGACGAGGTCGTTGCTGCAGGTGAAGCTCCCCGTCTCGGGCAGGTCGGAGTGCAGGACCAGAGCCTCGATCTCGAGGTCTTCGGGCCGGATGCCACGGACCCCGACGTACCGGAAGCCCATGTAGGTCAGCCGCGGCGAGTAGGTCTGCTCCCCGTCGACGCACGTGTACGTGGCCGTCGCCTTCGCGGTGCGCAGGGACTTCACGAACAACTCGTCGTCGACGAGCACCTCGGCGTGGCGGAAGACGACGGTCCGTCCCCGTTCGCCGCGCAGACGCGCGCGGATCACCCCGGCGAAGTTCTGACCGAAATCGAACACCAGCTCCCCGCTGGGAGTGACCGTCTGCGCCACCGGTGCGAGCACGCGCTGAGCCCGCACCGGTGCGCCGTACTGCGCCGAGAGGCGCGGCGCCCCCTTCGGGGCGGTGACGTCGGCGGCTCTCCACGTCTGCGCGTCGGCCGTGACGGTGGCGTCGAACGTCTCGCCGTCGTACCACTCGGCCATGCGGAACGGACCGTCCGTGCTGACGTTCCAGTCCGGCCCCGTCGCCACGATCTCGGTCGTTCCGTCGGCGTAGACCAGGTGGATCTCGGCGAGAAGCGCCTGCCTGTCGGCATAGATGGCGTTCTTGCGCTTGTGGGTGAACGAGCCGACCGCCCATCCGCCCGCGACCGTCACGACGACGGTGTTCTCCCCCTCGACGGGGGCCAGGTCGTAGGTCTGGTACTGCAGCTGGTGGTGGTACGAGGTGAAGCCCGGCGCGAAATAGTCCTCACCGACCTTGACGCCGTTCAGGTCGAGTTCGTACACGCCGAGCGCGGTGATCTCCACCCACGCCCGGACGAGACCGGGGCGCGTGAGAAAACGCCGACGGAACGTCATCGGGGTCGGCGACTGCTTCGGGGGCGTCTCGTACGTGGCATCCGTGATCCAGCGCCCGACCCACGGGGTGTCGAGCCGACCGGTCCGGAAGCTCGTCGTCGCGTCGGCGCGGTCACCGCTGAGGCCCGTGGCCTCGACGCGGACGACGTAATCGGTGCGCGGAGCCAGCGGACCCGTGTACACCGTGTTCACCTGATCGACGGTGTCCACGCTCCACTCCCCGACCCGGACCCGGGCGGATGCCAGAGCTTCCCCGGGGCGATCGGACTCCAGCGCGAAGGCGATCCGGGGCGCGTCATCGGTCAGGCACCCGTGGGGCTGGGCGTCGACGGTGAGGGACGAGATTCTCATCGAGGGCTCTTTCCAGACAAGCGGCGGATCGCACGGACGGGGTGCCCCTGGGCGAGCTCGGCGATGCCCTGGGCGACGTGGAGGGGCATGGCGCCCCCGGACGACATCGCCAGGCTCCGCAGCGACTGGAACGGCATCATGCGCAGCACGAAGTGCGCGTTCTTCACACGCGCGTCGCGTTCGGTCCCGTCGGGCAGGGCGAGGGCCTGTTCGTAGTCCTTGCGCACGCGTGAGGAGACGGCGCGCAGCATCACCGCCCCCAGGAGCGTCTGACGGGACTCGGCGAGCCGTGTCTCCATGCCCAGTCGACGCGACGACGTCATCGGCGGCAGGTCGCGACCGAGAAGGGCGGGGAACGCGGCGGGAACAGAGGTCGGCGGCACCGCGTACGCGGCATCCACCTCGGCGGGGTACGGCGAGCGCGGAGCGCGACCGGAACGGACCACGAGCGGCGCCCGGAGCCGGACGTCCGCGGCGGAGGCGGCGAGCAGCAGCTCGTAGTCGCCGTTGTCGAGCACCCACTCGTGCGCGTCGACGTCCCAGTACGACAGGTCGTCGAGCGCGAACTCCAGCTCGACGTCGGCGGATCCCCCCGCCGCGACCGCCACGCGGGCGAACGCGCGCAGTTCCTTGTCGGCTTTGAAGACGCCGTCGCGGTTGTTGCGCACGTACAGCTGCACGATCTCGACACCGTCGCGGTCGCCGACGTTGTCGATCCGCGCGCGCACCGTGACCCGTCCGTCGACCTCGTGCACCTGGAGGTCGCGGTAGACGAACCGGGTGTAGCTCAGGCCGTGCCCGAAGGCGTAGCGCAGCGCGGTGCCGGCGGCGTCGTAGAAGCGGTACCCGACGTAGATCGACTCGTAGTACGACGCGCGCGGCCCCCGGTCGAAGTCCGCGGCCGAACTGGCGTCGGCGGCGGTGAGCGGCCAGCTCTCGGCGAGCTTGCCGGAGGGGCTGACCTCGCCGAACAGCAGGCGCGCGGTGGCCTCTCCCCCGTGCATACCCGGGAGGTGCATGTCGAGGATCGCGGCGAGGTCGTCGGCGAACGGCAGCTCGACCGGTGCCCCCGCGAACATCACGAACACCACGCGCGCGCCGGCGGCGATCACGGCTGTCAGCAGGCGCACCTGGTTCTCGCCCATCGCCATGGTCGACCGGTCGAACCCCTCGCTCTCCTCGAGGTCGCTGAGACCGCCGAAGAACAGGACCGTGTCGCCGGGGCGCACCCCCGACAGCGCCTCGTCCTCCAGGGCCATGTCCCTCTCGGACGACATCGCCCGATATCCGCGGCGGTACCGATAACGGATGCCGCGGGCCTCGAAGGCGTCGCGCGGGGTGATCGTGCTCGTCGGGTTGATGAGCGAGGAGCCCGCGCCTTGGAAGCGCATGCGCTCGAACATCTCCCCGATGACGAGGTACTCGTCCGTGCCCGACAGCGGCAGGACGCCGTCGTTTGCGAGCAGCACCGCACCGTCGGTCGCGATCTCGCCCGACAGCGCCGCGTGCGCGACGGGGTCGTGCGACGACCCCGCCACCGCGCGGGGACGCAGGATCAGGCGCAGCATCCGTCTGACGGCCTCATCGAGCACGTCCACGGGCAGACGTCCGTCGGCGACGGCATCCTGCAGGGCCTGCCGGTTGTGCGGCGCATCGCCCGGCATATCGAGCTCGCACCCCGCGATGACGCTCTGCACGCGGTCGTGGGTCGCGCCCCAGTCGGTCATCACCACGCCGTCGAATCCCCACTCCTCCCGCAGGATGCCGGTCAGCAACGCGCGATTGTCCGAGGCGAAGATGCCGTTGAGGGCGTTGTACGCGCACATGACGGTCGACGGCCTCGCCGCGGTCACGATGCGCTCGAACTGCCGCAGGTAGATCTCTCGCAGCGCCCGCTCGTCCACGACGCTGTCGCCGACGAAGCGGTAGTCCTCGTTCGAGTTCGCCGCGAAGTGCTTGACCGAGGTGCCCACCCCGCGCTCCTCGACGGCCCGGACGAACGCCGCCCCCAGCACACCCGTCAGCAGGGGGTCCTCGGAGAAGTACTCGAAGTTGCGCCCGCACAGCGGATTGCGCTTGATGTTCACCCCGGGGGCGAGCACCACGTCGACGCCGAGATCGACCGCCTCGGCCGCGATCGCCGCGCCCATGCGCGACGCGTACGCGGGATCCCAGGTGCTGGCGAGCGTGACCGCGGGCGGAAAGGCCGTGGACGGGACGTTGTTCGACACTCCGAAGGCGCCCTCGACCTCGCGCACCTTGCGCACACCGTGCGGCCCGTCGGTGAGGAAGAGAGCCGGGATGCCGAGGCGCTCCACCGCGTGGGTGCGCCACGACTCCGATCCTTCGAGCAAGCGGACCTTCTCGGCCACGGTGAGTTCGCCGAGGAGACGTTCGATGTCGACGCTCGCGTCGGTCGTCGGAGATGCCATGGCTCAGGCCGCCGGAGCGGGTGCCTTGCTCAGATCGATCAACTGCTCCAGCGCCTCGACCGGGATCGCCCCGTTGGTGAACACGAGGAACTGCTGCATCGGCATCGACTCGACCATCTTCAGACCGTCGGGGTTCTGCTCCGCCTGCTCGGCCTGCTCCGCGGTCAGGGATGCCGCGAGCCCGGCCATCAACTGCGGGCCGACGACGGGGTGACCGAACCAGTCGCCCACCGTCGACTGCATCGTGAGTTCCCGCACGAGTGCATCGCCCGTCAGCGCGACGCGCGACTCGACGAGCACGGTCGACGCATCGGAGCACACCTGGACGGCATACTCCCCCGCGGGCACGACCCAGTCGTGCTGCTCGATGTCCCAGTAGGCGAAGGCGCGACGTTCCAGTCGCAGCTCGATCCGACGCGTCTCACCGGGCTCGACCGAGACCTTCTCGAACGCCCGCAGCTCGCGCAGCGGCCGGCGGACCGGTCCGGTGTCGGTCGAGACGTAGACCTGCACGACGTGCCTCCCTGCCCGTTCGCCCGTGTTCGTGACGGTGACCGCGACGTCCACGGTGTCGTCGCCGACGACCTCGGCCGTCACGGCATCCGTCCGGAAGGTCGTGTACGACAGGCCGTGCCCGAAGGGATACCGCACCGCGACTCCCGCGGTCGTGTAGTGGCGGTAGCCGACGAACACGCCCTCCCCGTAGCGGACGTGGCCCTGCTCGCCCGGGAAGTTCAGCCAGCTCGGGTTGTCCTCCAGACGCAGGGGGATCGTCTCGGCGAGGTGGCCCGAGGGATTGACGACACCGAACAGCACGTCGGCGATCGCGCCGCCGCCGGCCTGACCGAGGAGCCACGCCTCCGCGATCGCGGCGACATCGTCGTGCCACCCCTCGAGCGACACCACCCCGCCGTTCGAGAGCACGACGACGGTCGGCGTCCCGGTTGCGGCCACCGCACGGATGACCGCGATCTGCGCGTCGGGCAGCAGGAGCGTCTCCCGATCGAAGCCCTCCGACTCCTCGCGCTCGGTCAGCCCCGCGAAGACGATCGCCACGTCAGCCGCGCGGGCCGCAGCGACGGCCTCATCGCGCAGCGCCGAGACCTCGGCGGCGGGTGCGTCGGCGACGAGCGGGAACCCCGCGGCCGCCGAGACCTCCGAGCCCTGCGCCGCCGCGAGTGCGCGGATCTCGTCGAGGGCGACGTCGACGCGGGTGGCGGTGATGTGCGAACTCCCGCCGCCCTGGAAGCGCGGCTGGGTGGCGAACGCGCCGACGACGGCGATCGACGCCCCCGCCGACAGCGGCAGCACCGCGTCGTCGTTCTTCAGCAGCACGATCGAGTCGGCCGCGGCTCCCCGGGCGAGGGCGTGGTGCCCGTCGACGTCGAGATGGCCGGTCGCGTCGCGGGGCAGTTCGGTCAGCCGCACCACGCGGCGCACCGCCGCGTCGACGAGCTCCTCGTCGAGGCGACCCTCGCGCACCGCCGCCACGATCTGTGCGTCGGTGATCCCCTGACTTCCCGGCATCTCGAGATCCATGCCGGCGCGCACGCCTTCGACGCGGTCGCTGACCGCGCCCCAGTCCGACACCACCGCGCCCTCGAACCCCCAGTCCTCGCGCAGCACCTCGGTGAGCAGCCACCGGTTGTGCGAGGCAGGGATGCCGTTGAGCCGGTTGTACGAGCACATCACCGTCGCCGGCTTCGCTTCCGTGACGACGCGCTCGAAGGCGGGGAAGTAGATCTCCCGGAGCGTGCGCTCATCGACGTCGGAGCTCACGCGCATGCGCTCGGTCTCCTGGTTGTTCGCCGCGAAGTGCTTCACCGACGCGCCGGTCCCGGCTTCTTGCAGGCCGATCACGTGCGCCGCCCCCAGCACTCCCGAGACCAACGGGTCTTCGGAGTAGTACTCGAAGTTGCGCCCGCACAGGGGCGAGCGCTTGATGTTCACGCCGGGGCCGAGGACCACAGAGACGCCGAAGGCGCGACCCTCCTCACCCACGGCCTCACCGACGGCACGTGCGTGCGCCGGATCCCAGCTCGACCCGATGGCCACGGCCGGCGGGAAGCAGGTCGATGCGGAGCTGGCGTGGATGCCGAGGTGATCGGCATCCCCCGCCTGATACCGGATGCCGTGCGGCCCGTCCGTCATCACGATCGAGGCGATGCCGGCCTCGGCGAGGGCCTTCGTCGACCAGAAGTCCCGACCCGACAGCAGGGAGGCCTTCTGCTCGAGGGTCAGCCGCGAGATGCCGATGGTCATGCGGAAGCTCCTTCGGTGACCCCGGCAAGGGCTTCGGCGAGGTCGTTGCGCAGCTCGTCCGACGCGCCGGGCACGTACTCGAGCATCGTGTTGACGGTCATCATGGCCGCTTCGGGGGCGGTGCCGTCGAGCGGAACGCCGGGGAAGTGGGCGGAGAACACACCGAAGAACGCCCGCCATGCGGCGGCGTCGTCGGCGATCTCCTTGAGGGTGGAGTCGAGGTCGTAGCTGCCGCCGGTCGCCACGGGGACGTCATAGGTCCAGCGGTGCGCACCGGCACCGACCGCGTGCGTCTCGGCATCGGGGTGCAGCGGGAGCACGACCTCTGCGGTCATCCCCTCCGGGACCGACGCGGTGAGCGTCATGCTCTGCCCCTCGCGGGTCCACGACACCTCCACGTCGCCGGCGGCGGTCGTGTGGCGCAGCGTCGCCGAGGTGAGACCGCCGCCGACGAGCGGGGCGATCCGGACGCGGCGGTACCCGGGCTCGATCGCCGTGAGACCGCCGATCGTCCGGTGCATCCAGTCGACGACGGCACCCAGCGCGTAGTGATTCAGCGAGGTCATCCCCGACGGGTTGATCGTGCCGTCGGGACGGACCGAATCCCACCGCTCCCAGATCGTGGTCGCGCCCATGGTGACGGGGTACAGGAAGGACGGGCAGCCGGTCTCGAGCAGCAGCAGGTAGGCCTCATCGAGGTGGCCGGTGCTCGAGAGGGCATCCGTGACGAGCGGGGTGCCCGCGAAGCCGGTGGAGATGCGGTACCCCGCCTTCGCCACCAGACGAGCGAGCAGATCGCCCGCGTGCGCACGCTGATCCTCGTCGAGGATGCCGAAGGTGAGGGCGAGCGAGTAGCCCGTGACGGTCTCACCCGCGACGCGGCCCGTGTCGGTGACGTACTCGCGGCGGAACGCGGCGCGCACGCGCGCGGCGAGGGCCTCGAACTCCGCGGCATCCTGATCGTGACCGAGGATGCGGGCCGTCTCCGCCATCTCACGCGTGGTCTTGCACAGATAAGCCGACGCGACGAGGTGACGATCGGTCTTACCGCCCGCGGGGTTGTCGTCGGGGGCGTCGGGGTCGAGCCAGTCGCCGTACTGGAAGCCCGTGCTCCACAGGCCGTCCTCGTCGAGCAGTCCCGCCACCTGTCGGACGAACGTCGTCATCGAGTCGTAGGCCTCGGCCAAGATGTCGATGTCGCCGTACTCGCGGTACAGAGCCCAGGGGAGGCTCACCGCGACATCGCTCCACAGGGCCGTCGGAGAGGACGGGGTCGAGAGCACATCGGGCACGACCCAGGGCACGAAGCCCGCGGCCTTCTGCTCGAGCGCGAGATCACGCAGCCACGACCCGAGCACTCCGCGCACGTCGTAGAGGAAGGCGGCGGTCGGGGCGAACGCGTTGATGTCGCCCGTCCAGCCGAGACGCTCGTCGCGCTGCGGACAGTCGGTGGGCACCCCCACGAAGTTGTCGCGCATCGACCACACGGCGTTCGAGTGCAGCTGGTTCAGCAGGGGGTCCGAGGTCTCGAGCCAGCCCGTGCGACGCATGTCGGAGTGGGTGACGACGGCACGGATCGCGGCGGGATCGAGTTCTCCGGGCCAGCCCTCGACCTCGACGTAGCGGAAGCCGTGGAAGGTGAAGCGGGGCTCCCAGGTCGACTCGCCGCCGGCCGAGACGAAGCGATCGGTCGCTTTCGCCGTGCGGATGGTCTCGAGGTCGATCTCGCCACCGGTCATCACCTCGGCGTGGCGCAGGGTGATGACCGTGCCCTCCTCCGCCGTGACGGTGAACCGCACACGACCGGAGAGGTTCTGGCCGAAGTCGACGACGGTCTTGCCGGCGGGAGTCGTCAGGACGGCGACCGGCGCGAGCTCCTCGATGCGGCGGATGGGCTCCGCGGTCGTGTCGGTGAGTGCCTCGAGCGGCCACTCGACCGTCTCCACGCCGCCCCAGGCGGAGTCGTCGAAGCCGGCGGCATCCCACCCCGCCTGCTCGAGACGCGCGTCGAAGGTCTCGCCGTCGTAGATGCTGTTCTCACGCGTGCCGCCGGTGCCGGCGCGGAAGGACTCGTCGCTCGCGATGACCTCGGTCCGGTCGGCGTAGTCGAGGACGAGCTCCGCGAAGAGGGCGGGGCGCTCGGCGTAGTGATTACGCCGGTTCTCCCAGCCGAGGCGGCCCAGAGCCCAGCCCTCGCCGACGATGGCGCCCAGCACGTTCTCGCCGACGACCAGATCGTCCGTCACGTCATGCTCCGACACGATCAGGCGGTGCCGGTACGACGTCCATCCCGGGGCGAGCACCTCGTCGCCCACCACGGCGCCGTTCACGCGCGACTCGACGACGCCGAGGGCGGTGACGCGCAGGGTCGCGCGGGCCGGGAGCTCGGCGAGGTCGAACGGGCGACGGAAGTACGCGGCGGGCTCGCCCTTCGCGCCGGTCGAGAGGGTCGGGGTGATGAAACGGCCGGAGCGGTCGATCGACATACGAGGTCTCCTGGGGATCAGCGGACGGAACGGATGCGGAGGACGACGAGGCCGCCCAGGACGGTGCAGATCGCCGCGAGGATGTAGAGCAGCAGGTAGTTGCTGCCCCCCGCGGCTCCCGCGCCGATGGCGAGGATGGACGGCGCGATGAGCGGCGCGACGGACTGCGGGATCGAGGTGGCGAATCCGATGATGCTCATGAAGCGACCGGCGTCGGTGTCGCGCTCGGGCAGGACGTCGAGCAGCAGCGCCTGGTCGACGGCGGAGAACATGCCGATACCCAGCGACCCCAGGAGCGAACCCACGATGAGCAGCGAGAGGTCGGGGGCCAGCGCCATCACGACCGCACCGGCGCCGAAGATGAGTCCGGATGACAGCACGAAGATGCGGCGGCGACGCAGCTTGTCGGAGAGGAACCCGCCGCCCAGCGCACCGGCCGTCACGGCGACGATCCCGCCGAGCGAGAGCAGCGCGATGGTGCCGCCGATCTCGGTGACGGGGATGCCGAGCCGGCTGGAGAAGAAGAGCGCGGTGAACGTCGTGTTCAGGGTCAGACCGAAGTAGAAGAGGAAGCGGCCGAGCCAGTTCCAGGCGTAGTCGGGGTACTGGCGGGGATTGAAGACGAGCTTGCGCAGCACCTTCACGACGCTGAGCTTCTCGGCGAAGACCATCCCCCGCGAGTCGTCTTCGTGGACCAGGAGCACGAACAGCGTGACCAGGACGACGCCGACGGCGCCGGGGACGAGGAAGAGGAGGAGGTTGTCGCTGGTGAGGCCGCTGGCCAGGCCCACACCGAGAACCGGCGCGACCTGGGTGGCGAAGCCGGTGAGGCCGGCGACCCGCCCGCGCTCGGCTTCGGAGAGGCGATCGGCGGTGGAGATCTGCAGATTGCCCAGCACCTGACCCCACCCGAGCTGCGCGAGGATCCACCCGGCCCCCAGGACGAAGATGTTCGGGGCCGTGGCCATGACGATCAGCGAGATGACGCCGAGGACGGTGCCGGCGATCATGAAGGGCCGGCGCCGGCCGATCCGGGTGCGCGTGCGATCGCTCGCGATGCCGAGGAACGGGCCGGTCACCATCACCGCGAGCGCCCCCGCACCGACGACGTACCCCAGGTACTCGTCGTGCCCGGGGGCGAGCTGCGACACCTTGATCGCCAGCGAGATCGCCAGCGGCGTGATGAACGCCACGAACACGCCGAACTGGGCGAGCACCATCAGCCAGATGTAGCGGCGCCCGACGGAGGTGGGGGTGATGTCCACGTCGGTGCCGGGGAGGTCCTCGGCGACGGCGGGGGCGGAGGGGACCGACTGCGGCAGGGGTGCGGAGGATGCCGGGGTGTGGTCGGAGGGAGCGGTCATCGCGAGGACTCCATTGTCAAAGGTGGGGTGTGAAACGATTCATGGCGTGTTCCACGTCACTTGCGCGTGCAAGTGAGAGGACATTATCAAGATCAGCTTGCGCGTGCAAGTGATGCGTGCACGTAGAGTGAGACGCCTCGGGCAGGGAGGCGACGACATGACGACGACACCGGTCACACGTCGAGTGACGGCCGCCGACATCGCGCGTTCCGTGGGCGTCTCGCGCGCGACCGTCGGCTACGTCCTGAACGACACCCCCGGCCAGACCATCTCGACGGCCACCCGCGAGCGCGTCCTCGAAACGGCGCGCGCCCTGGGATATCGACCGCACGCCGCGGCCCAGGCGCTGGCGAGCGGGAGGTCGCGCCTCGTGCTGCTCGTCCTCCCCGACTGGCCGCAGGACTACAGTGTCCGCCGGTCGATCGAGGAGGCCGCCCTGGTGCTCGACGAGGCCGGGTACACGCTCGTCACCTGGACCCCGCACGCGACGGGACGGACCCGTCCCCTCTGGCAACTCCTCGACCCCGACGTCGTCTTCGGCTTCGTGCCCTTCCCCACCGCCGACGTGCAGGCGATGCGTGCCCACGGCATCCGCGCGATCGTGCCCGACCCCGACGAGACGGCGACCTCTCCGGATGCCGCGGAGCAGGCCGGAACGCACGGTCCGGTCCTGCAGGTGCGACACCTGTACGACCTAGGGCACCGCCGCATCGCGCTCGCCTCGACGTCCGACCCGCGACTGGGCGACCTCGCCCGCCTGCGCGGCGAGGTCGCCCAGCGCACCGCGTCCGCCCAGGGCATGGAATGTCTCGCCGCTGTCGCGGTGGACGCGCCGGGCGTCGATCTGTCAGCGCAGGTGCGCGACTGGATCGCCGACGGGGTCACCGGGGTCGTCGCCTACAACGACGACATCGCCGCGATGGTCGCGGGTGCCGCGATCTCCACGGGCGTCGTCGTGCCCGACCTCCTCTCGATCGTCGGGCACGACGACTCCCCTCTCGCCGCCCTGTTCCTTCCCGCCCTGTCGAGCATCCGCCTCGACGGAACCGGGCTCGGGCGCCTGATCGCCGACCAGGTGCTGGCGAAGATCGAGGGCCGCCCCCCTCTCACGGATGCGGGGGCCGCTCTCGAGACCGTCGTGGCGCGCGGGTCGACGCGTCGGGTCATCTGAGGTCGCGAGGGCGTTTCGCGACACGCTGCGCGTCGCGGGGCCGCACATCCCGGGACCGCACTGAGGGGGCCACCGTCCTCGCGCACCCTTCCGCGGGCGGATGCCTCTTTCGCGCACCGGATGCCGCCGTGGGAGGTGTGCATCGCCGTCGCCTCCGGAGCGAGTGCAGCTACCGAGGCATTCCGCGATCAACTCCGCGCGTCCACGCACCCGGCTTTCGCGCCGTCCGGGGTGCTTCCGTCCTCGGATTGAGCGATTCGATCGATCGGAGTCTTCGAATACTCCCGTTGGACGAGCTGCTCCGCCCTGCCAGAGGCTGGATGCAGCGCGATGCCCGATCGCAGCTGTACGGAGGAAGTACATTCATGGAAACTCGCGAGATTCCCCGCCTGGGACGCGATGCGTCGGTCATCGGCCTCGGAACCTGGCAGCTGGGTGCCGACTGGGGTGACGTCTCGCTGGGGGACGCCGTGGCCGTCCTCGATGCCGCCTACGACAGCGGCGTGCGATTCTTCGACACCGCCGACGCATACGGCGACGGCGCGAGCGAGCGGGCGATCGGAACGTTCCTGCGGACCCGGGGCTACACGGACGTCGTCGTGGCGACCAAGATCGGTCGACGCGTCATGCCGCAGCGAGCCGATGTCTACACCCTCGACAACTTCCGCGCGTGGACCGACCGGTCGCGCGAGAACCTGGGCGTCGACACCCTCGACCTCGTGCAGCTGCACTGCCCGCCGACGTCCGTATACGCCGATGACGAGGTCTTCGCCGCCCTCGACACTCTCGTCTCGGAGGGGCGGATCGCCGCCTACGGCGTGAGCGTCGAGACGCGCGATGAGGCCCTCGCCGCGATCGCGCGACCGAACCTGGCATCCGTTCAGCTCGTGTTCAACGCGTTCCGCCAGGCGCCCATCGCGGGGGTCCTGCCGGCGGCCGCCGCCGCCGGGGTCGGCCTGATCGCACGCGTTCCCCTGGCCAGCGGTCTTCTCTCCGGCAAGTACGACGAGAACAGCACCTTCGCGGAGAACGACCACCGCACCTACAACCGCGACGGCAGCGCCTTCGACATCGGCGAGACCTTCGCGGGTGTCGACTTCGCCACCGGGCTGGAAGCCGTGCGGCGACTGGCTCCGCTCGTTCCCGCGGATGCCACGATGGCGCAGTTCGCGCTCCGCTGGATCATCGACCAGCCGGGCATCAGCACCGTCATCCCCGGTGCGCGCAACGCCGATCAGGCTCGCGGTAACGCCGCCGCCGCCGTCGCGCCGATCTCCGACGACGTGCAGGCGCAGATCGCGGCGGTCTACGAAGAGCTGATCGCCCCGCAGATCGGTCAACGCTGGTGACCCTGCCGACGGTCGTCTCGGCCGCATCGGGGAGCGCTCTCCCGGTGCGCAACGTGGTCCGTCGCAATCCCTACCGCCACGTGGTGGACGACGGGGGACTCGTCGTCGTGAATGAGGGGACGGCTCCGCTCGTCGCGGAGCACGCCACCAGGGAGGGGGCGGGGGCGCGGAAGCGGCGTCAGTAGGATGTGGCGGTGACGACCTCCGAGCCCGACGCGAGTGCCTCGCCTCCGGCTTCCACGCCACGCCGCCGCGTGACCGCCGCGGACGTCGCGCGAGAAGTGGGTCTCTCACGCGCCGCGGTGGGGTTCGTTCTGAACGACACCCCCGGACAGACCATTCCCGCTCGCACGCGCGAGAGGGTCCTCGAGGCCGCAGAACGCCTCGGCTACCGGCCCCACTTCGCCGCGCGGGCACTGGCGAGCGGGCAGTCACGGATCATCCTGTTGGTGCTGCCCGATTGGCCGGTCGACTTCGCGATGCGCCGCAACATCGAGGAAGCCACCCTCGCCCTCGACGAAGCGGGGTACTCCCTCGTCACCTACAACCCTCTGCAGGCGGGCCGCGCGAGACCGCTGTGGGAGACCCTCCAACCGGATGTCGTGATGTCGATCGCTCCGTTCGGCCCCCAACGGCTCGAACAGTTGCACGCGGCAGGGGTTCGAAAAATCGTGCCCGACCCGGCGCACGTGCAGATCGACGAGTACGTGGAGGAAGGACCGGCTCTCCAGGTCGGCCACCTCGTCGCCACGGGCCGCCGCACCCTCGCCTTCGTGGCGACGGCGGATCCCCGGCTGACGACTCTCGTCGAGGCACGCCGCGCGCGAGCAGCATCCGCCGCCGAGGAGGCGGGAGTCACGCTCGTCGACGCCGGCGCGATCGCCCTCGACGACGACGCCTCTCTCGCGCGCGCCCTCCGCGAAGCCCGCACAGCCGGCGCCGACGGGATCGTCGCCTATAACGACGACGTCGCGATCTCGCTCATCGGCGCCGCTCTCCGAGCCGGACTCCGCGTCCCCGACGATCTCGCGGTGATCGGTCACGACGACATCCCTCTCGCGTCCGTCGTCGAACCACGGGTGACCTCGGTCCGCATGGACGTCGCGGGCCTCGGGCGCTACCTGGCGGGTATCGCCCTGAGCCTCGCCGAGGACGGACCTCTGCCCGCGGCCGCTCCCCAGCGCTCGCTCTGGGTCGTCGAGCGCGACTCCGCCTGACCCTCCGAGGCAGGGGCGGTGTCATGTCCAACACGCATGACGGATGGCACGAGGGCGGGTGCGCGGGGCGATCCGCGAGCTCCCTACCGCGCCAAGCCGCTCAGATACGCCACCGCCACCAACTGACCCCGGTCTCGCGCGCCGACCTTGGCCATCGCGCGGTTCAGGTGCGTCTTCACCGTCAGGGGTGAGAGGAACAGGCGCGCGGCGATCTCGTCATTCGTCGCCCCCGCGGCCGCGGCGATCACGAGGTCGCGCTCGCGCGGGGTGAGCGCCTCGACGAGCGCCGCGAGGCGCGGGTCGATCGTCGGGGGCGTCTCGCGCACGAGGTGGGTCAGCACCGCGCGCGACGCCGCCGACGACAAAGCCGCCTCGCCTCGCGCCGCACGTTCGACGGCCTCGATCAGCTGGTCGGGCTCGGCCGTCTTGCTGAGGAAGCCGTCAGCCCCGGCGCGCAGCGCGTGCAGCACGTTCTCGTCGGCGTCGAAGGTCGTCAGCACGAGCACGCGCACCCCGGCGAGCGCGTCGTCGGCGCGCAGGCGCCGCGTGGCTTCGACCCCGTCCATCCGCGGCATCCGCAGGTCCATCACGACGACGTCGGGGAGAGCCTCGCGGGCATGGTGCAGCGCTTCGCCCCCGTCGCCGGCCTCGGCGACGACCTCGATGCCCGCGGACTCCAGCACAGCCCGCACGCCCGCGCGCACGAGAGGCTGATCGTCGGCCAGAACGACCCGGGTCACGAGGCCGCTCCCCCGACGGGACGGTCGCGATGCTCCGGCAGGACGGCCTCCAGCACGAAACGGCCGCCCTCTTGTCTCACCGACAGGGTGCCGTGCACACTGGCCGCTCGCTCGCGCATGCCCACGAGTCCGAAACCCGAGCCGGGAGGGCTGCCCGAGGACACGGCGTTCTCGACGCGCACGCGCAGATCGCTCCCTCCGCGCCGCACATCGAGGGAGATCGGTCCTCGCCCGTGCTTGCGCGCATTGGTCAGGGATTCCTGCACGATGCGATACGCGGTCAGCCCGATCGCGCGGTCGACGCCGTCGAGATCGTCGTGGGTGAACTCGACCTCCGCACCGGCGGTACGGGCCTGGCCCACCAGGTCGGCGATGGCCTCGAGGCCGCCCGCCTCCTCGGCATCCGGGGTCCGGAGCACGGTGAGGATGTCCTGCAGCTCCGCCACCACGTCCCGCGCCGAGGAACGCACCAGTGTCAGGGACTCCCGCGCCTTCTGCGAATCGCGGTCGAGATAGCGCTCCGCCGCCCCGGCGTGGATCGTGACGATCGACACGGTGTGCGCCACCGCATCGTGCAGGTCGCGGGCGATGCGCAACCGCTCGTCCCCGAGGCGACGCTGCACCTCGCTCTCGCGAGCGGCGGTGGCGGCCGCGGCGGTGGCCTCGAGCGCTCCGACGTAGTCCCGGTTCCCCCTCAGCGCGAGGGCCGCCGAGACGACCGCCGCCGTCCACAGCGGCATCACCATGGCGAGCGGTTCGAGGGGGCCGAGCCCGAACACGACCATCGCCCCCGGGTACAGCAACGCGGCGTGCGCGGCGCCGAGAGCGAGCACGACGGGGCGCGGGGCGCGGACGGCGAGCGAGAACAACACGACCTCAACGAGGACCCAGACCGCCAGGGCGATCACGGGCATCATCAGCACGACAGCACTGATCAGGATGCCGCCGACAGCCGCCCCGATCGGAAACCGCCGACGCAGGGCCGCTGCGCCTCCCGCGGCGAGCACCGCGGCGATCCCCCAGCCCGAGCGGGCATCGATGCCCTGCCAGACGCCGACGACCAGCGCGATCGTCCCCGCGACATCGAGCACCCGCTCCCATTGCGCCGGACGCACGAGGGCGCGGGAGCCGGCGATCACGGCACTCATAGGCCCGATTCTGCCACCGTGTCCGTGCCCGCGGCTCACCCGGGCCGGGGCTGCGGCCGGCCCGGGCGACCGTATCAGACCGGCACCCGCTCGGCGGAGTGGTCCGCCGCCTCGCTCGGGTGGTCGAGGCTGTGTCCCTCGACGTCGATCGAGGGGAGCACACGGTCGAGCCACGCGGGCATCCACCATGCCGCCCGCCCGAAGAGGGCGAGGGCGGCGGGGATGAGCACCATCCGCACGACGAACGCGTCCGCAACGACCCCGACGGTGAGCGCCAGGGCGATCGACCCGACGAGCGAGGAAGGGCTCATCGCGAACCCGCCGAAGACGGCCGCCATGATCGCCGCCGCGGCCACCACGACCCCCGCCGAGTGCCGGAAGCCCTCGCGGATCGCGTCGATCGGGCGGAATCCGATCGCGTACGCCTCTTTCATCCGCGAGACGAGGAACACCTGATAATCCATCGCCAGGCCGAACAGGATGCCGGTGACCACCAGCGGGAGCAGGCTCAGCAGCGGATTCCCCTGCGGTGAGGGGACCACGGTGTCCAGCCATCCCCACTGGAAGACGGCGACCGTGGCACCGAGACCGGCGCCCAGAGACAGTAGGAACCCGACCGTCGCGAGGACCGGGACCAGGAGGGAGCGGAAGAGGACGACGAGCAGCACGAACGACAAGCCGACGATCAGGGCGATGTAGAGCGCGAGGGCCGAGTGCAGCTGCTCGTCGGAGTCCAGGCCCACCGCCGTCGCGCCCGTGACGAGCAGGCGCGCATCGGCGACCTCGCCGCTCAGCGCGCGGACCGATCCCACGAGCGCGGTGGTGCGCTCATCGAGCGGGCCGGAGGACGACAGCACGGTCAGCATCGCGGTGTCGCCGTCGGCCGACACGGCCGCCGGGATGACCATGTCCACCCCCTCGATCGCCCCCAGTCGGTCGGCGATCTGCTGTTGGGCGGAAGCGACGTCGGGCCGCTGGGCGAGCACCACCAGAGGGCTCTGCGAGCCCGCACCGAACTCATCGGAGATGATCGTGTATGCGGCGCGTTCGGTCGAGGCCGGGTCCTCTCCGCCGGGCGTGCTCAGGGTCGTCTGCATCGACAGCACCGGCACCGCCATCACCAGCAGGACGCCCGCACCGACGAACAGGCTCAGCACCCGGTGGCGGGTGACCACCGCGCCCCAGCGCAGCAGGAACGCGGGCGCAGGCGGGGCTTCGGCCCCGCGTCGACGACGGCGTTCGCGCCTCGGCAGCGCACGCACGCCCATGACGCTCAGCATCGCGGGCAACAGCGTCAGAGCCATCACCACCGCGACGGCGACGGCGAAGGCCGCGGCCAGCCCCATCTCCGCCAGGAACGGGATGCCGACCACGCTGAGCCCGACGAGGGCGATGATCACGGTGGCGCCGGCGAACACCACCGCGGACCCCGCCGCCCCGACCGCCCGGGCGATGGCATCCGGAACCGACGACCCCTCCCGCAGTTCGGAGCGATAGCGCGCGATGACGAAGAGGCAGTAGTCGATGCCGACGGCCAACCCCAGCATCACCGCGAGGATCGGGGTGATGGAGCCGATCGGGGTGATGGCCGAGAAGCCGAGGACGCCCAGGATGCCGACACCGACGCCCACCAGAGCACCCAGCATGTTGGCGCCGGCTGCGACCAGCGAGCCGTAGGTGAGGAAGAGGACGAGGAAGGCGAGCAGCGCGCCGACGATCTCGCTCGGACCGAGGATCTCGGGCGCTCCGGACGCGAGCGTTCCTCCGACCTCGGCGGTGTATCCCAGGGAACGCAGGTCTTCTGCGACCTCGACCACCCGCTCGGTCGTGGCCTCGGCATCGACGCCGGGCTCGACGGTGACGGTCGCGACGGCCGTGGTCAGATCGGCCGAGACGTACGGGCGGGCGGGGTCGAGCGGATCGGAGACCGAGCGGATGCCGTCGATCGAGGCGAGGTGGTCGATCGCCCCGGTCAGCGCCGTGGTCGCCGCAGGGTCGGTGATGACGCCCGTCGGCACCTGCACGACGAGTTGCAGCTGGCCCGGCTGGTCGGCGGCGTCCCCGGAGGGGAACTCCTGCTCGAGCACCTTCATCGCCTCGCTCGAGGGCGTTCCCGGCACATCGAACCCGCCGTCACCGAAGCGCATCCCCGTCAGAGCGACGACGGCGAAGGCGACGAGCACCGCCACCCAGCCGAACACCACGGCCCACCGATGGCGGGACGAGAACCTCCCGAGACGGGACAACAACTGCGCCATACGCCGCACCTTCCAGAAGCAGAGATCGAGGACTGCTTCCAGCCTGCGGAGGTTCGCCGCGCCGCGCGTCGTCCGCGCGCAGTCGCCGGTCTACTGCGCGCGCAGTAGACCGGCGACGCCGCCCTCAGTGCCCCGGCACCCCCTCGACACCCTCGGCCTGCTTCGGCGTCCGCACGAACGCCGCGAGCACGATCACCGCGATCGACAGGCACGCCGCGACGAAGAAGGCGGTGTGGATGCCGGAGGCCGTGGCATCCACGACACTCGCTCCCTCGCTCGCCGCCGACGCGGCACCCACCGTCATGAGCGTCACGAACACCGCCGTGCCCGCGGCTCCCGCGAGCTGCTGGACGGTGGACACGATCGCGGAGCCGTGCGGGTAGAGCTCACGCGGAAGCGAGCCGAGCGCCGAGGTCATGAGCGGGGTGAACATGAACGCCAGGCCCAGGCTCAGCAGGCAGTGCACGGCGATGACGAAGCCGATCGGCGTCGAGACCGAGAGCGTCGCGAACCCCCACAGCGCCACGCCTGCCACGACAGCGCCCGGGAGCACGAGCGGGCGCGCGCCGAAGCGGTCGAAGAGGTTGCCGACGAGCGGCGCCATGAGACCCATCAGCAGACCGCCGGGAAGCAGCATGAGCCCTGTGGGGAGCGTGCCGAGGCCCAGGACGTTCTGCAGGTACAGCGGCAGCAGGATGAGCACGCCGAACAGGGTCGTCATCGCCACGACGACGAGGATGACCGCCACGGTGAACGACGAGTGACGGAAGACACCGAGGTTCAACAGGACCCGATCGGTCGAGCCGAGGCGCAGCTGGCGCACGATGAACGCCGCCAGCGCGATCGCGCCCAGGGCCAACGGCATCCAGATCGGGACGATCTCGTGCCCGCCCGCGGCCTCGCCGATGCTCGACAGGCCGAAGATGAGGCCGCCGAAGGCGAGTGCCGAGAGCACCACGGAGAGCACGTCGAGGGTGACGCGTCGCGTATCGGTCAGATTGCGGACCCAGCGGGCGCCGAGGGCGATCGCGATGAGGGCGATGGGGATCATGACGATGAACATCGCGCGCCAGGGGAAGACCGACAGGATGAGACCCGACACGGTGGGGCCGACGGCCGGGGCCACCGAGATGACGATCGAGATGAGCCCCATCATGCGGCCGCGGCGGTGCGCCGGCACGACGTTGAGCACGGTGGTGAACAGCAACGGGATCATGATCGCGGTGCCCGAGGCCTGGACGATGCGGCCGATGAGGAGGACGCCGAAACCGGGCGCGGTCGCCGCGATCACCGTGCCGAGGGTGAACAGGCCCATCGCGGTGAAGAAGAGGGTCCGCAGCGGGAAGCGCTGGATGAGGAACCCCGTCGTGGGGATGACGACCGCCATCGTGAGCAGGAACGCGGTCGTCAGCCACTGCGCCGAGGCGGCGGAGATCTCGAGTTCGCGCATGAGCTCGGGCAGTGCGACACCCATGATCGTCTCGTTCAGGATGACGACGAACGCGGCGACGACGAGCAGGGCGATGACGGCACCCGGTCGAACGGCGGGCTTTCCGGGCGGGGCGGCGGAGGGAACGGTTCCGGTGGAGACCATGGTCGACCAATCTGAGCAGTGACGGGCAAGTTGGCAGCTACTGCCAATAAGACATCGACTACTGTATCGGATATGAGCACCCCGGCCGCCCCCGTCGAGGGCCTGCGCGATCGTCGACGCCGCGAGACCGCGGTCGAGATATGCGCCGCTGCCCTCGACCTCTTCGAGGAGAAGGGCGTCAGCGGCACCACGGTCGACGAGATCGCCGCGCACGCGGGCGTCTCGCCGCGCACGTTCTTCCGCCTGGCCGGCACGAAAGAAGACGCCGTCTTCGTCGACGATGGGCGCTTCGCCGACGCCCTGACCGGGGTCTCCGACATCGGCGACGACATCGCCGCCCTGCTGACCGCGCTCCGTCAGGTGTTCGCGCGCGAACTGGAGCTCCTGGATGCCGATGCCCGAGCGCGCGAGCGCTTCTTGCGCGTGCGTCGGCTCATCGCCCACGAGCCCGCGCTGCTCGGCGCCGCCGTGCGCCGCGAGGTCACGTCGGCCGACCGCTTCGTTCCCGAGATCGCCGAGCGCGTCGGCCTCGACGAGCTCGACGTCCGCACGGCCCTCGGCATCGCCGGTCTCGAGATGAGGACGACCCTCGACGAGTGGGCCCGTCGCCACGACGCCGGCGAGACCGCGACTCTCGAGGATCTCCACCTCGAGGTGCAGGCGCGGCTGAGCCGCGCCGTCACGTCTCGCGCGTGATCGTCACCTTCACCTTGAGCTGGCTCTTGCCGGGACCGGCGTAGACACCGCGCAGCGGCGGCACGTCGTTGTAATCGCGACCCCGACCGACGAGCACGTGGCGATCGCCGATCTCGATGTTGTTCGTCGGGTCGAAGCCCTGCCAGTCCCCCGCGAACCACTCGACCCACGCGTGCGACTCCCCCGTCACGGCCTCGCCGACCTCGGCGGACGGCTTGGGGTGCAGGTATCCCGAGATGTAGCGGGCCGGGATGCCGACTTCGCGCAGGGCCCCGATCGCGATGTGCGCGATGTCCTGGCAGACGCCCTTGCGCGCCTCCCACGCGTCGACGGCCGTCGAGTGCACCCCCGTGACGCCCTGCATGTACTCGATCGCGTCGCCGATCGCCTCGGCGATCGCGTGTGCGGCGGGGCCCGGCCGATCGTGCTGCGCGGCGATGGAGCGCGCCAGCTCGACGACCTCGGGATGCGGAGCCGTCCGGCGCGTCTGCGTCAGCTGCTCGACCGTCGAGATCGAGCCCGCGGCCTCGACCGCGAGCTGTTCCCACGTGATGTCGGCGTGCTCGATCGGGCGCGGGCGCACCTCGACGAGCGACCGCGCCGTGATCGTGAGGGCGGCGTGCGGAGAGAGGACGTCGAAGGCCGCGACGCGCGTGCCGAAGTAGTCGACGTACTGGTTGACCGAGGTCGACGGCTCGATGTCGAGCGACGAGCTCAGCACGAACTGACTGTCGGTCGAGTGCGGCAGCATCCGTGCCTCGTTGTACGACGCCGAGACGTCTCCCGGGTAGGCGAACCCGGTCTGGTGCTCGATGCGCAGACGCTTCATCGCACGTTCCCTTCACCCTGGCGTCGCGCCGAGGGTCCCTGAGCCTGTCGATGGGGTCCCTGAGCCTGTCGAAGGGTCATGAGATCTCCCCGATCCAGCTCGGTTCGGCCTGCGTCGGGAAGAAGCGCGAGCGGATCGCCTCCGACGCCTCACGCGTCACCGTCTGCACGCGCTGCATGTGCTCGGGCAGATCGGTGAGCACGTCGCTGACCGGTCGGTACTCGAGGTCGTTGCGGATCTGACCGAGCGCGCGCAGCACGGTGTTCGAGTGCCCGACGCGGTCGGCGCGCGGGTCGATCGCGCTCATGCAGTCCTCGGCGCGCTGGATCGAGTAGATGATCGAGCGCGGGAACAGGCGGTCGAGCAGCAGGAACTCGGCCGCGTTGCGGGCGCTCGGCATCCCCCGATACGTCCGCAGGTAGGCCTCGTAGGCGCCGCAGGAGCGCAGGATCGTCGTCCACGAGGGGCCGGAGACCTCGGTGAGCGACCGCGTCGCGAGAAGCCGCGCGGTCATGTCGGTGCGCTCGATGCTGCGCCCGAGCGTGAAGAACTGCCACGCCTCGTCGCGGTTCGTCGACGAGTCGACGATGCCGATCGCGAGGGCGGCGCGCTCGCGCACCCACTGGAAGAACTCGTGCACCTTGTCGGTCTGCAGGCGCCGCGGCATCCGCGAGTTCGTGGTGTTGAGGATCTCCCACAGCTCGGTCGAGACGATCTCGCGCGCGCGGCGGGCGTTCTCTCGCGCCGCGGTGATCGAGTACGCGATGCTCGACGGGTTCATCCGGTCGACCGCGAGGCGGGCCAGCACGTCGTCCCGGCGCACGGAGTCGACGTTCTCGGGCCACGCCGAGCCCATCACGCTCAGCAGCGACCGGCACGCGGTGTCCTCGTCGATCCACGGATCCTCGAGGAGGAGCTGCAGGTGCACGTCGAGGATGCGGGCGGTGCCGTCGCTGCGCTCGATGTAGCGCCCGATCCAGAACAGGCTCTCCGCGATGCGGCTCAGCATGAGCCGACCTCCTTGGTCCCTGAGCTCGTCGAAGGGTCGGCGATACGACTCAGCATGATCCCGCCTCCCGAGCCTGCTGCTGCTGCTCGGCCTGCGGGCCGTGCTGCACGCTGGCATCCTGCTGCTGCTGTTCCTGCTGCTCACGCCCGCCCGCGCGCGGGTCGCGGGGCGCGGTGGCGGGAGCCGGCTGGCCGTCGTAGATGATCGGGATCGCCTCGGTGACCGCCGCCTGGTCGGCGACGAGACCCGAGACGCCGTTGCCCTGGCCGTACTCGACGTGCGAGGGGGCCGAGCCGCCGACGACCCAGGTGTCCTTCGAGCCGCCGCCCTGGCTGGAGTTCACGACGAGCTGCCCCTCGGGGAGCGCAACACGCGTGAGGCCGCCGGGCAGCACCCAGATGTCGTCGCCGTCGTTCACGGCGAAGGGGCGCAGGTCCGCGTGGCGCGGACGCATGCCGTCCTCGACCAGCGTCGGGATCGTCGAGAGCATGACGACGGGCTGCGCGATCCACCCGCGGGGGTCGGCGAGCAGGCGCTTGCGCAGCGCGTCGAGCTCGGCGGGCGAGGCGTCGGGACCCACGACGAGCCCCTTCCCACCGGAGCCGTCGACCGGCTTCACGACGAGCTCGGGCAGACGGTCGAGCACCTCTTCGAGCGCACCCGGATCCTCGAGCCGCCAAGTGTCGACGTTCTTGAGGATCGGCTCTTCGGCGAGGTAGTACCGGATCAGGTCCGGCACGTACGTGTAGAGCAGCTTGTCGTCGGCGACGCCGTTGCCCACGGCGTTGGCGATCGTGACATTGCCCAGGCGCGCGGCGAGCATGAGACCGGGAGCCCCGAGCATCGAGTCGGCGCGGAACTGCAGCGGGTCGAGGAAGTCGTCGTCGACGCGACGGTAGATGACGTCGACGCGCTGCGGGCCCCGGGTCGTGCGCATGAACACCTTGCCGCCGATGCACAGCAGGTCGCGTCCCTCGACGAGCTCGACGCCCATGAGCCGGGCGAGCAGCGTGTGCTCGAAGTACGCCGAGTTGTAGACACCCGGGGTGAGCACGACGATGTTCGGGTCGTCGATCCCGGGCGGGGCGGAGGCGCGCAGGGCCGCGAGCAGTTTGTTCGGGTAGTCGCCGACCGGGCGCACCCGCATCGAGACGAACAGCTCGGGCAGCGTCTGGGCCATGACGCGGCGGTTCGAGATCACGTAGGAGACGCCCGAGGGCACGCGCACGTTGTCTTCGAGGACGCGCATCTCGCCGTGCTCGTCGCGGATGAGGTCGATCCCCGACACCTGGATGCGCACGCCGTTGGCACTGCGGATGCCGGCGGCCTGACGGTAGAAGTACTGCGACGACGAGATGAGACCGGCCGGCAGGATGCCGTCGCGCACGCAGTGCTGGTTGCCGTAGGCGTCGTCGAGGAACGCCTCGAGCGCCTTGACGCGCTGCTTGACGCCGGCCTCGATGCGCGACCACTCGTCGTACGCGATGACGCGGGGGACCGCGTCGAGCGGGAACGGCCGTTCCTCGCCCGCGAAGTCGAACGTCACGCCCTGCGCGAGGTACGAGCTGGCGAGCGACTCGGTGCGACCGCGCAGCTCTTCCTGCGTCATCTGCGCGAGCGTCTGGTACAGCTCCCGGTACGCCTCGCGAGAGGGAGCGGCTTCTCCGGGACTCGCCGGAACGCCGAACATCTCGTCGAACGCCGGGATGCCGGAAGCGGTCTTGCGCGGCGCCAGCGTGGAGCCGTAACCGTCGAACAGGTCACCCATGCGTCGACTCTACTCAGGGCCGTGTTGCCGGAAGGTTTCCCCACCGCCGTCTGACGCGAGAGCACAGCGGATGGATAGAGTGACGCCTACCTCCGCCGCCACGACCAAGGGTGCCTCCATGCGCGTGCTCGTCACCAGTTCCCGCAACACGTTCGCTCTCGACCTCATCCGCAAGCTCGGGAGTGTCGGCCACACGGTCTTCGCGAGCGACACCTACGACGGCGCGGTGGGCAACCACTCGCGCTTCCTCGCGGGCCACCTCGCGACCCCGTCGCCGCGCTTCGAGACCGACGCGTTCATCGCCACGGTCGGCGACTACGTCGAGAAGCACGACATCGACCTGATCATCCCGACGTTCGAGGAGGTCTTCTACCTCGCCGCGCGCGTGGCCGATCTGCCCGCCGGCGTCCGCCTGTTCGCCGGAAGCTTCGCCGACCTCGCGCGGCTGCACGACAAGGCCAGCTTCCAGCGCCTGGCTCAGGATGCCGGGGTGCCCATCCCCGAAACGGTCATCGTCACCTCCCCCGAGGAACTGCGCACCGCCATCGACGGTTTCCCCCGCTACTTCGCCCGTGCGGCGTTCTCGCGCGGAGGCGTCGGCCTGCTCACGAACACGGGCCCCCTCGCCGGCAAGATCCCCGTCGAGGAGTGCGTGCCGACCGCGGAACAGCCGTGGCTCGTCCAGCCCTTCGTCGACGGGCCCATGGTCTGCACGTACAGCGTCGTCGTCGACGGCAAGGTCCAGGCGCACACGACCTACAAGGCGGCCGAGCAGTGGGCGCACTCGACGGCCATCGCGTTCATCGCGGTCGACAGCACCGACACCCTCCGCTACACGCAGCAGCTCATCGACACGCTCGACCCCGGTTTCACCGGCCAGATCTCGTTCGACTTCGTCGATCACGGCACGGAGGCCGCCCCGGACTACAAGATCATCGAATGCAACCCGCGCCCGACGAACGGCGTGATCATGCTCGAGGCCGAGGACGTGTCGAAGGCCATCCAGGGCGAACTCGCCGACCCGGTGGTCGCGATCCCCGGCACCGAGCGCCAGATCACGCTGGCGGTCCTCGCCGACGCGTTCACCGAGCCGCTGTCGCACCTGCCGAAGACCCTCCACGACCTGCTGCACGTGCGCGACGTGGGCGCGGGCTGGTGGGACGGGGCCGCGATGCTCTGGAGCCCGGCGACCATCGTGCACGGCGCCAAGATCTCGCACGGCGACCGCAAAGAGATCCTCGCAGCCCTCGGCGACGACATCGTGTGGAACGGCGAACCGATCGAGGGCATGAGCGACACGGATGCCGAGGCCCTCGAGGCCGTGCACGCGGGTCGGGTGTAACCCCGCGGCATCCGGTCCGCCGCTCGTCACGTTCCGGCCCGCGCCCACGCCCGCGCCCGAGCCGCGCGACGGCCTCAGCCACCCGCAGGGGCCCCGACCCCGACCCCGACCCCGCCCCGGCCGGACTTCCGGCCGGACCGGACGTCAGGAGCCCGGCCGCAGCACCACCTTGATGCAGCCGTCCTCCTTCTTCTGGAACGTCGCGTAGAGCCGGGGGGCGTCTTCGAGCGGGGCGTGGTGCGTCACCAGGTCCATCACACCGAGGGGGTCGGCGGGGTCCTCGACGAGCGGCAGCAGGTCGTCGATCCAGCGCTTGACGTTGCACTGGCCCATGCGCAGGTTCAGCTGCTTGTCGAACATCGTCTTCATGGGCAGGATGTCGGCCTCGCCGGCGTACACCCCGCTCAGCGACACCGTGCCGCCGCGGCGCACGAGGTCGATCGAGGCGTAGACCGCGGCGAGACGGTCGAGGCCGGCCTTGTCCATGACCTTCTGCGCGAGGGCGTCGGGGAGCAGCCCGACGGCGTTCTGGGCGAGCTTGACGCCGCCGTTCCCGTGCGCCTCCATGCCCACGGCGTCCACGACGGCATCCGCCCCGCGTCCCTCGGTGAGGTCGATGAGTTCGTCGACGACCGTGTCGGTCAGGTCGTAGGTGAGCACGCCGTGACGCTCGGCCATCGCGCGGCGCTCCGGCTCGGGCTCGATCGCGAGGACGCGATAGCCGAGGTGCACGCCGATGCGGGCGGCGAACTGCCCCACCGGTCCGAGGCCCATCACCGCGAGCGTGCCGCCCTCGGGGACGTTCGCGTACTGCACACCCTGCCAGGCGGTGGGCACGATGTCGCTGAGGAACAGGTAGCGATCGTCGGGCAGGTCGTCGCCCACGCGGATGTGGTTGTAGTCGGCCAGCGGCACGCGCAGGTATTCGGCCTGACCGCCCGGCACCTGCCCGTAGAGCTTGGTGTAGCCGAAGAGCGCCGCGCCGCTGCCGTACTCGCGCACCTGCGTCGTCTCGCACTGCGACTGCAGCCCGCGGCGGCACATGAAGCAGTGCCCGCACGAGATGTTGAACGGGACGACGACGCGGTCGCCGACCGCGAGGGTCGTCACCGCCGACCCCACCTCGACGACGACACCCATCGGCTCGTGGCCGAGCACGTCGCCCTTGTCGATGAACGGGCCGAAGAGCTCGTAGAGGTGCAGGTCGGAACCGCAGATCGCGGTCGAGGTGATCTTCACGATCGCGTCGGTCGGCTCGAGGATCTCGGGGTCGGGGACCTCCTCGACGCTCACGTTGCGGGTGCCCTGCCAGGTCAGTGCCTTCATGGTGGTGCCTCTCGTTCCGGGGGACAGCCAGTCTGCGCGGCCCACCGCGGGCGACAGAGGTGGTTGACGAACCCCCACCCGATGAGTCACGCGCCCGGGGCGGCGAGAGGCGCGGCGTCGACCCAGGCGTGCACCTGCCGCAGGAACGCGGCGTACCCGGCCGGGGTCCGCCCCGTGAACCGCCCCGACGTCTCGACCTCGTGCACGTCGCTCGCGTGCTCGCGCGCGCCGAGGGCGCGGACGGCACGGACGAGGGCGACGTCCTCGTGCTCGACGAGGTCCCGGATGCCGCCCGCCCGGGCGTACGTGCGCGCGCGTACGCCGAGATTGGCCCCGTGCACGTTCCCCGGCGGTCGGCCCCGCGGATGCGTCGCCCGCCAGTAGGCCGCGTGGCGGGCGCTGAGGTCGGCGAAGTCGGGACGGACCGTTCCGAGGACGAGGTCGATCCCGGCATCCATCAGGTCGAGCTGGTGGGTGATCCAGTTCCGGGGGACGACGGTGTCGGCATCCGTCATCGCGATCCACGTGTCGTGCGACGGGGAAGCGAGCGCCGAGAGCGCGTGCGCGATGCCGGTGCGGCGAGCGGTGCCGACGCTGCGCGCCGAGACCTCGACCACCTCCACCGGCCAGCGCCGCACCTGCGGAGCCGTCGTGTCGGTGCACGCGTCGAGCACGACGACGACGGTCGTGGCGAGATCCGGCTCGCGCTCCCGTGCGTGCGCCACCGCGTGGGTCACCGAGGCGAGGCAGCGCCCGATCAGCGCCTCCTCGTCGTGCGCGGGGATCACCACAGCCACCGCGGTCATGACACGAGTCCGGCCTCGGCCGCCACCGACCGCGCTCCCGGGCGCGCGAAGACCTCGAGCACGAAGTCCTCCTCCTCGTGCCGGACGAGGCGCACCAGGTCGGGGCGTGCGGCGAGCGCGTCGTGCACCTCGTCACCGGTCCACGGGTAGTCGGAGACCGGATGCCGCCAGTGACAGGCCACGAGATGACCGCCGTCGCTCAACGAGCCGACACCCGCCGCGAGGCCGCGGTCGAGATCCGTGCCGGCCCAGTAGTACGCCACCTCCGACAGCACGACGAGATCGAACTCCCCCTCGGGCCAGTCGTCGGGAAGCGTCGCGCGCCGCAGCTCGACGTGCGCCCGGTCCGCGAGGCGCGTGCGGGCCCGCTCGAGCGCGGCCGGGGCGAGGTCGACCGCGAGCACCCGATCGCTCCGGTCGGCGAGCTGAGCCGTGAGCGCGCCGGTCGAGCACCCCGCCTCGAACGTCGCACGGTAGCGACGTCGGGGCAGGGCGGCGAGCAGCACGGCGCGTTTGCGTTCCTCGTACCAGCGCGAGTCGAAGCCCCACGGGTCGTCGTGTCGCGCGTACATGTCGTCGAAGTAGTCCTGCCCGACGGAGCGTCGCTCCACGCCGACTGGGGCGAAGAACACCTCGCTGTCGCGCGTGAAATGCGCGTGCATACGGGCGTGGATCATCTCCTCGTCGCCGGGGGCGGCCGACAGCGGGAGGATCTGGCTCGTGTGCGCGGCGAGCGCTCGGGTCTTGGCATCCCGGATCTGCGGGTCCAGGGGCAGGGTCTCGGCCTGCTCCCACGGCACGTCGTCGGGGCCGCCCCAGTGCCACAGCCAGATGGGGAACGCGCGCGAGCGGACCCTGGCGGAGCGCTGTGGGCCGGAACGCTGCGCGAGGGCGTGTGCGGCGCAGACCTCTTCGACGATCTCGCCCACCACGCGATGATCGCGATGCCCGTCGCCGCGCCACGGCGACAGCACGAGCACGCGGTGCGGGGCCGCGCGGTCGAGGGCCTCGCGGACGGCCGAGGCGATGGCATCCCGGTACTCGTCCGTCCCGCCGTCGGGCAGGCCCAGGAAGAGGGGCGGTGCCGCCAGGCCGAGGATGTCGGCCGCATCGAACACCTCCCGGCGGCGCCGCAACGCCAGCGTCGCGGGACTGTGCGTGGGCGAATCGGGGTGCGAGCCCTCTCCGTCGGTCACGACGAGGAGATCGATCGGGATGCGGCGGGCGGCGGCCGTGGCGAGAAGTCCCGCCGCCCCGAGGCTCTCGTCGTCGGGATGCGCGGCCACCACGATGACGCGATCGACGTCGAGGTCGAGGACGGGCAGGTCGCGGGCGAGGGCGGCGGTCCAGACGTCCTCGCCGGTGCCGGGGGCGCGGTGGTCGAAGCTCACCATGCGGTGTCCCCCGCCGCGACGTCCGCACCGATCCGCGCGAGATCGCGATCGGCGTGATGCTGCCGGACGTAGACCTGCAGATCGGCGATTCGACGGGCGTGGGCCTCGTCGGCGACGAGCGGTCCGGGTCCGAGCGCGTGAGCCGCCTCGGCGATCGCCGTCTCGACAGCGTCGGCGACCAGCGTGCGGGCGCGGTTCGCCCGCAGACCCTCGGATGCCGCGCCCCCGGCGTCGAACACCGTCGCGGTCTCGACGAGCACGGCGCGCGCGGCCCACAGGGCGACGTCGGCGCGACCGAGGTGCACGCGGGAGAGCTGATCGGCCCGCTCCCCGGCGGCGGCCGCGGCGAGCGCGTCCCGGAGGGGGACGGCTCCACCCCACCAGCACGCGGCGACGCCGACCCCGCCGTGCGCGAAGCCCGGCCGTCGCAGGTACCACCCGGGGTCTCCGACCGGCACCCCGACGGCCCCGTCGACATCGATGGGGGCGCTCACGACCCGGTCGAGTCCGCGCGCGTGCCACGGTCCCGAGCGCGCCGACACGGCCGGGTCGCGCAGGTCGAGGGCGAAGAGCTGCCGGTGCTCGTCGTCGACCCAGGCGGTCACCAGCGCGCGGTCCAGGTCGGCGGCGAGGGAGCACCAGGGTTTGGTGCCGTGCAGCGTCCAGGTGCCGGCATCCTGTGTCGCCGTCAGCCGCACGCCGGGACCCTCCGCGGCGAAGACGCCCCACGATCCCCTCGGGTCGACGTCGGGCGCGATCCCGGCCGCGGCGGCTTCGTCGAGGATCGCGCGGGCGTCGAGGTGCGGCTCCAGGATGCGGGCCGCGGCGACGTCCCGCGCGGCGACCGAGGCGAGCAGCTCCCACGTCGCGGCGAGAGAACGCGGCCTGTTCACGCTCGTGACCCACGCCAGCGTGGCGGCGAGGTCGGTGCCGAGGTCGGCGACGGCATCCGCCCCCTCCAGCGCCGCACGAACGTCGTCACGGTCGGTCGGGCCGAGGTCGGCCGTGTCGGGCGGAAGGAGCAGGGGGAAGCGGGGATGGTCGCCGTCGGTCACGCGCGTCAGTTTCCGCGACGTGGTCGGATCGGCCCAGATCCTTGACACGGCGGTCCGCGGCGGGCAGGGCTGGGCCGTCGCGCGGAGCTCACCGCCCGCACACCGCCCGACCGCCCCACGACACGGCGCGCCGCACCCCGACTCCGCAGGACGGCGCACCGACCGCACCGCCCCGCGGCCACGTCGCCGACGGCACCGGATGCCACACCCCGGCGCCGCGGATCAGCGGTGCAGCACGCGCCGGCGGAGGAGGGCGTCGAGGTGCGCGATGTGCAGCAGCAGGTCGGGGAACGCGGCGGACAGGCCCTTCCGGGGAAGACGAGCGAGAGCGGGCTCATCGCCGGGCAGACGGTCCTGCTGGCCCCGGACCAACCGCCGGATCGCGTTCAGCAGCGCCATCGGGTGGGTGTCGAGGGCGCTGTGCCCGTTGTGGATGCGCACGAGGGTGGCATCCGGTGCCGCCGCGACCACCCGCTCGGCGATCGCCGGCGGGGTGCGCAGGTCGCGGTCGCCCGAGAGCACCACGAGCGGCCAGTCGAACGAGTGCACCGCCTCGATGAGGTCGTACGGCTCGCCGACGAAGGCGGGGTAGTGGGGCGCGAGGGGCAGGTAGGTGCGCGCGGGATCGAGCGGGTGCCCGTCGGGGGTGCCACCGTACCCCAGTTCCCGGAACGCGATGGTGCCCACGAGGTCGAACTCGTAGATGCCGGGGAACCGGGCGATCTCGGCGTCGCGCGTGGCGTAGGCGCCCAGCGCCCGCCACGCGAGACCGGGACGGTGCCGAACGAGGGGGTGCACGAGATCCGTCCCGCCGAGCTCGTAGGCGGCGCGGACGATGTCGAGCACGATCCGCTCCGAGACGCCGGCGGACACGAGACGCTTCACCCCGCGCGTCATGTCGTCGTCGGCATCCCAGAACAACTCCCGAAGACGCGCGCGCTCGAGATCGATGTCGTGGGACGACTGCAGGGCGGAGTCGAGCAGCATCGCCCGGACCCGCTCCGGATGCCGAGCCCCGAACGCCATGGCCAGGTAGCTCCCGTAGGACGAACCGACGATCACCGCGCGATCGACGCCCTCGGCGTCGAGGACCGCCGCGAGATCGTCGAGCACCGCGGCGATGCGCATGGCCTCGGGCGGAAGGGGATCGCCGGCGAGGTCGGTGCGCGAGCGTCCGACGCCGCGGTGCTCGACCATGATCAGGTCGAGGCCGCCGCGCGCGGCCCAGCGCCGGAGGCCCCGGTACGGCAGCACCGAGGCGAGCCCCGGTCCCCCCGGGATGACGAGCACGGGCGTCGCCCCGCGCGGGCCGGAGCGCACGTAGCTCAGGTCGAACGCCGGTGCTCCGCCGCCGGCCGGGCGCCGCACCCGGCGGACGTTCTCGCGCATGTCAGCACGCTACCCGCCCGCGCGGTCCTCGCGGGCGCGGGCCCCGTCGACCCCCGCCCAGATCGCACGATCGGCGCGAGATCACCCGCAGCGAGCCGCCCCGAACAGGTGCTCTCGACCCGAACGCGTGATCTGTGCGTGCGGTGAGGTGCCCGGGGCGGCGGCATCACGCGGAGACGGAAGGTCCGGGGCGGCGGGCCCGAGGTGCCGGTTGGCTGTGAGTTCTCGCTCCAGAGGCCGGGGCATCGGACGCGGATCTATGCTCCGTTCGTGACCCCCGCGCGCCCCCGCACCCGTGACCTGCCGGCCATCGTCGCGGCGATCGCCGCCACCGTGCTCGGCGCCGGGGTCGGTGAGCTGGCCGCGGCGGTCATCTCCCCTTCGGCCAGTCCCTTCGCGGTCATCGGCGGCGGGATGATCGACATCGCTCCCGCCTGGGGGAAAGACCTGGCCATCAGCCTGTTCGGCACCGGCGACAAGGCCGCCCTCCTCGTCGGTATCGCCGTGCTGCTGCTGGCGGTCGCCGGTGCCGCCGGGGTGCTCGAACGGCGACGCCCGCCGTGGGGGCGGGTGATCCTCGCGGCTCTCGGCGTGATCGGGGCCTTCGTCTCCCTGGCGCGTCCCGAAGCGGGTCTGCTCTCTCCGGTTCCGTCCCTGATGGCGGGCGTCGTGGCCGCGGTGGTCGCGGCCCTCCTCATCGCGCGGCTCCGGCCCACGCCGGTCGCCCCCGAGACGTCGAGCGGGCCCAGCCGACGCGGGGTCCTCGCGCTCTCGGGCGTGGCGGTGCTCGCGGGTGCTCTCGCCGCCGCCGGTTCCATCGCGCTCAGCAGCGGAGCACGCGCCGTCAGCGCGGTGCGCTCGGCCCTGCGCCTGCCGTCCCCCACGACGACCACGGCGGTGCCCGCGACCGCGGACCTCGGCATCGACGGGCTCTCCCCCACCATCACCCCGACCGCCGACTTCTACCGCATCGACACCGCTCTCGTGGTGCCCCAGGTGGATCCGGCCGCGTGGAGCCTGCGTGTGCACGGTCTCGTGGAGCAGGAGGTCGTGCTGCGGTGGGACGACCTGGTCGCTCTTCCCCAGAAGGAGACGGTCGCGACCCTCGTGTGCGTGTCGAACGAGGTCGGCGGCGATCTCATCGGCAACGCCCGGTGGCTCGGCGTGCCGATCCGCGACATCCTCGCGCGCGCCCGGCCGACAGCCGAGGCCGACATGGTCCTGTCGCACTCGATCGACGGGTTCACGGCATCCAGCCCCCTGGAGGCGCTCACCGACGACCGCGACGCGCTGCTGGCGATCGGCATGAACGGCGAGCCCCTGCCCCTCGAGCACGGGTTCCCCGTGCGGATGGTGGTCCCCGGCCTCTACGGCTACGTCTCGGCGACGAAGTGGGTCAGCGAGCTCGAGGTCATCCGCTACGACCGCGCCGAGGGGTACTGGACCTCGCGCGGGTGGTCGGAGCGCGGGCCGGTCAAGCTCCAGTCGCGCATCGACGTCCCGCGAGCGGGCGCGCGCGTCGCCGCGGGGGACGCCGTCATCGCGGGCGTCGCCTGGCAGACTCACGTCGGCGTCGCGGGAGTCGAGGTGCAGGTCGACGACGGCGAGTGGCAGGCCGCGAAGCTCGCGACCGCGATCTCGACCGACACCTGGGTGCAGTGGAGCCTGCCGTGGACCGCGACGAGCGGATCGCACACCGTGCGCTGCCGCGCGATCTCGACCACCGGCGAGACGCAGACGCCGGATCGAGCCGCCCCCGCCCCCGACGGCGCGACGGGCTGGGACGAGCTGACGGTGTCGGTCGCCTGACCGCGCGTCGCGAGACAGCACTCGCGTGACATCTCGGCGACGTCCTGCAGCAGGGATGTCAGCCGCGTGCGGTTTCGCCGCCTCGCGACGACCGCCCGGCGAACCCCGGGCGCTCCCCGTCGACTGTCAGGCCGACAGCACGTGCCTGAGCTGCTCGACCGCCCAGTCCAGTTCGGTCGCGCGGATCGTCAGCGGCGGGGCGATGCGGATCGTCTGACCGTGCGTGTCCTTCACGAGCACGCCACGCGCGAGGAGCTTCTCGGCGATCTCGCGGCCCGTGCCGTACGCCGGGTCGATGTCCACTCCGGCCCAGAGACCGGCGATGCGCACCGCGGTCACGCCGTCGCCGACGAGGGCCTGCAGCGACGCCTCGAGGTACTCGCCGAGAGCCTTCGCCCGCGTCTGGAATTCTCCGGATGCCAGCATCTCGACGACGCGCAGACCGACGGCGCAGGCCAGCGGGTTGCCGCCGAACGTCGAGCCGTGCTCGCCGGGACGGATCACGCCGAGCACGTCCTCGTCCGCGACGACCGCCGACAGCGGCACGATGCCGCCGCCCAGCGCCTTGCCGAGGAGATAGACGTCGGGCACGACGCCCTCGCGATCGCACGCGAACGTCTCGCCGACACGGCCGAGGCCCGACTGGATCTCGTCGGCGATGAAGAGCACGTTGTTCTCCGTGCAGATCTCGCGCACCCGACGCAGGAATCCCTCGGGCGGCACGACGACGCCTGCCTCGCCCTGGATCGGCTCCAGGAGCACGGCGGCGGTGTTCTCATCGATCGCCGCGGCGATGGCATCCGCGTCCCCGTAGGGAACGTGCACGAAGCCGGGCGCGTAGGGACCGAAGTCGTCGTGCGCGGTGGGATCGTCGCTGAAGCCGACGATCGTGGTCGTGCGGCCGTGGAAGTTGCCGTTGGCGACGATGATCGTCGCGGCGTCGGCGGGGATGCCCTTCGTGCGATATCCCCAGGCGCGCGCGACCTTGATGCCGG
>Ga0308159_1000973_pt1 | contig 48800 bp, 41 predicted proteins | sample PhyCR1_FD_201040 | JGI IMG/M metagenome (GOLD analysis project Ga0308159, IMG submission 201040) | Phyllosphere microbial communities from UC Gill Tract Community Farm, Albany, California, United States - DLSLC.R1 | ecosystem: Host-associated > Plants > Phyllosphere > Unclassified | place: USA...
GCCTGGGCGTTATCATCGCCCTGCTCGGCCTCGCGCTTGCCGTCGGCGGCGTCAAACTGGTCAGCCTGGGAGGTTCCTGGTACTTCCTCGTCGGCGGCGCGGTGATGGCCGTTTCCGGTCTGTTGATTGCGCTGCGCAAGCCAGCCGGCGCGTGGTTGTTCGCCGCGTTCCTGGTGGGCACCGCGATCTGGGCCGTGGCCGATGTGGGCCTGGTATTCTGGCCGCTGTTCTCGCGGGTGTTCATGTTTGCCGCGATCGGCATGGTCGTGGCGCTGGTCTACCCGCTGCTCGTGGGCAGACCGGCACGCGCTGCCTACGGTGTCGCTGCCGTCTTGGCGGTAGGCGTAGCGGTTGCGGCGGGCAATATGTTTGTCGCCCACCCGAGCGTGGCACCGACCGGCGCCGGCCCAGGCATCACGCCGGTGGCCGCCGCCGATGCGCAGAAAGACTGGGCCCACTACGGTAATACCGAAGGCGGCAGCCGCTTCGCTGCGCTGGACCAGATCAACCGCGACAACATCGACAAGCTCAAAGTGGCGTGGACCTACCACACCGGTGACGTGGCCATCAGCGACGGCAACGGCGCCGAAGACCAGCTGACGCCCCTGCAGATTGGCAACAAAGTCTTCATCTGCACCCCGCACAACAACCTGATCGCCCTCGACGCCGACACCGGCAAAGAGCTGTGGAAGAACGAAGTCAACGCCAAGTCGGCGGTGTGGCAGCGTTGCCGTGGCATGGCGTATTTCGACGCCAGCGCGCCGCTCGCCCAGCCGACCCAGCCAAACAGCTCGCCGATCATTGCCGCCAGCGTGCCTGCCGGTGCGCAGTGCCAGCGTCGCCTGCTGACCAACACCATCGATGCGCGCCTGATCGCCGTGGATGCCGACACCGGCAAGTTCTGCGAAGACTTCGGCACCCATGGCCAGGTGGACCTCAAGGCCGGCCTGGGCAATGTGCCAGACAGCTACTACCAATTGTCCTCCGCGCCACTGATCGCCGGCACCACCGTCGTGGTCGGCGGCCGCGTCGCCGATAACGTGCAAACCGACATGCCGGGCGGCGTGATCCGTGGTTTCGATGTAATCACCGGCCAAATGCGCTGGGCCTTCGACCCCGGCAACCCGGAAGACAAAAAAGCCCCGACCGGCGACAGCACCTACGTGCGCAGCACGCCGAACAGCTGGGCGCCGATGTCCTACGACCCGCTGATGAACACCGTGTTCCTGCCGATGGGCAGCTCGTCCACCGACATCTACGGCGTAGAACGCACCCAGCTCAACCACAAATACGGTGCTTCCGTACTGGCGCTGGACGCCTCCACCGGTGCTGAAAAGTGGGTGTACCAGACCGTCCACAATGACCTGTGGGACTTCGACCTGCCGATGCAGCCAAGCCTGATCGACTTCACCCCGCCAGGCACAGACAAAGCCGTACCCGCCGTAGTGATCGGCACCAAGGCCGGGCAGATCTACGTGCTCGACCGCGCCACCGGCAAGCCGCTGACCGAAGTCAAGGACGTGCCAGTCAAGGCCGCCAACATCCCCAACGAGCCTTACTCGCCGACCCAGCCGAAGTCCGTGGGCATGCCGCAGATCGGCGCGCAAACCCTGACCGAGTCGGACATGTGGGGCGCCACCCCGTACGACCAGCTGCTGTGCCGCATCGACTTCAAGGGCATGCGCTACGACGGCCTGTACACCGCGCCGGGCACCGATAAATCCCTGAGCTTCCCGGGTTCGCTCGGCGGCATGAACTGGGGCAGCATCTCCACCGACCCGGTGCACGGTTTTATCTTCGTCAACGACATGCGCCTGGGCCTGTGGATCCAGATGGTGCCGGCGCAGAAAAACGCCCAGGCCTCCTCCGGTGGCGAAGCGCTGAATACCGGCATGGGCGCCGTCCCGCTCAAGGGCACGCCGTATGCGGTGAACAAAAACCGCTTCCTGTCGGTGGCCGGCATTCCGTGCCAGGCGCCGCCGTTCGGCACCCTGACCGCCATCGACATGAAAACCCAGAAAGTCGCCTGGCAAGTGCCGGTCGGCACCGTTGAAGACACCGGCCCGCTCGGCATCCGCATGCACTTGCCGATCAAGATCGGCCTGCCGACCCTCGGCGGCACCCTGTCGACCCAGGGCGGCCTGATCTTTATCGCCGGCACCCAGGACTTCTACCTGCGCGCCTTCAACAGCGGCAACGGTGATGAAATCTGGAAAGCCCGCCTGCCCGTGGGCAGCCAGGGTGGCCCGATGACCTATGTGTCGCCGAAGACCGGCAAGCAGTACATCGTCATCACCGCCGGCGGTGCACGCCAGTCCACCGACCGTGGCGACTACGTGATCGCCTACGCCTTGCCATAACCCCCTCCAGGCGCGGTGCCCCCCGCACCGCGCCTTTTGCTTTGGAAAACCCGCATGACCCCCTCTTCTCATCTTTCCCTTGGGCGCCTGTTGCTCGGCCTGGCCTTGGGCGCCGCCCTGCCCGTACAAGCCGACGACACCACGTTGACCGGCGACTGGGGCGGCCTGCGCCGCGAGCTGGACGAACAAGGCATTCGCTTTACCGGCGACTACAGCGGCGAAACCGCCTACAACGCCCACGGCGGCCAGCACCGCTCGGCGCGCTACTCGCAAAACCTCAAGCTGGGCGTGCAGTTCGATCTGGGCAAGCTGTATGGCTTCAACAACGGCGACCGCATCCAGCTGACCCTCAACGACCGGCGCGGCAACAGCGCCTCCGAGGACCTGGTGGGCAACCGCCTGCCGATCCAGGAAAACTACGGTGGCCTCTACACCCGCCTCACCGAGCTGAGTTACGAGCGCACGCTGTTCACCCCGGCGCTGAACCTCAAGCTCGGCTACATGGCCATGGGCAATGACCTCGGCGGCCTCGACAGCGGCATCCTGTGCAACTTCATGAACGCCGGTTTCTGCGGGCACCCGCTGAACATGTCCGGTGGCAGCGGCTGGACCAACTACCCGAACGCGCGCCTGGGTGCGCGGGTGAAATACGACTTCTCACCCAACTGGCAGCTGCGTGTCGCGGCGTTCAATGTCGACCCTGAGAGCAACGGCGACTCCAGCCGCGCCTGGAAACTGAGCCCCAAGCACACCACCGGCACCGTGGTGCCCATCGAGCTGATCTACAAACACGCGGGCACGCTGCCGGGTGAATACAAACTGGGCTATTACTACGACAGCTCCGACGTCAAACGCATCGGCAGCGATAAAGACGTGAGCGGGCGCGGCGGGCACTACCTGCTGATCGACCAGGCGGTGTGGGCGTCCAGCTCATCCGCCGGCCGCGTGCTGCACGCCTTCGGCCAATACTCTGCGGCCAGTGAAGCGGCTTCACCGTTCAGCAAGTGGTACGGCGCTGGCGTGGTGTTGTACAAGCCGTTCGAGGGTCGACCACGGGATACCGTCGCCCTGGGTTATGGCCGCGCGGTGCCGAATACGCGCAGCCGGGATGTGCAGGAACTGGCCGCGTTCAAGGCTGGCAACGATTACCCCAACCTGAACAACGCCGAACAGCTGATCGAACTCAGCTACGGCTACCAGGCCACGCCGTGGCTGAACCTGCGCCCGGATGTGCAATACATCATCGAGCCGGGGGCGTTTTCCGGGGAGAAGATCGATAACGCGCTGGTGTTGGGCCTGAAGGTGAAAGCTGTCTTCTAGACAACACAATCAAAAAATGTGGGAGGGGGCTTGCCCCCGATTGCAGTGGGTCAGCCAACAATTATTTAGCTGACCCACCGCTATCGGGGGCAAGCCCCCTCCCACATTTTGATCTCCTGTCTTCTTGAATTATGTAGTTGCAGGCGCACCCTGCTGATACTCCCTCGGCGTACACCCAAACTCGCGCCGAAACACCGTGTGCAGGTACTGCGCCGACTTGAAGCCGCAGCTCGAGGCGATATCGGCAATCGCCAGGCCCTGGCTTTCCAGGCCCTTGGCGGCGGCGGCGAGTTTGAAGCGCAGGATCTCGTCGTGCACGCTGCACCCGCGCACCTTGCGAAAGTGCGCTTCCAGGGATGAGCGCGACACGCCGACATAGGCCGCCACCTGCGCAGTCTTGATGCCCTGGCAGGCGTACTGGCGGATAAACAGCAGCGCCTGCATCACATACGGGTTGCCCAAGGGTTGATGCAAGCTGGAGGCCTGCACATTGATCGCTTCGGGCGGCACCAGAATCTGCGTGCCGGTGCAGGGCTTGCCATGCAGCATCTGGTGCAGCAGCGCCGCCGCCGTGCGGCCCATGGTTTCCGTGCCCTGGATCACCGAACTCAGCGGCACCCGCGTGAGGGTGCGAGTCAGCGGGTCGTTGTCGATGCCGATCAACGCCACTTGCTCCGGTACGGCGATGCCGGCGGTGAGGCAGGCTTGCAGCAATTGCCGGGCGCGCGCATCGGTGACGGCGATGATGCCGATGGGCTTGGGCAAGGCCTGCAGCCAGGCGATCTGCTGCTCCACCGCGCTGTCCCACAGCGGCGCGCTGGTGCCCAGGCCGCGATACACCTCCACCGGCAAACCGTCGCGGTGCATCAAGCGTTTGAAGGCTTTTTCGCGCTCCTGGGCCCAGCGGTTGGCCTGGGCTTCGGGCAGGCTGAAACAGGCAAAGCGCGTCAGCCCGGCTTCGATCAGGTGTTCGTAGGCCAGCTTCATCAACGCATCGTTGTCGGTGGCCACATAGGGAATGCCCTGTGGGTAGGCGCGCGCATCCTGGTAGGAGCCGCCGACCGCCACCACCGGCAGCTTGCAGCCGGCCAGCGCCTCGCCGATCAATGGGTCATCGAAGTCGGCAATGATGCCGTCGCCCTGCCAGCGCTCGATGCCCCGCAGGCGACACAGGAAGTCCTCTTCCAGGAACAGGTCCCAGGATGCGCGGGTGCTGCTCAGGTAATTGCCGATGCCGGTGATGATGCCCCGGTCGTAGATCTTGCTGCCGTTGAACAGCAAGGCGATGCGATGCACGGGCGGTAGGGTTTTCATTGTTGTTGTCCTGAGGCCGGTGACCACAGGTTAGCTCTCGCCACTCAAAATCGCACTACTGCTTGGTGATTTTCATAATCGGCAGGCCAGGCACCGTTGCTAGTATCGGGACACCGCCAAGAACAATAAGGAAAACGCCATGCCGTACTTCCCCGGTGTCGAGAAGATCCGCTTCGAAGGCCCCAGCAGCGACTCGCCCCTCGCCTTTCGCCACTACGACGCGAATAAACTCATCCTCGGCAAACCCATGCGCGAACACCTGCGCATGGCCGCCTGCTACTGGCACACCTTCGTCTGGCCGGGCGCAGACATGTTCGGCGTAGGCACCTTCAAACGCCCGTGGCAGAAGAGCGGCGACCCGATGGAACTGGCGATCGGCAAGGCCGACGCGGCCTTTGAGTTTTTCTCCAAGCTGGGCATCGACTACTACAGCTTCCACGACACCGACGTGGCCCCGGAAGGCAGCTCGCTCAAGGAATACCGCAACCACTTTGCGCAGATGGTCGACCACCTCGAACGCCATCAGGAACAGACCGGCATCCAGCTGCTATGGGGCACCGCCAACTGCTTCAGCAACCCGCGCTTTGCCGCCGGCGCCGCGAGCAACCCGGACCCGCAGGTGTTCGCCTACGCCGCCGCGCAAGTGTTCAGCGCGATGAACGCGACCCTGCGGCTCAAGGGTTCCAACTATGTGTTGTGGGGCGGCCGCGAAGGTTATGAAACCTTGCTCAACACCGACCTCAAACGCGAGCGCGAACAGCTCGGGCGCTTTATGCGCATGGTGGTCGAGCACAAGCACAAGATCGGCTTCAAGGGCGACCTGCTGATCGAGCCCAAGCCCCAGGAGCCGACCAAGCACCAATACGATTACGACAGCGCCACGGTGTTCGGCTTCCTGCATGAGTACGGCCTGGAACACGAGATCAAGGTGAATATCGAGGCCAACCACGCGACCCTGGCCGGGCACAGTTTTCATCATGAGATCGCCACCGCCGTGTCCCTCGGCATCTTCGGCAGCATCGACGCCAACCGTGGCGACCCGCAGAACGGCTGGGATACCGACCAGTTCCCCAACAGCGTCGAAGAGATGACACTGGCCACCTACGAGATTCTCAAGGCCGGCGGTTTCAAGAACGGCGGCTACAATTTCGACTCCAAGGTGCGCCGCCAGAGCCTCGACGATGTCGACCTGTTCCACGGCCACGTGGCCGCCATGGACACCCTGGCGCTGGCCCTGGAACGCGCGGCCGCCATGGTGCAAAACGACCGCTTGCAGCAGTTCAAGGACCAGCGCTACGCCGGTTGGCAGCAGCCGCTGGGCCAGGCGGTACTGGCCGGCGAGTTCAGCCTGGAGTCACTCGCCGAGCATGCGTTTGCCAACGAGCTTAACCCGCAGGCCGTGAGTGGGCGGCAGGAGATGCTCGAAGGCGTAGTCAACCGATATATCTATGGTTGAAGCGCTGTGACATTTGCGCGACAAAACTTGGCGCGCAAATGTCCAGGGACCCTCTACAGTTCTACCCGCACCACGCTGTGTCTTTCCAACAACAATAAAAGGACGCACCACCATGAAAGCATTCACACGTACCCTGCTCGCCTCTGCCCTGGCTCTGCTGGCCCTGCCGGTGATGGCCGATTCCGCCCACCCGAAAATCGGTTTCTCCATCGACGACCTGCGCCTTGAACGCTGGTCCCGCGACCGCGACTATTTTGTCGCAGCGGCAGAGAAACTCGATGCCAAGGTCTTCGTGCAGTCCGCCGATGCCAACGAGCAGAAGCAAATCTCGCAGATCGAAAACCTCATCTCTCGCGGCGTCGACGTGATCGTGATCGTGCCGTTCAACGCCACGGTGCTGACCAATGCGGTCGCCGAAGCCAAGAAAGCCGGGATCAAAGTAGTGTCTTACGACCGCCTGATTCTCAACGCCGACATCGACGCCTACATCTCCTTCGATAACGAAAAAGTCGGCGAAATGCAGGCCAGCGGCGTGCTGCAAGCAGCGCCCAAGGGCAACTACTTCCTGCTCGGCGGCGCGCCCACCGACAACAACGCCAAGGTGCTGCGCGAAGGCCAGATGAAAGTGCTGCAACCGGCCATCGACAAGGGCGACATCAAGATTGTCGGCCAGCAGTGGGTCAAGGAATGGAACCCGACCGAAGCCCTGAGCATCGTCGAAAACGCCCTGACCCGGAACAACAACAAGATCGACGCGATCGTCGCCTCCAACGACGCCACCGCCGGCGGTGCGATCCAGGCCCTGGCCGCGCAGAAACTCGCGGGCAAGGTGCCAATCTCCGGTCAGGACGCCGACCTCGCCGCGATCAAGCGCGTGATCGACGGCACCCAGACCATGACCGTGTACAAGCCGCTCAAGCTGATCGCCTCGGAAGCCGCCAGGCTCTCGGTGCAACTGGCGCGTAACGAGAAGCCCACCTACAGCTCGCAGTACGACAACGGCAGCAAAAAGGTCGACACCATCCTGCTCACCCCGACCCCGTTGACCAAGGCCAATATCGACCTGTTGGAGAAAGACGGGTTCTATACCAAAGAGCAGATTGCCGGGCAGTGACCGTGATGGCCGACTACCTCCTGCAAATGAACGGCATCGTCAAAAGTTTTGGCGGTGTCAACGCCCTCAACGGCATCGACATCCAGGTACGGCCGGGGGAATGCGTCGGCCTGTGCGGCGAGAACGGTGCGGGCAAATCCACCTTGATGAAGGTGCTGTCGGCGGTCTATCCGTACGGCACCTGGGAGGGGGAAATTCTCTGGGATGGGCAGCCACTCAAGGCCCAGTCCATCAGTGAAACCGAGGCCGCCGGCATCGTCATCATCCATCAGGAACTGACCCTGGTGCCCGACCTGTCGGTGGCCGAGAACATTTTCATGGGCCACGAGCTGACGTTGCCGGGCGGGCGCATGAACTACCCGGCCATGATCCACCGCGCCGAAGCCTTGATGCGTGAACTCAAGGTGCCGGACATGAACGTGGCGCTGCCGGTGTCGCAGTACGGCGGCGGTTACCAGCAGTTGGTGGAGATCGCCAAGGCGCTGAATAAACAGGCGCGCCTGCTGATTCTGGATGAGCCCTCCTCGGCCCTGACCCGTTCGGAAATCGAGGTGCTGCTCGACATCATCCGTGACCTCAAGGCCAAGGGTGTGGCCTGCGTGTATATCTCCCACAAGCTCGATGAAGTGGCGGCGGTGTGCGACACCATTGCGGTGATCCGCGATGGCAAGCACATCGCAACCACCGCCATGGCGGATATGGACATACCGCAGATCATCACGCAGATGGTCGGCCGCGAGATGAGCAACCTCTACCCCACCGAGCCGCATGACGTGGGCGAGGTGATTTTCGAGGCGCGCAATGTCACCTGCTATGACGTCGACAACCCCAAGCGCAAGCGCGTGGACGACATTTCCTTTGTGCTCAGGCGCGGGGAAATCCTCGGCATCGCCGGGCTGGTGGGCGCCGGGCGCACGGAGCTGGTGTCCGCGTTGTTTGGCGCCTACCCCGGCCGCTACAGCGGCGAGGTGTGGCTGGACGGCGAGGTGATCGACACACGCACGCCGCTCAAGTCGATCCGCGCCGGGCTGTGCATGGTGCCCGAGGACCGCAAGCGCCAAGGCATCATCCCCGACCTGGGCGTGGGCCAGAACATCACCCTGGCGGTGCTCGGCAACTATGCGCACATGACCCGCATCGACGCCGAAGCCGAGCTGGGCAGCATCGACCAGCAGATCGCGCGCATGCACCTGAAAACCGCCAGCCCGTTTTTGCCGATCACCAGCCTGTCCGGTGGCAACCAGCAAAAGGCCGTGCTGGCGAAAATGCTCATGGCCAAGCCCAAGGTGCTGATCCTCGATGAACCCACGCGCGGCGTGGACGTGGGCGCCAAGTATGAGATCTACAAACTGATGGGCGCGCTGGCCGCCGAGGGCGTGGCGATCATCATGGTGTCCTCGGAGCTGGCCGAGGTGCTCGGCGTGTCCAACCGCGTGCTGGTGATTGGCGACGGCCAGTTGCGTGGGGATTTCATCAACGAAGGGCTCACCCAGGAACAGGTGCTCGCCGCCGCGCTCAGCCAAAACAATAACAATCGGAAGACCGCGTAGATGAATCAGGTCAAACACCTTTTTACCCGCTACAAAATGCTCGCCCTGGTGATCGCCGTGGCGGTGATCTGGCTGTTCTTCAGCTGGCAGACCGAGGGTGGTTTTCTCACGCCGCGCAACCTCTCCAACCTGCTGCGGCAGATGTCGATCACCGGGATTCTGGCCTGTGGCATGGTGCTGGTGATCATCAGCGGCGAGATCGACTTGTCGGTGGGCTCGATGCTCGGCTTGCTCGGCGGGCTGGCGGCGATTCTGGATGTGGTCTATCACGTACCGTTGCTGGCCAACCTCAGCCTGGTGGCGCTGGCCGGGTTGATGATCGGCTTGGCCAACGGCTACATGACCGCCTACCTGCGCATCCCCTCATTCATCGTCGGCCTGGGCGGCATGCTGGCGTTTCGCGGGATTTTGCTGGGGATCACCGGCGGCACCACCATTGCGCCGGTGTCGCCGTCGCTGGTGTATGTGGGCCAGGGGTATTTGCCGCATTCGGTGGGGATTGGGCTTGGGGTGCTGCTGTTTGCCCTCACACTCTTTTTAACCTGGAAACAACGGCGCAACCGCGCATTGCATGGCTTGGCGGCGCATTCCCTGGTGCGTGATGTGCTGCGCGTTGGGCTGATTGGTGCGGTACTCGCCGGCTTCGTCACTACCCTCAACAGCTACGACGGCATCCCGGTGCCGGTGCTCCTGTTGCTGGTGTTGCTCGGCGTGTTCAGCTACGTCACCAGCCAGACCGTGTTCGGCCGCCGCGTGTATGCGGTGGGCAGCAATATGGAAGCCACGCGCCTGTCGGGCATCAATGTGCAGGCGGTGAAACTGTGGATCTTCGGCATCATGGGCGTGATGTGCGCCCTCGCCGGCCTGGTCAACACCGCACGCCTGGCGGCCGGCTCCCCGTCGGCGGGCAATATGGGTGAGCTGGATGCCATCGCCGCGTGTTTTATCGGCGGCACCTCCATGCGCGGTGGCTCCGGCACTGTGTACGGCGCGTTGCTGGGGGCGTTGGTGATTACCAGCCTGGACAATGGCATGTCGATGCTGGATGTGGACAGCTATTGGCAGATGATCGTGAAGGGCAGCATTTTGGTGCTGGCGGTGTGGGTGGATGTGAGTACGCGGGCCGGGCGGCGCTGAAGCCTGCCAACGCACCCAGTCATTCGAATCAATAATGCCGACCAATCAAGAGTGAACACTGTAGCTGTGGCCAGTGCTATCTCTTGACTGATCGGCATTAGCCTCTTAGGACTTTTTTGCTGGGTTTACTGGCTCAGTACAACATCACGCATCGCCGGGATGTAACCGTAGTCATAAGCCTCCTGCACAAACGAACGGTCCCCCTTCAATACAATCCTCACGGTAGGCGCCTCGGTGCCGCCAATACGGTAGTCATCGCCGGTGGTAGGCACGCTGTCGATAAACGAGGTCACCAAGCCATTGGGCATCACGCAATGCGAATAGGTTTGGAATGGCTGCGACGGTGGGTTGCCAAGCACCAGCCCAGAGGCATTCATCGGCGTGTAGGGACCAAACAGATGCTCGCCAACAAACCCGTAGACGCCATCCGGCCCCGTCACGCCGTCTGCATAGGTGAACTTGTGACTGATGGTGAACAGGTAATACTTGTTGTCTTGGAACACGTAATGCGGGCGTTCGGTTTGATCGTTCACGCCAACCGCCGTCACCAGCGGCGGTAGGATTTCCCATTCTTCACCGCTTAAGTCCTTGGCCACGGCAATGCCGATACAGCCCACTTGATAGCGCGCGCCACCGACTTCTTCATGGCCCGGTGGCACCAAACCGAGTTCATCCGGGCCCACCTCGTGAGTGCCACGTTCACCGGCGACATTGCCTTCAAACACCATGTACAACTTGCCATCGTTTGGGTCGATAAACGGGCTGGGGTCGCGGAAGTTCCAGGTCGAATTTTGCGCTTCGGTCTGGTAATACGTGCCATCGGCGTCAAACAGCGACTTGACCTCAGTGAAGCCTTCCAGGGTAACGCCGGTGTCCGAGGTGACCACCCGGCCTTTGACTTTGGCAATCGTGGCGCCCGGCGTTACGCAGGTGTAATACAGGTCGATATCGCCGTTGTTGTTGGTCAGGATCGGCGTACCCGCCCATTCACGGGTGGTCGGCGAAACCCCTTCGGCCATCACGCGGCCACCGAAGATCCAGTCTTTGCCAGTGCGCGAGTACCAGTAGCACATGCGCGCATGGCCGTGACGGTCTTCCCAGTCACGCTTGATGTCGTAACGGCCATCGGCATTGATGAATTGTGGGTCATGCGGGCGACGGTCTGCGGTCAACGTGAAGATGACCGACCAACCATCGACGGATACCACCGTGCCATCCAGTTCACGCAAGGGCATGGTGTCCCAGATAAACACGGTGTCACTCATGACAGGAAAGTCGGGACTCACTAACGGCTGTGTCGTCGTCGGGTCATTTTCATTAACTTTCAGCGCATCGGCCCGGGTCCAACGAGTGGGTGTGTGATTCGCAGGTTTCATGATGATGTCCTTTTACTGACGCTTTAGTGACAAGCGAAGGTTAAATAACACTCACAGCCAGCAACTTGATTGCGACTGAAAAGAGCGAGCCGTTGTTGGCTCTATAAGTGCGAAACAAGGTTTAACATGGAACCTTGCTCACCTCAACATGAAGAATTATTTAGATTACAAAGGCCATCACTGTACTTATATCCTTGATATAAAAATAATGGCATGCGCAATTAAGGTCTACTTAATAGAAAGTTAGCTAAACAACTACCATCATTCGTGCGTTTGTATCTTTATCCACGTAGGGGTAAGCAACGCCTCGATCAATCGAGGCGCTCCTGAGGAAGGTCAATCGTTAAAGAAACGCTTGGGTTCAGCCACCGAAGACCAGCGCCGCCGCCTGAGCACCGGCATTTTTCTGGGTGAAATCCTTGGCCTGGGCCGCGGTTTTCAAGGCGTAGTTGTAGTTGGAACTCGCCGTCCACTGCCCCTTCGGCGACTTTTGGTTGGTGATCGCCGGCACACTGTTGGTGTCGGTGAAGGTGCCGGTGCCCTTATCGTCCAACATGCCTTTGTTCTGGCTGCCCTCGCCGAAATAATTGCTTTCCGAGAGGATGTTGGCGTTCTGCGCCAGGGTAAAGCCCAGGTGGAAGTTATTCACGTAGTTGTTATACACGTGGAAATAACCATAACGCATCAACCCCGGCGCGCGCACTTCCATATTGTCGAAGCGGTTATGGCAGAGTGTGAGGCGTGGGTAGCCATTAAACTCCGCTTTGTTGTCATCGGCCGGGTGACCGAAGATCAAACCATACTTGTGGTTACCGAAGAAGCAGTTGCTGATAGTGGCGTAGTCGGCCTTTTCACCGATATACACCAACTTGTCTTCACTGCCATCCGTGGTAGACCAGGTGTGGCCGACAAAAGAGCAATGGTCGATCCAGTATTTGCTGCCGTAGTTCAGGTACACCTGAATATCGTCATTGGCCTTAATGCTTGCCGAATGTTTGAAGATAATATTCTGCAGAATAATGTTCTGCGACTGCGCAGTGGCACGCAGGTGGATATTCTCCAGGGTACGGTTCTGGAAAGAGCCGACCAGGGTCTTGTTGGCGCCCATATTGACTTTGGTCAGGCTCGACGCCGAGATATTGCTGTTGATCACCAGCACCCGTGGGGTGGTGTCGCCAATATTGGCCTTGAGTTGATCGAGCGTGGTGATACTGACCACCGGGCCAGCCCAACCGCCGGTGACTTTTGCCGCAAGGGCGAAACCGGTCAAGCCGTTGAGTTTGCTTTCTGGATACGACATGAGTTCCCTCTCTATAAATAAAAATGGCTCGGTTTGACGAGCCTGTGCATCAAGTTAATCCGTTAACTTGCACACAGTGTTTGGCATGGCTGAGGTTGCCGGGTGTTGGTCGATCAGCGCTTAAACACTGTGTTTATGTACAGTACTCGGCATCTGTTTTGCCGTCAACACTTGATCGAAAACAATCTGTAGGCGCTGGCCTTTTGTCATGGTTTGTAAAGGGCCAGCAAGGCGTGTCGCTTTTAATTGCAGGACGTTTCCTAGACAATCCCCGGCGCCTTGTGCCTGTTGGAATCGGGGGCTAGTCTGCGATCCGTCACTGCTTATCAGTGATCGGGTTTAGTCGCCCGCTAACCATCACGCGCACGGTCTTCCATCAGCTTTATGGTGGCTGTGCGTAGGGCACCTTCGGGTGCGCCGGATTCGCGTGATGGCCGGTCGACTAACCTGCGTACAGCCGCCACCCATTTGTTTAGTCGCGAAGGGTGTCGACTCCTAATCATCACGGAGTTACACCATGAACAAAGTCGTCCCCGACCCACCCCGCAGTTCAGCCAAAGACCGCGCAGCGTTCAACCGCGCCATCGACCATTACCTGCCTACCCACGGTGTTCAAATCGAAGAGTTAAGCTTCGAAGACGCCCTGCTTTATACCGCCAGTTTGCTCGACAGTGCTTCGGCCACGGCGCTCGATTGCGGTGAGCAATTGGCGAGCCCCGAACGCGCGAAAATTCTGGCGGTGTGGCATTTGCTGGAAATTGCCAGGACCACCGTGGACCGCTCCATCGAGTGCCTGAAACCGGCAAAAGCCATGGCCTGAATACAATAAAAAGTGGGAGGGGGCTTGCTCCCGATGGCGGTGGTTCAGTCAATATCTTCAGTGACTGACACTCCGCTATCGGGGGCAAGCCCCCTCCCACATTTGTCCTGCGGTGTTCTCTCAACCGTTACTTCGACACCGGCATCGCAAACTCCGCGCCCTGCTCGATGCTCTCCGACCAGCGCTGCATGATCGACTTCTGCTTGGTGTAGAAGCGCACGCCCTCAGTGCCGTATGCATGCATGTCGCCAAACAGGCTCTTCTTCCAGCCGCCAAACCCGTGCCAGGCCATCGGCACCGGGATCGGCACGTTGATACCGACCATGCCCACCTGGATGCGCCGTGCGAATTCGCGGGCAATATTGCCGTCGCGGGTAAAGCAGCTCACGCCGTTGCCGAATTCATGGTCGTTGACCAGTTGGATCGCTTCGCCGAAGTCATTCACGCGCACGCAGGCCAGCACCGGGCCGAAGATTTCTTCGCGGTAGATGCTCATTTCCTTGGTCACGTGGTCGAACAGCGTCGCGCCCAGCCAGAAGCCGTTTTCCAGACCGGCTTCGGTGGGCACGTAGTCACGCCCGTCGAGCAGCAGTTGCGCGCCGGCTTGCACGCCTTGTTCGATATAGCCACTGATGCGTTCCAGTGCGGCGCGGGACACGATCGGGCCCATCTCGGCCTTGAGGTCGCGGCCGTCGGTGATGCGCAGAAGCTTTGCGCGTTCGGTCAAGGCAGCGACGACTTTGTCGCCCACATCGCCCACCAGCACCGCCACCGAAATCGCCATGCAGCGTTCGCCGGCACTGCCGTACGCGGCGCCCATCAGCGCGTCGACGGTTTTTTCGATGTCGGCGTCGGGCATCACCACCATGTGGTTTTTGGCGCCGCCCAAGCCTTGTACGCGCTTGCCGTTGCGCGCGCCGGTTTCGTAGATGTACTGGGCAATCGGCGTCGAGCCAACAAAGCTCAAGGCCTTGACGTCCGGGTGATCCAGCAGCGCGTCCACGGCTTCCTTGTCGCCCTGCACCACGTTGAACACACCCTTGGGCAGGCCGGCTTCACGCAGCAGCTCGGCCATGAACAGCGAGGCGCTCGGGTCGGTCGGGCTTGGTTTGAGGATGAACGTGTTACCCGCCGCGATGGCGATCGGGTACATCCACATTGGCACCATCACCGGGAAGTTGAACGGCGTTACGCCGGCGACCACACCCAGCGGCTGGCGCAGGGTCCAGTTGTCCATGCCGCGGGACACCTGGTCGGAATGCTCGCCTTTGAGCAGGTTGGGGATGCCGCAGGCGAACTCGAGAATGTCGATACCACGGTCGACTTCGCCCTGGGCGTCAGTGAACACCTTGCCATGCTCGGCGACGATGATGCGCGCCAGATCGTCCTTGCGTTCGCGCAGCAGGTGCAGGTATTCGAACAACACCCGTGCGCGGCGGATTGGCGGGGTGTCGGCCCAACCGTCAAACGCAGCCTGGGCGGCGGCGACGGCTTCGGCGACAGTCTGGCGGCTGGCCAGGGCGACGCGGCCGGTCTTTTCGCCGGTGGCCGGGTTGTAAACGTCCTGATAGCGATCATCGCGGCTCACGCGCTGGTCGTTGATGTAGTGCTCGATTGTAGTTGTCATGGCAGTCGATCCAGGTGGGTAGCGTTGGAACACACCTTAGGCTTTCGCTTTGTTCCAAACCAGAGCAGAATCCTGAACTTATTGTCCTTGCATGCGAACAATCGAATCATGGAAAAGGCTGAGATCGAGGGGCTGTGGACCCATATCCATTGGCTGTCGGTGCTGGAAGAGCAAGGTACCTACACCGCTGCGGCGGCGCGCCTGGGGGTGAGCAAGTCGGCGGTGAGCCAGCGTATTTCCGACCTGGAAAAAGCCACCGGCACCCGCCTGGTCACCCGCACCACGCGCAGTGTGCGGCTCACCGATGCCGGGCTGTCGTTGACCCGCGAGGTGCGCAGCGCCTATGCGCAGATCGCGCGCAGCTTCTCGTCGGTGCGCGACTCGGTCGGGGAGATTCGCGGCCTGGTACGTCTTACGGCGCCCGTGGCATTTGCTCGTCAGCAACTGGTGCCGCATCTGTCGGAATTTTTGCAGCAGTACCCGCAGGTACGCATTCAGCTGGATGTGTCGGATGCCTTGAGTTCACTCGCCGCCGAAGGCTACGACCTGGCCGTGCGCCACGGTTTCCAGGTACCGGAAACCCACGTGGCCTGGAAGCTCTGCGACACCGGCTCGGTGCTGGTCGCCACCCAGGACTACCTCAAGCGTCACGGCGAACCCCGCGAGCCGGGTGACCTGTCGGCCCACAACTGCCTGTTCTACCCTCGCGGCACCGACCAGCCCGCCTGGACCTTCGAGCGCGACAGCAAAAACGTCGAACGCCTCACCGTGCCCATCGCCGGCAGCTTCGCCACCAACAACAGCGAAGCCCTGCGCGACTCGGCGCTCAACCACCTGGGCATCGCCCTGCTCCCGGACTTCAGCGCCCACGCCGCGCTGGCGAGCGGCAAGCTGGTGCAGGTGCTCAAAGGCTGGACGCTCAAGGGCGCGTTTGCCGATGAGATCTACCTGATAAGGCCGTATTCGCCGCACGTGCCGAAGTCGGTGAGTGCGTTGGTGGGGTTTTTGAAGGAAAAGCTCTCGGGAGGTTTTCGATTCATTGGGTAAGGTTTACCGCTTGATCAAAGAAACTAAAAGTCCATAATGGACAAAATAGTTTATTCGCGGAGACATCAATGCCCAGCACACCGCACGTGATCAACCAAACCCAAGCCTGCGATTTGCTCGCCCAAGTGGACGTACCGCAGATCCTGCGCAAGCTGTTCCTTGACCTGGCCGCCGGGCACGCGGTGCAACCCGCGCAGCAACTGGTGGAATTCCCCCAGGGCGCCGGCGACTTCATCAACTACCTGGGTGTGCTGGCTGAAGACGGCGTGTACGGCATGAAGACCTCGCCGTATATCGTGCGTGAGCAAGGGCCGCTGGTCACCGCCTGGACCCTGTTGATGTCGATGCAAACCGGCCAGCCCTTGCTGCTGTGCGACGCCGCCGAGCTGACCACCGTGCGCACCGCCGCGACCACGGCGTTGGCGGTGGACGCGCTGGCGCCACAGGCGGCGCAGCGCCTGGCGATTATCGGCAGTGGCAAGGTCGCGCAGGCCCATCTGCAATACGTGAAAAACCTGCGCGACTGGCAGAGCATCCGTATGTTTTCACCTCGCCTGACCGACGCCGCACAACTCAAGATCCTCGACCCTCGCTTGAGCATTGCGTCAACCTGCGATGCCGCTTTGGAAGACGCCGACGTGATCCTGCTGTGCACCTCCTCGGCGCGGCCGGTCATCGACCCGGCACGCCTGAGCAAACCGGCGCTGATCACCTCCATCAGCACCAACGCGCCGCGCGCCCATGAAGTACCGCCCCAAAGCCTCAACGACATGCAGGTGTTCTGCGACTATCGCCTTACCACCCCAGGCGCAGCTGGCGAAATGCTGATCGCGGCCGAACAGCACGGCTGGGACTCGAACGCCATAATCGGCGACCTGCCCGAACTGCTCAGCGACCAAGTGCCGCGTCCGTCCTACGACCGCCACGTGTTTTTCCGCTCCATCGGCCTCGGCCTGGAAGACATCGCCCTGGCCAATGCCCTCTGGAGACTGTTATGAGCCACGCAGATTTCATCATCATCGGCGGCGGCATTGCCGGCGCTTCCACGGGTTTCTGGCTATCGCCGCATGGCAAGGTGCTGGTGCTGGAGCGTGAAAACCACCCGGCCTATCACTCCACCGGGCGTTCGGCGGCGCTCTACACCGCCGCCTATGGCACCCCGCAGGTGCGTGCGTTGACCCTGGCCAGCCGTGCGTTTTTCGACAGCCCGCCGGCGGGCTTCTGTGAACACCCGTTGCTCACGCCACGCGGCGAAATGACCGTGGATTTCATCGGCGACGCCGCCGAGTTGCAGGCCCAGTACCATAGCGCCAAGGCCACCGTGCCGCAGGTCGAACTGCTCAGTGCGGATGAAGCCTGTAGGAAGTTGCCGATCCTGCGCCGCGAAAAAGTCCACGGCGCGCTGTATGACCCCACCGCCAGCGACATCGACACCGACGCCTTGCACCAAGGCTATCTGCGCGGTATCCGCCGCAACCAGGGCGAGGTGCGCACCGACAGCCACGTGCTGGGCTTGAGCCGTGACAGCGCCGGCCTGTGGCATGTGAACACCCTGGACGCAACCTACACCGCGCCCGTCATCATCAATGCCGCCGGCGCCTGGGCCGATCATATTGGCTCCCTCGCTGGCGCGGCGTCCATCGGCCTGCAGCCCAAGCGGCGCTCGGCGTTTATCTTCGCCGGCCCCGAAGACGTCGACAGCCATGGCTGGCCGATGCTGGTGGCCCTCGACGAAGCGTTCTACATGAAGCCCGACGCCGGCATGTTCCTCGGCTCGCCGGCCAACGCCGACCCGGTGGAACCCCAGGACATCCAGCCCGAAGAACTGGACATCGCCATGGGCATCTACCAGATCGAAGAAGCCACCACCCTGACCATCCGCCGCCCCACCCGCACCTGGGCCGGGCTGCGCAGCTTTGTGCACGATGGGGATTTGCTCAGCGGTTTCGACCCGCAGGTACCCGGGCTGTTCTGGGTCGCGGCGCAAGGCGGCTATGGCATCCAGACTTCACCGGCCATGGGCCAGGCCAGTGCGGCCCTGGTGCGCGGCGCCGCGCTGCCGGAGGGGTTGACCCGGTTCGGCCTCGACGCTGGTATGCTCTCCCCTGCCCGCCTGGAGCCGCATTGATGAACAGCGCTGAACCCGACAAAACCCTGCAGAATTTTCGCGCGATCAGCGACGCCATCGCCACGCTGTTCTTTCCCCACGCCGAAGTGGTGCTGCACGACCTGCGCACGCAAAAAGTCGATTACATCGCCAATAACCTGTCCAAGCGCAGCATTGGCGACGACTCGGCGCTGGAGGACATGCTCAGCGATGACGTCAGCGAAGTGAATATCGGCCCGTACGAAAAGCTCAACTGGGACGGTCAGAAAATTCGCAGCCTGAGCACCGTATTGCGCGATGGCAAAGACCGCCCGCTGGCGGTGCTGTGTATCAACCTGAACATCTCCTTGTTCGAAAACGCCAAGGCGGCGCTGGATTTGTTCCTGTCGCCGAGCAAGCTGATTCCGCAACCGGATTCGCTGTTTCGCGATGACTGGCAGGAACGTATCAACACGTTTTTGCATGCCTGGCTGCGCGAGCGTCAGCTGAGCCTGAATCTGCTGACCCGAGACCACAAACGCGAGCTGGTGCTGGCCCTGCATGCCGAAGGCGCGTTCAAGGGCAAGAGCGCCTCGAACTATGTGGCCAATGTGCTGGGGATGGGGCGTGCGACGGTGTACAAGCACCTGAAAGAACTGAAAGGCTGATCAAATGTGGGAGGGGGGGTTGCCCCCTCCCACATTTTGACCGCGCATGACATTTAATCGCCGTAGATGTCAGCCTTGAAATACTGCTGCGAAATCTTCTGGTATTCGCCACTCGCGCGAATGCCATCAATGGCCGTGTTCAGCTCATTCACCAGTTCGCCATTGCCCTTGCGCACCGCAATCCCCGCGCCCTCGCCCACGTATTTGGGGTCCTTCAGCTCCGGCCCAACAAACGCGTAGCCCTTGCCCCGTGGCATCTGCAGGAAGTCATTCAACGGGATGGTGTCGGCGAAGATCGCATCCAGCCGCCCGGACGCCAGGTCCATGTAGATTTCTTCGTTATTGCTGTAGCGCTTGACGGTGATGCCCTTGGGCTCGAACACCTCGGTGGCATACCGGTCGGTGGTGGTCGCGCGCTGCACCCCCACGGTCTTGCCCTTGAGGCTGGCGTATTGGTCATCCACCACCGCGCCGTCCTTCATCACCAGGCGCGAGGAGGTGAAGTAGTACTTGTGGGTGAAGTCCACCGACTTCTTGCGATCTTCGTTGATGGTCATGGACGACAGGGCCATGTCGATTTTCTTCACCTTGAGGGAAGGAATCAGACCGTCGAATTCACCTTCGACCCACACGCACTTGACCTTCATTTGCGCGCACAGCGCATTGCCGATGTCGTAGTCGAAGCCGACGATCTTGCCCTCCTCGGTCTTGGACGCGAACGGTGGGTAGGCCGCTTCGATGCCGATGCGCAGGGTTTTTTCGGCGGCCAGCAGGTGGCTGGAAGCAAGCAGGCTAAGGGCCAGGGCAGGTATAAGGGCGCGTTTCTTCATGGTCGGGTCTCGCAAGTTGTTGTTGGTTTAGGCAAGAGAGAAGAAAAATGCAGCAGATTATTTTGTACTTATAATTCCATACTGGACTTTTACGTATAAACCGTCAATCCGCACCCAAACCCGACAATTCGCTATTAACAATCATTCTCGTTTGTTATATTCCGCCGCGCTTGCTCCCATGGCTGTCAGGTAGCGTTATGTCCGGCTCAGATCTCAAGGCGTTGTATCTCGCTCATCGCGGAGAAATCCAGGCGTACCTGGATCGCCGTTTGCGCTGCAAGGAAACCGCAGCCGACCTCACGCAGGACGCGTTCATTCGCCTGTCGGAACAGATGGGCCGCACGCGCATCGAGAACTTCCGCGCCTACCTGTTCTCGGCGGCGCGCAACCTGTTTATCGACCACACCCGCCGCCAGGAACACCGCAAAGGTGAGCCGCTGGACCAACAGGCGCCCGACAGCCTGGAGCAGCCGAGCCCGACGCTGGAGCAAGCCGCCATCGCCCATCAGCAACTCGCCGCCCTCAACGCATTGATCCAGAACATGCCCGAGGCCTGCCGCGAAGTATTTTTGCTGGTGCGCATCGAAGGCCTGACCTACGTGCAGATCGGCGAGCGCCTCGGCATCTCGCCGAAAACCGCGTACAGCCGCATGGTGCGCGCCCTGGACTTGTTGAAGCTGGGCATGCCCGAGTGAGCGCCTTCACTTATACTCGGCCGCTTGAATGTGCCTCGTTGAATTGATGACCCCATGAGTGTTGAACCGCCGCGCCTCGTCCACACCAGCCCCCGGCCCGATGACGCCAGCCATCAGGCCAGCGAGTGGTTTGCCTTGATCCAGGCCGGCGCGCCGACCCCGGCCGAGCGCGACGAACTGGCGCGCTGGCTCGCCGCCGACCCACGCAACGCCCACGCCTACGCGCAGTTGGAACAGCTGTGGGCGGCCACGGCACAGTTGCTGCCGCCCAAGGCGCACACCGCCCCGCAACTGTCACGCCGGCGCTTTGTCGGCCTGGGGCTCGCCGCCAGCGTGGCGGTGGTGACCAGCGGCGCCACCACCCTGTGGCTCAAGGGCATAAGCTCACCGTTTGCCGATGTACGCACGGCGATCGGCGAACGGCGCACGCTGCAATTGCCCGACGGCTCCAGCGTGGAACTGGCCGGCAACAGCGCGCTCAACCTGGACTTTTCAAGCACCCGCCGCGCCGTTGAGCTGTTGCAGGGCGAGGCGTTTTTCCAGGTCAAACCCCACGCTTCCGGCGAGTTCAGCGTGCAAACCCAGGCCGGCCGGGTGCTGACGGGCGCCGCTGACTTCTGCCTGGCGTGCGAGGCGCAATCGGCGCAGCTAAGCGTCAGCCGCCACGCCGTGCGGGTGATCACCCCCAACCAGCAAACCGACCTCGGCGAAGGCCTGTCGCTGCACTTCAGCAGCACGCAAACCGGGGCGATCCAACGCGCCGAGCTGGAGCAGGTGCTGGCCTGGCGCAACGGCCGCCTGGTGTTCTTCGACACCCCGCTGCTCACGGTGATCAACCAGCTGCAACGCTGGCGCGAAGGCAAAATCTTCATCCCCGACCCGCAACTGGCGGCGCGGCGCGTGAGCCTGATCCTCAACCTTAACCGCCCCGACCAGATGCTCGACGTGCTGTCCAAGGCGCTGGCCGTGCGCACCACCCGCTACACCGAGCTGATTACGCTGATCCAACCGGCCTAATCGCAAATAATTCACATCGCCATCAGGTATCGCGAAGCCTCATCCGTCCTAAAGGGATTGATAGCGCGACCTCATAGGGAACCACCTGAATGGCAAAGCATCCTCAACCCACCCAGCACTGGCGCGCCGCCGCCCTCGCCTGCAGCCTGCTCATGGGCGCGGTACAGGTGCAAGCGGCACCGGCAGCGGCCGCGAGCGCCAGCATGGCCATCAACATCCCGGCCCAGTCACTGCGCCAGGCCTTGTTGATGTTCAGCCAGCAGTCCGGGCAAAACGTGCTGCTGGACGGCAATCTGGATGGCGCGCTGCGCAGCTCGGCGGTGGTCGGTGTGTACGCCCCCGAACAGGCGCTGGCCGAGCTGCTCAAAGGCAGCGGCTACAGCTTTGCGCGCACCGACGCGGTGACCGTCTACCTGGTGCCGTTGCCGCAGCAAGCCAGTGAAATGACCCTGCCGGCCATCCATATCCAGAACTACGCCACGCAAGACGGCGGTCCCAGCGTCGGCTACCAGGGCAAGCCCGTGTCCAGCACCACGCGCCTGGGCCTGACCGACAAACAAACCCCGCAGGCGATCACCGTAATTACCCGCGAGCAACTGGACGACTTCAAGCTCAACAGCGTCAAAGAGGCGTTGCGCAGCGCGCCGTCGGTAACCGTCGAGCAATTCGAAACCGACCGTACCGCGTTCACCTCGCGCGGCTTCAAGATCGAAAACTTCGAATACGACGGCATGGGCCTGCCCTTCTCCGGCGGCGTGCTGGTGGGCGAACAGGACATGACCGAGTTCGAACAGGTCGACGTGCTGCACGGCGCCAACGGCCTCATGAGCGGCGCCGGCGACCCCTCCGCCACCGTCAATCTGGTGCGCAAGCGCCCTACCGACACCTTCCAAGCCAAGATCGACGCCAGCGTCGGCTCCTGGGATAACCGGCGCCTGGGGTTCGATGTGTCCGGCCCCCTCACCGACAGCGGCAACGTGCGCGGGCGCTTTATCACCTCCCATGACAAGGGCAATTCCTACCTCGACCACTACAGCCACGAGGTCAACGTCACCGCCGGGCTGCTGGCCTTCGACCTGTCCGACGCCGACACCCTGACCGTGGGCTTCTCCCAGCAGGACAGCTACTCCAACGGCAGCACCTGGGGCGGCCTGCCGATTGCCGACTACGCCGGCAACCGCATCCACTACAGCAGCCGCAGCTCCAGCGTGGGCCAGCCCTGGACCTACTGGAACATCCAGACCCAGCGTGCTTTCGCCGAGCTGACCCACACCTTCGAAAACGGCTGGAGCAGCAAGATCACCCTGACCGGCACCCGCCAGCATTCCGATACCAAAATGCTCTACGCCATCCCGATCACTGCCGACACCGTGGCCGCCTATATCAACCGCACCACCAGCAAGGAACACCAGGTCACGGGCGAAGCGCAGTTGGCCGGGCCGTTCAGCCTGCTCGGGCGCGAGCATGAGTTGACCCTGGGCGCCAACTACGGCCGCCTGCACCACACCGAACGCGGCCACTACCGCACCGCCAGCGGCAACCAGGTGGAAGACCTCGCCGACGTGCTGGCCGGCAACGTGGTGGAGCCGGCGCTGAACTACACCGACGAACTCAATACCCAGCTGTTCACCGACCGCCAGAAAAGCCTGTTTGCCGGCGCGCGCTTCAGCCTCACCGACGACCTGCACTGGATCGCCGGCGCGCGCATGCTCAGCGCCGACGGTGATGGCATGGGCTACGGCGCGCCCCACGACACCCGCGTGCACGGCAAGGTCACGCCCTACACGGGCCTGGTCTACGACCTGACCCCGCAGTGGAGCGTCTACACCAGTTGGACCGAAATCTTCAAACCGCAATACCTGCGCAGCACCGCCGGCGGCCTCATCGAGCCGCTGGAAGGCAAAAGCATGGAAGTCGGCATCAAGGGCAAGCTGCTCGACGAACGCCTGGGCGTCAGCGCGGCGCTGTTCAAGACCGTGCAACAAAACGTCGCCGAAACCACCGGGGAAATCGCCAACGGCCAATACCTGTACCGCGGCGTGGACTACAAAAGCCGTGGCCTCGAACTGGAAGCCAATGGCGAAGCCTTGCCGGGCCTGTCCATCGCCGGCGGCTACACCTACGTCACCATCGAAGACAACCACGGCGACCGCGCGCGCCAATACGTGCCCACCCATAGCGTGCGTGGCAGCCTCACCTACCGCTTGCCCGGCCTGCCCCAGGCCAAGGTCGGCAGCCGCGTGCAGTGGCAAAGCCACACCGAAGTGGACAGCAACAGCCGCGTGCAGCAAGACGCCTACGCGCTGGTGGACCTGATGGCCAGCTATGACTTCGATGCGCACTGGAGCACCTCGCTGAACCTCAACAACCTCACCGACCAGAAGTACCTGCTGTCGCTGTACCAGGCGGCCGGCTCCACCAACTACGGGGCGCCGCGCAACCTCACCGCGTCGGTCAGCTGGAAATACTGAGCATGACTTTTTTGCACAACGTACCGGTGTTTTTGAGCGTTCATCTCTGGATTTATGCGTGCCTATACTCGGTTCAGCCTGCGGGTTGAACCGCAGGTCAGTCCCTACAACAATAATCAAGGACACCGACCATGACCCAGCCCTTCCTGGCCGCTCGGGATTTTCTGCTCGCCCACCGCACCGACTACGCCACTGCCGCCCGGGATTTCCGTTGGCCGCAACTGGGCGAGTTCAACTGGGCCCTGGACTACTTCGATGCCATGGCCGAGGGCAACGCGGCCACTGCGCTGTGGATCGTCGAAGAGGACGGCAGCGAGCAACGCTACAGCTTCCAGCAACTGGCCACGCGCTCCAACCAGGTGGCCAACCACCTGCGTTCGCTGGGGGTGCGGCGTGGTGACCGGGTGTTGCTGATGCTCGGCAATGACGTGGCGTTGTGGGAAACCATGCTCGCCGCGTTCAAGCTCGGCGCGGTGGTGATTCCCGCCACCGCCCTGCTCAATTCGGATGACTTGCGTGACCGCATCGAGCGTGGGCAGGTTCGCCATCTGGTGGTCGGTGAGGCGCATGTCGGCAAGTTCGAGGGCCTGGGCGATGGCTGCAGCCGCATCTGCGTGGGCTCGGCGCCAACCGGCTGGGTCGCCCACAACGCCGCGTTCGAATACCCCGCGTCGTTCGAGGCCGAAGGCCGCACCCTGGCCACCGACTCGATGCTGCTGTATTTCACCTCCGGCACCACCTCGAAACCCAAGATGGTGCTGCACAGCCACCAGAGCTACCCGGTCGGGCACCTGTCGACCATGTACTGGATCGGCCTGCAACCGGGCGACCTGCACCTGAATATCTCGTCCCCGGGCTGGGCCAAACACGCCTGGAGCTGCCTGTTTGCGCCGTGGAACGCCGGGGCCTGCATCTTTATCCATAACGTTGCGCGGTTCAGTGCGCAGGCTCTGCTCGGGGCGCTGGAAAAGTACCGCGTAACCAGCCTGTGCGCGCCGCCCACCGTGTGGCGCATGCTGATCCAGGAAGACCTGGCCGCCTACAAAACCCGCCTGAACCTGCGCGAACTGGTGGGCGCCGGCGAGCCGCTGAACCCGGAAATCATCGAACAGATTCAACAGGCTTGGGGCCTGCCATTGCGCGATGGGTTCGGCCAGTCGGAAACCACCGCGCTGGTCGGCAACACGCCGGGCCAGTTGCTCAAACCGGGGTCTATGGGGCGGCCGTTGCCGGGTTATCAAGTTGCCCTGCTCGACGCTGACGGTGTGCCGGGCACGGAGGGTGAAGTGGCCCTGCCGCTGGATGTGCGGCCGCTGGGTTTGATGCTGTGCTACGAGGACAGCCCGGAGAAAACCGCCGAGGTGATGCGCGACGGCTACTACCGCACGGGCGATACGGCGCAAATCGACAGCGACGGCTACATCACCTTTGTCGGGCGCGCTGATGACGTGTTCAAGGCGTCGGACTACCGCATCAGCCCGTTCGAGCTGGAGAGCGCGTTGATCGAACACCCGGCGGTGATGGAGGTGGCGGTGGTGCCGAGTCCGGATCCACTGCGGTTGGCGGTGCCCAAGGCCTTCCTGATCCTGGCCCACGACGCCCCCGGCAGCGCCGAGCTGGCGCGGCATATCCTTGAGTTCGCCCGCGAGCACCTGGCGCCCTACAAGCGAGTACGCAGGATTGAGTTTGTCAGCGAATTGCCCAAGACCATTTCCGGGAAAATTCGCCGGGTGGAGCTGCGGCAGATGGAAGTGCTACGCCGCCAAAGTGATATGCGGGGCGAGCAGGAACACTTCGAGGAAGACTTTTCACAGTGAGGTCTATCTGACTGACCTATATAGATCCAAATATGGAAATCCAAATGTGGGAGGGGCGGTGCGACGATTCGACTTGCCCCCGATGAGGGTGTGTCAGTCAATAAATCTATCACTGACCCACTGCTATCGGGGGCAAGCCCCCTCCCACATTTAATCGCGTTCCAGACAGAAGCGACCAAGCTTCAATAACGCGGTTTGACGGTTTTCCACTCCGGCTTGTAACGCTGCATTTGCTTCACATCATCGCGCTGGCGAATGCCGCAGCTGAGGTATTGGTCATGCAGCTTGCCCAGCTGATCATGGTCCAGCTCCAGGCCCAGCCCCGGTGCGCGGGTGATGGTCACGCAGCCATCGACAATCGGCAGCTTGCCGCCCTTGATCACCTCTTCGTCCGGCTCTTGCCAGGGGTAATGGGTGTCGCAGGCGTAGTCGAGGTTGGGCACCGAGGCCGCCACGTGGGCCATGGCCATCAGGCTGATGCCCAGGTGGGAATTGGAGTGCATCGACACGCCCAGGCCGAAGGTCTGGCACATCTTTGCCAACACCTGGGTGTCGCGCAGGCCGCCCCAGTAGTGGTGGTCGGCGAGCACGATCTGCACGCTGTCCTGCGCCACGCTGCGACGGAATTCATCAAAGTCGGTGACCACCATATTCGTCGCCAGGGGCAAGCCGGTGCGTTTGTGCAGCTCGGCCATGCCATCCAGGCCGGGGGTTGGGTCTTCGTAATATTGCAGGTCGTCGCCGAGCAGTTCGGCCATGCGAATCGAGGTTTCCAGCGACCAGTTGCCGTTCGGGTCGATGCGCAGCGGCACGCCCGGGAAGGCGTTTTTCAAGGCTTTGATGCACGCCACTTCATGCGCAGGCTCAAGCGCGCCGGCCTTGAGCTTGATGCTTTTGAAGCCGTAGGTGTCGATCATGCGCCGGGCCTGAGCGACGATCTGTTCCTCATTGAGCGCCTCGCCCCAGCTGTCGGGCTGGTAGGGTGAATCGATATGCTCGGCGTACTTGAAGAACAGGTAGGCGCTGAACGGGATCTGCTCGCGAATCGCCCCGCCCAGCAGGTCCACCAGCGGCACGTTCAGCGAGTGCGCCTGCAGGTCGAGAAACGCCACCTCGAACGCCGAGTAGGCATTGCTCACCGCCTTGCTGGCATGGGAGCCCGGCGCCAGTTCGGCACCGCTGAGGCTCGCCGGTTTGTGCGCGGCCACGGTGGCCTGCACGATGGCGCGCAGGCCGTTGAGGTTGAAGGGGTCCAGGCCGATCAGTTGCGTCTGCACCTGTTGCTGGATCGCCAGCGCCGGGGCGTCGCCGTAGCTTTCGCCCAGGCCGATGTAGCCGGTGTCGCTCTCCACCTCGATGATCGAGCGCAGCGCAAAGGCTTCGTGGATGCCACTGGCGTTGAGCAACGGCGGGTCGCGAAAAGCAATCGGGGTAACGGTAACGCGGACAATTTTCAAGAGGCGGCTCCCTGTGGACCGGAACGCAAGGCGTGTGGATGAGTGGTAGACGTGGACCGAGGCGTGGTGCGGGCAAAAAACACCACCACCGCAGCCACCAGCGACGTGGCGGCCAGGCCATACAGGCCGCCTTCGATGGAGCCGGTGGTCTGCTCCAGCAAGCCGAAGGTGGTGGGCGCGACAAAGCCGCCCAGGTTGCCGACTGAATTGATCAGCGCGATCACCGCCGCAGCGATCCGCGCATCCAGGTAACCCTGGGGGATCGGCCAGAACAGCGCCGACGCCGCCTTGAAACCAATCGCGGCAAAACAGATGGCCACAAAGGCAAACACCGGCCCACCGGTGGTTGACATGAACATGCCGAACGCGGCGATCACCAGCATCAGCGCCACCCATGCCTGCTGGTGTTTCCACTTGCTGGCCAGGGCGGCAAAACCGTACATGGCGACGATGGAAATCAACCACGGAATAGCGTTGAACAGGCCCACCTGGAAGTCGCCCAGGTTGCCCATTTTCCTGATCATGCTCGGCAACCAGAAGGTGGCGCCGTAGATGGTCAGGGCGATGGAAAAGTAGATGAAGCAGAACAGTGCGATCTGCCGGTCGGCGAGTAATTTGAAGATCGACGGCCGTACGCTCTGGCTCGCTTCACGGGCCTGCTGCTCCAGCGCGATGGCGCTGACCAGGGCGTGTTGTTCTTCGGCGCTGAGCCACTTGGCCTGGTGGGGATGGGACTGCAGCCAGAACCACACAAACCCGCAGAGCGCGATGGAGGCAAACCCTTCGATCAGGAACATCCATTGCCAGCCGTGCAGGCTCAAGCCGCTGACGCTGAGCAGCGCGCCCGACACCGGCCCGGAAATCACCGAAGCGATCGCCGACCCGCTGAGAAAAATCGCCATGGCCTTGCCGCGCTCGGCGGCCGGCAACCATTGGGTGAAGTAGTAGATGATGCCGGGGAAAAACCCGGCTTCGGCCGCGCCGAGCACAAAGCGCAGGATATAGAAGCTGGTTTCACCTCTGACAAACGCCATGGCCATCGCCGCCGCGCCCCAGGTGAACATGATGCGCGTCAGCCAGGCCCGCGCGCCGTAGCGCTGCAGCAGCAGGTTGGAGGGCACTTCGAAGATCGCGTAGCCGATGAAAAACAGCCCGGCCCCCAGGCCATAGGCCGCCGCGCCGATGCCCAGGTCGGTCTCCATATGGCTGCGCACAAAGCCGATATTGACCCGGTCGATGTAATTGACGATGAACATCACCACAAACAACGGCAGTACATGGCGCTTGACCTTCGCGGCCGCACGGGCGAGCACGGTCGGGTCTGGCGGGGTGTGGAGGGTATCCAAGAGGCAACTCCCAATCATTGTTTTTTTAGGGACGAAACGATGATGGACGCTGGCTATTGATCCCGTCTAATCTAACTTGGCATTCGATTGATACCTGGATTAGATCAATGTTCGAACTGACTCAACTGCGCTGCTTCACCACCGTGGCCACCGAGCTGAATTTTCGTCGCGCCGCCGAACGCCTGAACATGACTCAGCCGCCGCTGAGCCGGCAGATCCAGTTGCTCGAACATCACCTGGGCGTGGCGCTGTTTGCGCGCACCACCCGCAGCGTGGCGCTCACCGCTGCGGGCCGGGCGTTTTTCATCGAGGCGCAGAACCTGCTGGAACGCGCCCAGCAGGCGGCGGTCACCGCGCGGCGCTTTGCCGAGGGCGATATCGGCACGGTGAATATCAGCTTCGTCGGCAGCGCGGTGTATGAGTTCTTGCCCAAGGTAATTGCCGAGGCACGGCTCAAGCAGCCCCAGGTGAAAATCGACCTGTCGGAGATGAACACCTACCAGCAATACGAAGCCCTGCGCGCGCGGCGCATCGACCTGGGCATCGTGCGCGCGCCCTTGCTGGAACGGGGCTACGCCACCGAATGCCTGGTGCGCGAGCCGTTTGTGCTGGCGGTGCCAAGCAGCCACCGGCTGGCCAGCGCCGAGACCGTCAGCGTGCACGACCTGGACGCCCAACCCTTCCTGATGTACGCCCACGCCGCCTACCCGCCGTTCAACGAACTGCTCACCGGCCTGCTGCGCTCGGCGCGTGTCGCCCCGGAGTACGTGCAATGGCTGGGTTCGTCCCTGACCATCCTGGCCCTGGTCAACGCCGGCATGGGCCTGGCCCTGGTGCCGCGTTGCGCCAGCAGCGTGGTGTTCAAGAACGTGGTATTCCGCGATATTGACCTGGGCGAAGGCGCGCAGAGTGAGCTGCATTTGATCTGGCGCGAGAACAACGACAACCCGGCGTTTGCCATGTTACTGGAGGGGATTCGCAGTGCGGTGCGCGAGGGGTGGGCTTGACTATCAGTGGGTTTGCTACGGCTACCAGCAATACCAGACGTACCAGATCATTGAGGCGAAAAACCATATCATCCCGAGATTGGACGGCCACAATGCCCAACGTTTAAGAGACTGGGGAACAGACGCCAGCTCAGCCTCGGTCACATCCCCTTGTTTGATATGCGTTTTTGGCATTGCCAACAGTTGAGTGATCAGAATCAAGCGATGAAACCTGTCAATGTGCTGATTTCTGCCCCAAAAGCGTTTGTGATCGCAGACCATCTTGTTTTCGCTGAAGTAGCTCTCCAACGCTTCGAGCTTTGTGTACTCGGCGAATAAGGTGACCCCCGAGCCAACGATTACTCCTACAAATAAAAAGATTGCAGAGATGGTCTGAAAATCCATGGTCACGCCCCCTCTGGTTGAAAGATCAAATCGCCATCGATCGGGCATCGTGCACAGTCACCCACTGCCCCGGGCGTCACCAGACCGCGGCGCAGGTGATGGTTCAGCACATCAAAATGGTCAGACCGTTGCGGGCTGATGCCAAGGCCCATCAAGCGGGATTTCAAACTGTGGTAGTCGGTCGTGCGGTCGTTGATATAGCCCTGCGCCATGCCTCGCATCCCTGAATGCAATGAAGATGGCTTCGGAATATAGGCAAGCGAATACGCGTGGGACACAAGTTCGGAGGGTCTGAATTACATTTGGGAAGCTGCCTACATACCAGGGAATAAGCACCTACAAAAAAGCCCGCAGCCCCATCGGATAGCCAGAGTTAGTGGCCTTTCGTCATGGTTTGTAAAAGGCCAGCAAGCCATGTCGCTTTAAATTGCAGGACGTTTCCTAGACAATCCCTGCCGCCTTGTGCCTGTTGGAATCGATGGCTAGTCTGCGGTCCGTCACTGCCAATTCAGTGATCGGGTTTAGTCGCTCGGGTCTTACATGGCGCATGGTCCTCCGTGAAGTTTTATGGTGGCTGTGCGCAGGGCACCCTCGGGTGCGCCGGTTTTCCATGTGACCGGTCGACTAACCTGCGTACAGCCGCCACCCAACGTTTAGTCGCGACGGGTGTCAGCTCCAACCATGTGGAGTTACACCATGAATAAAGTAGTCCCCGACCCGCCCCTCAGTTCCGCCAAAGACCGCGCCGCCTTCAACCGCGCCATCGACCATTACCTGCCGCCTCAAGGTGTTCAAATCGAAGACCTGAGCTTCGAAGACGCCCTGCTCTACACCGCGAGCCTGCTCGACAGCGCATCAGCCACGGCCCTCGACTGCGGCGAGCAATCGGCCAGCCCCGAGCGCGCTAAGATCCTGGCCGTGTGGCATTTGCTGGAGATGGCCAAGACCACCGTGGACCGCTCCATCGAGTGCCTGAAGCCCGCAAAACCAGCGACCTGACACAATAAGGTTGCCTGCGATAAGGGGTTGCAGACCGCTATCGCAGGCGACTAGTCATACCAAATCCACCAGATGATTGCGGCAGCAAACCATATCATCCCGAAGTTATACGGCCATAACGCCCAACGCTTGAGGAACAGGGGGATAGAAGCCAGTTCAGCCTCGGTCACCTCCCCGCTTTTGATATGGGTTTTGGGCATGCTTAACAATTGGACGATCAACAGCATGCGATGAAGCCTGTCAATGTGCTGATTTCTGCCCCAAAAGCGTTTGTGATCGCAGACCACCTTGTTTTCGCTGAAATAGCTCTCCAACTCTTCGAGCTTTGTGTATTCAACAAATAAAAAGAGCCCCGCAAAAACAAACATCCCTGCAAATAAAAAGATTGCAGAAATGGTCTGAAAATCCATGGTCACGCCCCCTCTGGTTGAAAGATCAAATCGCCATCGATCTCTACGATTTGCCCGCCCAGAAACTCACCGCCCGTGCCAAAGGCCTTGCCTCCTGTATACCCTCCCGCAGCTCCGCCAATAACAGCGCAGGCCAGAGTACCGTTTCCTTTCGCTGCGACACCCAACAAAATCCTGCAGGCCCCCCTGGCTACTCTTGAACCCAGCTTGCCTCCCACGTGAGCTCCCCCAACACTCCCCGCCAACTTCCCCGTCTCCACATACTTCGCCCGTCGACACTGCGCCTCCCGCCCGTCCACACACGCCTCCTTGATCTCCAGCCCCGTCACGCCCACATCCAGCGCCAACCCCACGTACGTGCCCTTGCCCAGCCACTTCGACGTCTGCGAAATCTCGCGCATACGCTGGGCATACCCGGCAATTTCCCCCTTGTGCAAATAGCTCTTGGTGGAAATCCCCAACACCTTCTTCAACGCTGTGTTACTGCGCAGCCCCGTGCCCAGTCGCGCCGCGCCTTGCAGCTGGGTATCCAGCCGGTCAAGCAGCACCTTGCGCTGGCGAAAAAACGCCTCACGGTCCAGGCCGCCCGCCCTTAACCGCTGATGCAAGTGCTCGACCTTTTCCAGCGTATGCGCCACCTCATCCAGGTGCCGCGCCCACGCCGATGTCGCGCTGCCGATGCCCAGCGAGGTGTACCCCAGCAGGCTTTGCAGCAGATCGTAGTTATTGACGACCTGGGCGGCGGTGTCGCGCTCCAGTTCCCGCTGCACTTTTTCAGCGTGGCGCATCAACCACGCTTCCTCCATCCAGCAGGTAAAACCGTAGGCATCAGGCACTATCACCAGCTGCCCAGGCGTCACCAGCCCACGGCGCAGGTGATGGTTCAGCACATCAAAATGGTCAGACCGTTGCGGGCTGATGCCAAGGCCCATCACGCGGGATTTCAAGCTGTGGTAGTCCGTTGTTCGGTCGTTGATATAGCCCTGCGCCATGCCTCGCATCCCTGAATGCAATGAAGATGGCTTCGGAATATAGGCAAGCGAATACGCCTGGGACACAAGCTCGGAGGGTCTGAACTACATTTGGGAAGCTGCCTACATACCAGGGAATAAGCACCTACAAAAAAGACGGTTGCCCCAGGCTGAATCAACGCGATAAAAAATGCCTCGCAGGTGCAATCCTCTTGAATGCTTGCCTGATCCTGCGAACTTTCGGCCTTTCGGATTATTCCGCGTAGATACCCCTTGCGCACTGGTCTAGAGTTCGACAATAAGCGGCCATCGCCTCCCCACTATTAAAAAGGCCGCACCTACCGTCGATCAGCAGGTGAACCAGCCATGGAATTACGTATCAACCAGAAGGCCTATCAGGTCGATGCCGACGCGGACACGCCCCTATTGTGGGTGATCCGCGATGACTTGGGCCTGACCGGCACCAAATACGGCTGCGGCCTGGCCCAGTGCGGCGCCTGCTCGGTGTTGGTGGATGGCAATGTGGTGCGCAGCTGCGTCACGCCGGTGGCCGCCTTGGTGGGCCGCGAGATCACCACCATCGAGGCCATCGAGGCCGATGACGTGGGCAAGCGCGTGGTCAGCGCCTGGGTCGAACACCAGGTGGCGCAATGCGGTTACTGCCAGTCCGGCCAGGTAATGGCGGCCACGGCGCTGCTCAAGCACACCCCCGCCCCCACCGAGGCGCAAATCGACGCTGCAATGGTCAACCTGTGCCGCTGCGGCACCTACAACGCCATCCATGCCGCCATGCATGACCTGGCCGCCGGGAAGGAGACCGCTTGATGAACAAGCCTGTCGATATTCCCGGCGTGGTGTTGGGCGACCCGGTCAACCTGTCGCGTCGGCGTTTCCTGGCCAGCACGGCGGTAGGTGCGTTGGTGATCGGTTTCGGCCTGCCGTTTGGCGCATCCCGGGTACAAGCCGCCACTGGCGCTGCCGTAGAGCGTGGCACGCAAGTGCCGGCGTTCCTGGAGATTCGCCCGGACGGCAGCATCCGCCTGCTCAGCCCATTCATGGAAGGCGGCCAGGGCACCCACACCGCCATGGCGCAGATTGTCGGCGAAGAGCTGGATGCCGACCCGGCCACGTTTATCGTTGAAGCCGCGCCGCCCGGCGACGCCTATGTGGTGATGGACAACGGCATGCGCATCACCGGCGGCAGCATGTCGGTGCGCATGAGCTACCCGACCATGCGCCGCCTCGGCGCCCTGGCCCGCGCCATGCTGCTGCAGGCCGGCGCCGCGCAGCTCGGCGTGCCGGTGAGTGAGCTGACCACCCAACCCGGCCGCGTAGTACACGCCGCGTCCGGCCGTTCCCTGGGCTATGGCGAGTTGGCCGGTCGCGCCCTCGACATGCCGGTACCCGACCCTTCCACCATCACCCTGCGTGACCCGAGCCAGTTCCGCTGGATCGGCAAGCCGGTCAAACGCGTGGACGCCTACGACAAATCCACCGGCAAGGCGCTCTACAGCATCGACCTGAAAGTCGACGACATGCTCCACGCCGCCGTGCAACACGCGCCGCGCCTGGGCATGACCGTGGGCAGCCTGCGCAACCAGGCGCAGGTCGAGGCGATGAAGGGCGTGCACTCGGTGCACCAACTGCCCGGCGCGGTGGCGGTGGTGGCCGAGCGTTGGTGGCATGCCAAGCGCGCGGTGGAGGCGATTCAGGTCGACTGGCAGGAGCCAGGCGCCGACTCCAAAGTACGCGGCATGCCGGCCGATTTCTCCAGCGACAAACACTTCGAGTTTCTCGCCGCCCAGCAAGGCCCGGCGCGTGACGACGAAAATGAAGGCGACGTGGCCGGCGCGTTGAAAAACGCCAAAACCACCGTCGAAGCCACCTACCACAACCAGTACGTCAACCATGCGCAGCTGGAGCCGCCATCGGCCCTGGCGCGCTTCAACGCCGACGGTACGCTGGATATCTGGCTGCCCAACCAGGCGCCCGACATGTTCCGCGCTGACATCGCCAAGCGCACCGGCCTGGCGCTGGAGCAAATCAACCTGCACTCGCCGTTGCTGGGCGGGTTTTTCGGCCGGCATTTCCTGTATGACTCGGCCAGCCCTTACCCGCAGGCCATTGCCTTGGCCAAGGCGGTGGGCAAGCCGGTCAAGCTGATCTGGAGCCGCGAAGAAGAGTTCCTGCGCGACGTGCTGCGCCCGGTGGCGGCGGTCAAGTTCCGCGCCGCGCTGGACGCCGACGGCCTGCCCGTGGCGATCGAAGCGGTGAGCGCCACCGAAGGCCCCACCGAAGGCATCGCCGGCAAGCAGGGCGAGAAAATCGACCCCACGGCGCTTGAAGGGCTGTCGGGCAAAAGCTACGCGATCCCCAACAAGCGCATCGCGCAGATCTACGTCAAAGGCCCGGCCATGCTCGGTTATTGGCGCTCGGTGGGCAATTCGCTGAATGACTTTTTCTATGAATCGTTCCTCGATGAGCTGGCCGACAAAGGCGGCCGCGACCCGTATGAATTGCGCCTGCACCTGCTGCGCGACAACCCACGGCTGACCACCCTGCTCAACGCGGTGGTGGAGTTGTCCGGTGGCTGGAAGCGTGGCCCCTACACCGCCGAAGACGGCAGCCGCCGCGCGCGTGGCGTGGCCATGGCTTCGCCGTTCGGTTCCCACGCGGCGGTGATCGCCGAGGTGTCGATTGAAAAGGGCCAGGTCAAGGTGCACCACATCTGGGAAGCCATCGACCCGGGCAGCATCGTCAACCCGGCGATTGTCGAAGCACAGGTAAATGGCGCGGTGGCCTTGGGGTTATCGCAAACGTTGCTGGAAGAAGCGGTGTACGTGGACGGCAAGCCTCGGGCGCGCAACTACGACCTTTACCCGATCCTGCCGCCCTCGCGGATGGCCAAGGTGCACGTGAAGATCGTGCAGAGCGGTGAAAAAATGGGGGGTATCGGTGAACCGCCGCTGCCCGCCGTGGCGCCAGCAGTGGCCAATGCGGTGGCGCAGTTGACAGGCCAGCGTGTTCGCAGCCTGCCTTTAAGCCGACACACCTTCAGCTAACCGAGCGAGACCGCCCATGAACAACCGTCGATTCGCAAGAACCGCAGGCTGGCTGGTGCTGCCCTGCCTGGTCGTCGCTGGTGCGCTGGCCTGGTACGTCACTCGCCAGCCCGCTAGCCCCTTTGAACAGGCGCAAGCCGCCAGCGCCGACGCGGCGCTGGTCAGCCGTGGCGAGTATGTTGCCCGCCTCAGCGACTGCGTGGCCTGCCACAGCCTGCCCGGCAAGGCACCGTTTGCCGGTGGCCTGGAAATGGCCACGCCGCTGGGGAATATTCACGCCACCAACATCACGCCCGACAAAGGCAACGGCATCGGCGCCTACAGCCTGGCCGACTTCGACCGCGCGGTGCGCCATGGCGTTGCGCCGGGCGGCCGCCGGCTGTACCCGGCCATGCCCTACCCTTCGTACGTGAAGCTCAGTGACGATGACATTCGCGCCATGTATGCGTTTTTCATGCAGGGCGTGCAACCGGCCAGCCAGGCGAATATCCCCAGCAGCATTCCCTGGCCGCTGAATATGCGCTGGCCTATCGCGCTGTGGAACGGTGTGTTTGCGCCGACCGCCACTTATGCGACGAAACCCGAGCAGGACGCGCTGTGGAATCGCGGCGCGTACATCGTGCAAGGTCCGGGGCACTGCGGCAGTTGCCACACGCCGCGTGGCTTGGCGTTTAATGAGAAGGCGCTGGATGAATCCGGTAAGCCATTCCTGGCCGGGGCGCTGCTTGATGGCTGGTACGCACCGAGCCTGCGTCAGGATCACAACACCGGCCTGGGCCGCTGGGATGAGCCGGAGATTGTGCAGTTCCTGAAGACTGGTCGGAATAAACACGCGGTGGTCTATGGCTCGATGACCGAGGCGTTCAACAACTCCACGCAGTTCATGGCCGACGATGACCTGGCCGCTATCGCGCGTTACCTCAAGACCCTGCCCGGGGACCCGCAGCGCGATGGTTCGCCGTGGCAGTACGTAACCGCAGATGCGCGCCAGGATGTGCCCGGCGCCCACACTTACGCGACGCGCTGTGCGTCGTGCCACGGCGCTGACGGCAAGGGCCAGCCGGAGTGGATGCCACCGTTGGCGGGGGCTACGTCGGCGCTGGCCAAGGAGAGTGCTTCAGCGATCAATATCACCCTCAATGGGTCGCAACGTATCGTGGCTGCGGGTGTGCCGGATGCTTACCGCATGCCAGCATTTCGTGAGCAGTTGTCGGATGCGGAGATTGCCGAGGTGTTGACCTATGTGCGCGGTACCTGGGGTAACCAGGGCGGCGCGGTGGAGGCCAAGGCGGTGGGCAAGTTGCGCGAGCATACGGACCCGGCGAGCAGCAGCCCGATTATTTTGCAGATGCGGTAACTGCATAAACTCGGTTAAACATGTGGGAGGGGGCTTGCTCCCGATGGCAGTGGGTCAGTTAAGAATTTATCAACTGACACACCCTCATCGGGAGCAAGCCCCCTCCCACATTTGATTTCAATACATCAGGTGGATATCAGCCTGCTTTTGATTACAGGTCGTACCGCACCGCCATGCCAAAAGTGCGCGGCGCACCGACGTCGATGATTTCATCATCACGGTTGTTGGTGACGTACTCCTTGTCGAACGCGTTTTTCACGAAGCCAGACACCGCCACATTCTTGGTGACCTTGAACTCGCTGCTGAAGTTGGCCAACACGTAGTTGTCACTCCGGCGCTCGCCGGTCACCTTGCCGGCCGCGTTGAATTCATACGCGGACGGTGCGGCACTCTGGTAGGTAACGTCGGTATTGAAGGTCAGGCGGTCGTTGAAGCGATAAATCCCGCCCACCGACGCCTTGTACTTGGGCGCGTAATAAAACGCCTGGCCGCTGCGGTCCTCGCCCCGGTTGGTGACGAAGTCCTTGTACTTGCCATCGGTGATCGCGCCACCCAAGGTCAGCGTCAGTTGCTCGCTGAGGTCTTTCTCGATGAACACTTCCAGGCCCTTGATATCGCTGCGACCGGCGTTGTACACGTCGATGACGTTGGTGTTGGCCTGGCGCACGCTGACCTGCTGGTCTTTCCAGTCGGTGTAATACAGGTTGGCGCGGGCGCGCAGGGTGTCTTCAAGGAATGAGCCCCGGTACGACAGCTCATAGTTGGTGGTGTATTCCGGGTCATACGCCTCGTGGCCGCTGCCGGAGCGCACGTTGACGCCACCACCGCGGTAGCCTTTTTGCACCATGAAGCCCAGGTACTGGCCGGTGGCGAGTTCGTAGTTGATGCCGAGTTTGGGCAGCAAGGCGGCAAACGACTTGTTGACCTTGGCCGGCTCGGAAATGTCGTCCTGCTTGATGTCGGTGGCGTTGGTTTCGTGGTCGTAGCGCAGGCCGGTGACCAGGGTCCAGCGCGGCGCGAAGGTCCAGTTAACCTCACCGAACAGCGCCTTGTTTTCGATGGCGGTGTCGCCCTTGACCGTCGCCGCCAGCACATTGTCGAACAGCAAGCGGTCGTGGAAATTGTTGGTGCTGTGGCCGTAGTAGATGCCCGCGAAGCTCTTCACGGTGTCCGAGCTGTAGTTGAGGCGCAATTCCTGGCTGAACAGATCACCATCCTGCTTGCGCAGGATCACGTCGTCATCGATGGCATTCTGGTCGAAGTCCAGGCGGTTGCTGTAGGTGGAGCTGGTGTTCGCGGTGAGGCTGGTGATCGACCACTGGTCATCGAGGCGGTAGTCGACCTTGGCGCTGACGGTGTCCTGCAGCAGATTGTCGAACGCCTGGGTGTTGGACGACACCTTGTAGTAGCGCACCTTGTCCGGGGTGCGAATCACCGAGTTGTCGCCCTGGCGGTGCTCGTTGTGGGCGTAGGTCAGCAACACGTCGAGGTCGTCGTTGGGCAGGATCAGCAGCTTGCCGCGCGCATTGCTGGTGCGGTGGGGGTTGGCGTCTTTGTCGAGCGCGATGTTGTCGATGTAACCGTCGCCATCCTGATAATCCAGGGCAATGCGCCCGGCAATCTTGTCATCGACGATGGAGCCGCCACCGGCCACGGCCGCGCCTTTTTCACCGTAGTTGCCCACGTTGGTTTGCGCCGAGAAGCTGGGTTTGAAGGTCGGGTTGCGGGTCTGGATCACCACCGCACCGGCCAGGGAGTTGCGCCCCTGGGTGGTGGACTGCGGGCCGAGGAACACTTCGGCCTGCTCCACGTCCCACAACGTGGTCGGGCTAAGGGTCAGGCTGCGGTTGGGCTGCACGGCGCCATCCACATACACCGACACGGCGCCGTTGAGGGTGGCCGGGCCCTGGTCGTCGAAACCGGACACCGGCACGCCGCGAATGCCCCAGTTTTCGTTACCGGCCTGGCTGTACACACCCGGCGTGCGGGCGAATACATCGACCAGGCTGTGATCGGCCTTGTCGCGCAATTGCTGTTCGGTGACCACCACCACGCTGGACTGGGTTTGCTCCAGGGTGCGGTTGATTTTTTCCCCGCTCACCGTGATCGGCGCGATTTCCAGGGTGTTTGGCTCCGCCGCCCAGGCACCACCGGCCATGCACGCCACCGACCCTACCGCCAACGCAATTGTAGTTTTTTTGAAATTCACGCCCTGCGCCCCTGTCCCGATCATTATTGTTTTTGCGGCGGGCTCGAAGCGGCCAAGCGCCAGCGGGGCGGAGTCTAAGCGATATGTAACAGGAAGTGAATGTTATTGATAAACAATCTCATTCGTTACTTGTAGCGCCTTACGTATCAGGGTGAATACATTGAACCGGCGCCGAGTAACCCGGTGTTTATGAAATTGCGACCGATAAAAAATCTGCAGGATTGCTCGCCGCGCCCCGGCATGATCGGGCTATGATCGCCCATCCGAACCAGACGCCCGCCCCCCCCCATGCCCGTTGATCTACAAGCCCTGTACCCCAAACTGATCCACCTGATGCTGGACACGGTCTTCGTCGTCGACCGCGATAACCAGATCGTGTTTGTCAGCGATGCCTGCGAGGCACTGCTCGGCTACCGGGCCAACGAGCTGATGGGCACCTTGATCACCCACTACATGCACCCTGAAGACCTGGCGCGCACCCGCTCCTCGATTGTGCGGGTGATGAATGGCCAGCCCCATGTCGACTTCCGCAACCGTTATATCCGCAAGGATGGCAGCGTGGTGCACATCCTCTGGGCGGCGTTCTGGTCTGCCGACGTGGAGGCGCGCATCGGCGTCGCACGGGACGTGACGGCGCTGACCCAGGCTGAGGAAGAGTTACGCTTCCTCGCCCATCACGACCCACTGACGGCCCTCACCAATCGGTCGCTGTTCAACGATCGACTCGACGCCGCCCTGCACGAAGCGCAGCGCCACAACCGTAGCCTGGCGTTGCTGTTTGTGGACATCGATGGCTTCAAGGGCATCAACGACATGCATGGCCATGCGATGGGCGACCGCGTGCTCTGTGCGATTGCTCGACGGCTGGAACGATGCGTGCGCGAGAGCGACCTGGTCGCGCGGATGGGCGGTGACGAATTCACGCTGATGCTGACGGATATCCAGTCGCCGGAAGCCGTCGCCCTGCGAGTGGCGCAAATACTCGCCGTGATGGCCGAGCCACTGGGCGCCGAGTTTGGCGGGTTAGCCATGCCGCTCTGCAGTATCGGCGTGGCGGTTTACCCCACCGACGGGCTGGATGCCGACGCGTTGCTCAGCCATGCGGACGGCGACATGTATCGAATAAAACGGCAGCGGTTTGCCACGGAGTGACCAGGCGGATTCTCGACTGTCCCTGCCCGCCTAGTCGCTGCTGACTACGCGGACGACTCTTTTGAACCCGGCCCCTGCGCCCCCTCGACCGATAATCGGGCATCGCCCCATTCATCGCCGAGGCCTCCCCCATGACGCGCCCCACCACCGAACAGGTCAGCCCCCAAACCCTGCGCAAAGTCATCATCGCCGCCGGCATCGGTAACTTCGTCGAGTGGTTTGACTTCGCCGTCTACGGTTTTCTCGCCACCACCATCGCCCAGCAATTCTTCCCCAGCGGCGACGCCAGCGCCGCATTGCTCAAGACCTTCGCGGTGTTCGCCGTGGCCTTCGCCTTCCGGCCGCTGGGCGGGATTTTCTTTGGCATGCTCGGCGACCGCATCGGCCGCAAACGCACGCTGGCCATGACCATCCTGCTGATGGCCGGCGCTACCACCTTGATTGGCCTGCTGCCCACCTACGCTGCCATCGGCGTGGCTGCACCGATTCTGTTGTCGCTGATCCGCTGCGCCCAGGGGTTTTCCGCCGGCGGCGAATACGCCGGGGCCTGTGCCTATCTGATGGAGCACGCCCCCAGCGACAAACGCGCCTGGTACGGCAGTTTCGTGCCGGTGTCGACGTTTTCCGCGTTCGCCGCCGCCGCGGTGGTGGCGTATGCCCTTGAGGCGTCGTTATCCGCCGAGGCGATGGGCAGCTGGGGCTGGCGCCTGCCGTTCCTGATCGCCGCGCCGCTGGGCCTGGTCGGGCTTTACCTGCGCTGGAAGCTGGATGAGACGCCGGCCTTCCAGGCCGTGAAGCAGGAGCACGCGGTCGCGCACTCGCCCCTCAAGGAAACCCTGCGCAACCACGCGGCGGCCATCTGCCGCCTGGGCGCTTTTGTGTCGCTGACGGCGCTGTCGTTTTATATGTTCACCACCTACTTCGCCACGTACCTGCAAGTGGCGGGTGGGCTGAGCCGGGCGATGGCCTTGCTGGTGTCGCTGATCGCCTTGATTTTTGCCGCCGCGATTTGCCCGCTGGCGGGGTTGTATTCCGATCGTGTGGGGCGCCGGGTCACGGTGATGACCGCGTGTGTGCTGTTGATGGTGGTGGTGTATCCGTCCTTCCTGATGGCCAGTTCCGGTTCGTTTGCGGCGTCGGTGGTCGGCGTGATGTTGCTGGCGGTGGGCGCCGTGTTGTGTGGGGTAGTCACAGCGGCATTGCTGTCGGAAACCTTTCCGACCCGCACGCGGTACACCGCCTCGGCCATCACCTACAACATGGCGTATACGATCTTCGGCGGCACCGCACCGCTGATGGCGACGTGGTTGATCAGCACCACGGGCAGCAACCTGTCACCGGCGTTTTACCTGATTGCCGTGGCGTTGCTGGCGTTGGCCGGCGGACTGGCGCTGCCGGAGACGTCGAGGATTTCCTTGCATGACGTGGGCACAGCCGAAGGAGACGCTGCGCCGCTGCTCTCGCGTTGACGTCTGCGGGTAGGATCCAGGCTGACCCGGGCGACTGCGAAGTTTTACAGAAATGAGTGGGCAAGCCCAAGGACTCCCCACGCATGGCCGATACTGCTTTTCTATTGATGCGAGTCCGCCTCCTCAGCGGGGTAAAACTCGCCCGCCTTGCCACTCTTTTTCAGCCGTTCGCGCACCATTATCTCAACCCGGGCGACTGCGGCTTGATCATCAGGATTGACCCCCTGCACACACAGGCGGCGGACATTCTGATCGTGGGTGCCCTCGCTCATCATCTCGTGCGTGAAGACCTGCTCGCGACGCCATAGGCACAGCTGGGTGTGAGTGTCGCCGAGCCATATCTCGTTGATTGATCCAAGGTCGGTGGTATCCAGTTGATCCACGGTGATGGTCTTATCCATGGCGCTATACCTTACCAATGAGTAGGTAGAGATAGACTTGCAGGCACAGGCGGTCGTTCCAAGCGTCGGCAGTTCAACAGCGCCAATGAGACGTCGTATTGCTCATGGGGTATCTCCTGGTGACGGACGGGATCGAGGCGATTTGGCAAACCTGATCAAAGGTGCAACGCAGGCTTGGGCTGCCGATCGCCATGGGCAGACGGGACGCGGACCCGCAGCGCAATCAGCAACGCCGCCAGCAGCATCAGCACCGCCGCTGCGACGAATACGCCTGCGCTGCCACCGAGGCTGAACATTGCACCGCCAGCGGCGGCGCCCGTGGCGATGGCGGACTGCACAGAGGCCACCACCATGCCGCCGGCGCTTTCCGCCTGATCCGGTACCGCGCTGGCGACCCAGTTCGACCACGCTACTGGCACGCCACCAAAGGCCAAGCCCCAGATCGCCAGCAGGACCGCCTGCCCCGGCACCGAGGCCGGCAACAGCACCAGCGCCAACGCTGCAACGCCGACCAGCGCGGGCATCAACACCAGTGTGGCCAACGGATGGCGCTCCAGCAGCCTGCCGGCCAACAGCGTGCCGACGAAGTTCGCCGCACCGAACCCCAGCAACATCAGCGACAGCCCTTGTGCGCCGATGCCGGTCGTCCCTTCAAGGAACGGCCGAACATAGGTGAACATCGCGAAGTGGCCGCTGTGCACCAGCACACAACCGAACATGCCCATGGCGATGCCCGGGCGCTGCAACACCTCGAGCACGGTGCGCAGTCTTGCCGGCCGGCGCGGCGCGAGGCGCGGCAGCGTGAACGACTGGAAAGCCAGGGTCACCAGGCCTACCGCCGCCGCGGCAAAGAACGCGCTGCGCCAGCCATACAGCCCGCCCAGATAGCTGCCCAGCGGCACCGCAACGACCGTGCCGATGGCGATGCCGCTGAAAATGATCGACAGCGCCCGGGGCAACAAGGCACTCGGCACCAAGCGCATCGCCACCGCCGCCGCCATGCTCCAGAACCCGCCAAGGGCAATGCCCAGCAGGATGCGCATCAACAACAGCACGGCGAAGCTGGAGGAAACGGCGACCAACAGATTGGAGGCGACCATCAACGTCGAAAAACCCAGCAACACCCAGCGTCGGTCGATGCTGCGGGTCAGGCCTGGCACCAACAAACCGGCGAACAGCGCTACCACGGCGGTCACCGTTACCGCCTGGCCAGCCAGCGCTTCGGACACTCCCAGGTCGATCGCCATCAGCGTCAACAAACTGGCCGGCAGGTACTCAGCGGTCAGTAACCCGAACACGCCCATAGCCAACGAGAAGACGGCCATCCACGCGGGCGTCGCAGGCTCTACGTCCGCGCCGATGCCGGGATGGCGGTCGGCTACGGCATTACATACACAGTCAGTCATTGCACGGATCTCCCAATTTTCATTGCGAGCCGCAGTCTAGGCGCCGGAAGCTGGATGATCTATGATCCAAAGTCTTCACTTTTTGACTAAAACACCTGAACCATGCCTGTAGATCAGTTTGCGCTTTCCTCGGACCTCATCAACGAGCTGTTGCGCGGCATGCGCCTGCGCGGCGTTGAATACCGGCGCATCCAGGCGGGTCCGACCTTCGGTTTGAGCTTCGCGGAAAAACCCGGGCACGCCTGGTTCCACTTCATGGCCGTCGGCACTGCGGTGCTGCAAATGCAGGACGGCAGCACCTACGCGCTGGCTGCCGGCAACGCCGTGTTCATCTCCCATGGCGCGGCGCACCAACTGTTTTCCCATCCGGACGCGCCGGTTCAAGACATCGACCGTCTGGACGGCGCGCCCTTGGGTGACACCGTCAGCGCGGTGGATACCGGAACCGATGCCAGCCCCACGCCGAGCACGATTTTGTTCAGTGGTTGCATGGAGTTCGAGCTGGGCAGTATCCATGGCCTTGGCCGGCTGATGCCGGGCCTGATGCTGATTGATGCCGGCGGCCAGCGTTACCCAGGCTTGGTGCCGATCCTGAGCACCATGGAACGCGAGGTCAGCGCCGCCCGTGTCGGCTTCGCCGGTATCCTCGCGCGGTTGGCCGACGTGGTGGCCGCCATGGTCGTTCGCGGCTGGGTCGAGTGCGCCTGCGGGAATGCTTCCGGGCTGGTCGCCGCCTTGCGCGATCCACGCTTGGCCGGTGCATTGCTAGCGCTCCATCAACAACCGGGTCGCGACTGGACCGTCGCGCAGCTGGCCGAACACTGCAATACCTCGCGCTCGGTGTTCGCGGAGCGCTTCCAGGTGACGATTGGCATGACCCCGCTGCGCTACGTCACCGAACTGCGCATGCGGCTTGCGAGCCAGTGGCTGACCCTGGAGAGGCTACCGATTGAAGAGGTGGCGCAGCGTCTGGGCTATACGTCCCAGGCCGCGTTCAGTCGTGCATTCAAGCGCATTACGGGCAATACACCGGGTTTGAGTCGTAAGGTGAGGCAAGCCGGGCGCAGGTAGTCGATGATCCTTGCCGCTGGCTCATTTACCGCCCGTTACGTCGAGGAATGTACCGGTAACGAATGAAGCCTGCGCGCTCGCCAGCCATAGAATTGCCTGTGCGACCTCCTCCGGCTGGCCGCCGCGCCCCATGGGGATAGAGTCCTTGACACGATCGACCCGCCCCGGCTCACCGCCACTGGCATGCATGTCGGTATAGATATGCCCGGGGCGAATACAGTTGACGCGTATACCTTCCCGGGCCACCTCCTTGGCAAAGCCAATGGTGAACGTCTCCAACGCGCCCTTTGACGCCGCATAGTCGACGTACTCATTGGGGCTGCCAAGGCGCGCCGAGGCCGAAGATACATTGATCACCACGCCGCCCGGACCGTTATAGCGGTAAGCCATGCGCTTCACCGCCTGCTGGGCGCACAGTATTGGCCCAATGGCATTGACCGCGAAAATACGCTGCATCCGCTCGAAGCCGAGGTCTTCCAGGCGTGACTGCGGCGCCAGCATCCCGGCGTTATTGACCAGTACGTCGATGCGTCCGAACGTGCGGTCGATGGCCGCGAACATATCGGCCACCTGCTGAGGGTCCGCGCTGTCGGCACGCATCGCCAACGCCCTGCGCCCGAATGCTTCGACATCCGCAACCACGGCCAACGCGGCGGACTCGTTGGCAACGTAGCTGATAGCCACGTCATATCCTCTTTCGGCGGCCAGCCGGGCGGTGGCTGCCCCCACTCCACGACTTCCCCCCGTGATTAGAATCAGCGGTGCCTGCGAGACATTGACCATGAAACCTACCTCCTGAGCCGTTGGCTGTTTCAGCCGATGATGAGGGTGCCGCTGGCGATCACAACGCACGCCAGTATCCGCCGGGCAGTGAGCGTCTCGCCGAGAAACACATAGCCGATCAACGCCGCAAACAGCACGCTGGTTTCGCGCAATGCCGATACCGCGCCCAGGGGCGCTTCGTTCATGGCGTAGATGACCATTCCATAGGCGAGCAAAGAGACCAGCCCGCCGACCAGCGCGGTCACGGTTCCGGGCCGCACGCAGAACAAGCTGCGGGTATCACGCAGGCCGATGTAGACCACCGGCATCAGCACGCCCCACAGGGCGCACATCCACACGGTGTAGGCCAGCGGCGCACCGGAGAGCCTCGCGCCGATGCCGTCGACCACGCTGTAGGCCGCAATAAAGACCCCCGTTCCCAGCGCATAGGGCAGGCTGGGAACCGATAGACTGCGCCCTCTGAAAGCCAGCGAAATAATCCCGCCTGACACCAGCGCAATACCGAGCAACTCGCCAGGCGTGATGCTTTCTCCAGCAAACACCGCGGCCCCCAAGGTGATCAGCACCGGCGACGAACCCCGTGAAATCGGATAGATCTGCCCCAGGTCGCCGACTCGGTAACTGCGCACCAGAAACAGGTTGTAGCCCACATGCAGCAACGCCGACAGCAGCGCGTAGCCCCAGCTTTCAATCGCGGGGGGCACCATGAACGCGGCGGCAACGACACTGGTGATGGCAATGGCAATGCACATCACCGTCATCGACCACAGCCGATCGGCACCGCTACGCAGCAGCGCGTTCCAGCTGGCATGCAGGAGCGCGGCGAACAGCACAATGAAGATGAGATGAATAGGCATGCGCCACTTTAGGCAATCCGGCGCCGGGGCTACAGCGAAGTCTCCTCATCGCAGCATGAACGTATGCTCATGGCTTACTGATCGACGCGTTGCACTTTCAGCGCCTCGCTGACCAACCATTGGCGAAAGCTGACGATGTGCGGCTGCGCTTCGATGCCCTTGGGGCAGACGAAGTAGTACGCCAGCGGCGATGGAAGCGGCACATCAAACAGCCGCACCAAACGGCCATCGCTGATTTCGTGCTCGACATGCCCGCTACGCACCAATGCAACGCCCTGGCCGAGCAAGGCCGCCTCGACCGTCATGTTGGTATCGCCAAATCTGACGCTCTCCTGGAGCGGTAAATAGGCCAGCCCCACAGCCTGAAACCACACCTCCCACTTGGGCACCAACTCGGCGCCATCGCGCGTCAGCAGCGGGAAGTGCAACAAGTCTGCCGGGCTCTGCGGCGTCCCCACACGCCGCAGCAGTTCGGGGCTGGCCACAGGAAATACCTGCTCCCCAAACAGGAACTCCGAATGCAGACCTGGGTAATTGCCCTTGCCGAGCCTGATTGCAACATCCGCCTGGCCGTGGGAGAAGTGGATGATTTTATCGGTGGTATCCAGCGAGACCAGCAGCTCGGGGTGCTGGCGAGCGAGACGCGGCAAGCGTGGCAGCAGCCATTTGAGCGCGAAGGAATAGGTGGTGCTGACGCTGAGCCGAACCCTGCACTTTTGCTCGCGCAGATCACCCAGAGTCGCCTCCAGGCTGATGAAAAACTCCCGCACGATCGGCGCCAGCGTAGCCCCCGCAGCCGTGAGGCGTAACGCCTTGCCACGCTCGAACAACTGCAGCCCCCAAAGCGCTTCAAGATGCTTTAGCTGGTGACTGACCGCGCTTTGAGTAACATGTAGCTCCTGTGCGGCGGCTGTAAACGTCGGGTGGCGGGTTGCAACTTCAAAAGCGCGCAAGGTCGCGGTGGGTGGCAGGTCTCTCATAGGGGCGGTGTCCGGCGAGTTATCGCAATAGCGCGTACATGAACGTTAGCTCATGCTGGTAATGAACTGCACCCCTGGTAAGCGCGCGCGAGTCAACCGGGAATAGGCCGCGCCCGCATTACACCCACGCGGGCCATCACCTGGCGAATTAAGGTGAAGGCACCGTCCAGGACGCGTTAACCTGGGTTACCCCTGGCACACGCCCGCCGCTGCGTCCAACCCCTTCTGAATTTCCAAAGGAATGTGCAATGCCTCCAGGCAAACGTGAACTGGCGCGGATCGAACGCCAGTTGATCACCACCCTGACCGACGCGTGCGAAACAGCAAAAGCTGAAATCAAAGGCTTTATCTGGCTCACCCACACCGCTGACCTGAACGCGTTGGCGCAAACCCTGAAGGTCATCTGGGTGTTCGAGACCCAGGCCGACCGGACACGCGCCCAGATTGATGCGAAGGCGCGCATCTTTGAGCTGATGGCCATCGCATTGAATGCCGCCAACATCAATCTGACCCCTTCAGATCGCAATGTCCGGTTTGACTCTGAGCAAGAGTGCCAACGTATCCACAGCGGCGATTGGCAGAAACGCCTGGTTAAAGGCTATTGATGATGGCGAAAGAAATCGAAAACCCCTGCCTCTCGATTTGCCAACTGAGTGGTGAACTGTGCGTGAGTTGCGGGCGGAGCAAAGATGACATCAGAAAGTGGAAACGCATGAAGCGGCCTGAAAAAATGGCAGCTGTGCAAAGGGCGAATATGCGCTTGAAAGGACTGAAGAAAGGACAGGGTTAGTTACCTACGATTACCCTGGGTTCCCGCATAAACGAAAAAGACGCCGAAGCGTCTATTCCACAAATCACATGGCAAAAAAAAGCCACTCGATTGAGTGGCTTTTTCTTTAATACTTGGAGCGGGAAACGGGACGTACATTGGGTGGTTTAATCTTTGATTTATAAGGATTTATTTTTACTACGCTGATGCAAGAATACTTGATTATGTACTTGTTTTTTGGGGCTTTCAAACGTGAAAAGACCAACGGTGAGTGCGCCGATTGGCAGCCTTTGACCACTCATCTGCGGCGCGCAAAATCGAACCAATAATATGATATTTCGCACCACTGCTGACCTATCTGAGAGCATCCCATGGCAGCGGTACGAAAAACCATCACCGTTACGGACCAGCAGGACACTTGGATCAAGGGCCAGATTGAGGCTGGCCATTACACCAATGACAGCGAGTATATTCGCGACTTGATTCGTCGCGAGTAGGAGCGCACTGCAGAGGTAGACGCCATCCGTGATGCCTTGCTTGAGGGCGAGGCCAGCGGCAAACCTCGCGCGTTTAATGCCGAAGCGTTTAACAGCTGATGCTGAACACCCATGGCTGAATACCGCCTTACCCCTGCGGGCGAACGTGACCTCGAAGGGATTTTGATCATTCGTACCCTGCATGACCGGATAGACCCGCCGCGTAGTC